>MTKZ01005666.1_pt1 | contig 13448 bp, 9 predicted proteins | sample 1042781 | NCBI WGS metagenome assembly MTKZ01 (sample SAMN06212207, study PRJNA360539) | anaerobic digester metagenome | biome: Wastewater treatment plant; material: sludge; isolation source: anaerobic digester fed with sludge from wastewater treatment plant | place: Denmark: WWTP Viborg ...
ATAGAGCACAAAGCGGCTTTTTATCGTAAATAGGTTTTCTTAATGAGCTGCCAGAAAGTGACCTCAGATATTTCGCAACTATCGTCTCTCTTAAACCCCGCCGCCGTCTTGATTTTAAATGTAACACCGCTAGTTTTCTACTGCTGGGATAAGGGGCATGTATATTCAACTCGAGTCGGATCAATGTAACCTGGCTCCAATTTCGGATAAAAAAAACCAAAAGCAAGGCTAAAGAGCCTTGCCGTCCGTCTCGCCGGTTCTAATTCTGACCGTCTTTTCTACCGGCAGCACGAAGATCTTGCCGTCGCCGATGTTCCCGGTACGAGCCGCATTTTTGATCAGCTCAATTACCTCTTCCTCCTTGTCGTCTGGAACGACCAGCTCCACCTTGACCTTGGGGAGCATGTCTACCTTGTATTCCTCGCCGCGCCACATCTGGGTTATGCCCTTTTGCCGGCCCCGGCCTTTCACCTCAATGGAGGTGAGGCTGGCGTAGCCTGCTCCATCAAGGGCTTCCTTCACTTCTTCCATCTTGGATGGTCTGATTACAGCCTGGATCATCTTCATGTTCTCACTCCTTCCGGCAGCTCACCAGAACTGCTTGCCATTTGCTCCATGATTATGCCTCCTGCCGTCTCCTGGCTGACGAATTCAGGATAGCAGGAGTAGCCGTGCTCTCCGATATCCAATCCTGACATCTCCTCCTCTTTGGACACTCTCAGGCCCACGGTGTGCTTGAGCAGGGAGAATAGAATATAGCCCGCACCAAATGCCCAAACAGCAACTGAGGTAGCATCAATCAACTGAGCAATCATCTGGCCACTATTGCCAACGATCAGGCCGCTTACGCCTCCATAGGTGCCATCCGCGAATATTCCGACGGCGATAAGTCCCCATAAGCCATTATAGCCATGCACAGCCACAGCACCTACGGGATCATCGACTTTGAGCACCCATTCATTGAACTTGATGCCGTACATCACTATGAATCCAGACACTACGCCAATTACCACAGCCGCCCAGGTGGGGATGTAAGCACAGGGCGCTGTCACTCCTACCAGGCCAGCCAGAGCGCCGTTGCAGGTCAAAGCAATGTCCACCTTTCCCGTGCGCAGGAAGGTCCAGTAGCAAACCAGCACTGCACCGGCTGCACCAGCCAGGAATGTGTTTACGGCAATCACAGATATGCGCAGATCTGTGGCAGCCAGAGTCGATCCTGGATTGAAACCGAACCAGCCGAAGAAGAGCACAAATGTGCCCAGCACGATATAGCCCACATCATGGCCGGGAATGGCATTGGGAGTGCCATCGCGGTTGAATTTGCCGATCCTGGGACCAAGCAGCATTATTGCCGCCAGTGATACCAGGCCTCCCACGGCGTGAACCACTCCGGATCCCGCAAAATCCCTGGCTCCCACGCCATAGGGAAGCGTAGACAGCCAGCCTCCGCCCCAGACCCAGTGGCCGTAGATGCTGTAGATGATGGCAGTAAGGATGCCGCTGTAGATTAAGTAAGCCTGGAGCTTTAGCCTCTCCGCACAGGCACCGGCTACAATGGTGGCGGCTGTTGCTGCAAAGACAACCTGGAACATCCAGAACATCATTGTCGAGACATCATAGGCGTCTCCGGTGAGAAACCATCCGCTCCAGCCGATGAGGCTGTTTCCATCCTCCAGGCCGGCGAAGAGCTTGGAGCCTCCGAACATGAGGGCGAATCCCACCGCCCAGTAGGCCAGAGCGCCGATGGAGAAGTCCATGTAGCTCTTGGCAAAGTAGTTGACTGTATTCTTCACCCTCAGGGCTCCCGCTCCCAGCAAGGCGAACCCGGTCTGCATGAAGAACACCAGGAATGCCGCCACCAGTGTCCAGGCGAAGTTTGTGGCGATCTTCAGCCCGGCTATATCATCGGTATAGGTGCCAGAGCCGTTCGGATCACCTGCAGCGGCCATAGCTACCAATAGCAGCAGTGAACAAAGAACACTGGCTGCAATAGTTGAATGCTTTATAATTTTCATGCCATACCACGATCCTTGATGGGAGAACCCCACCCAGAACTATATATATACTTTTTTAAAATATTTTCATATTTGTTAAGATGAAATCATATTAGTTACTAGATTTTATTCTCATGTAAGCAATATGAGGCGCGAGGAAATGGATTTTGGAGACGGTGGCAGTGTGCTAATATTTATTCGCTAAAAACTATAACTAATCAGCTATGATCACCACAAAAGTACAGAACGCACCAAGGATGCACAGAGACATTTTGCGGAGGTTTCAGGGCCATCCCAGGCTGGCCGATCCTTGCGGAGCCGCGGGCAAGCCGCACCCGGCTGCCACTCGACCATAGACCAGACCGTCCGGGCTCGTGCTGCTCGTCTACGGACGGGCGCTCGGGCAGACCGCATAGGCGCGCTTGCCCGCGTGGGCTTTTGGCCTTAGGGGGCGAGAGAATGTAACTGCATTCAGTGGCAATTCTGATCTTTACAGCCGATACCCTAATTAATGTCTAAACTAAATAAAGCAGTTTATGGAAACCGTTCGATATCTTCATCAGCGATTTGTGCGTAGTGGTGCATGGCGGTGTTACTACGAGCAATAATGATGAGGAGAATGCCCTGCATGACAAGGTGAAATTATTTATTTCATCAAATAATATAATCATCTCAAATCATGCCGGTGCAAGGATGTTCGAAAGAGGTGTATCCGCCGATGACCTGATATCCTTAATAACAAACGGAGAGATAATAGAGAAATACCATGATGATTATCGTTGTCCCGCCGTGCTGATGCTAGGGCAGACAAGAGGAATACCGCATCATATAGTGGTGGCGATTTGCAAAGATCGACTGATAATAGTAACCGTATATCTGCCAAATGAAGATGAATGGATCAATAGTAGGCGGAGGAAATAAAATGGACCCTGGTGAATGCCTTCTATGCAAGAGCAAAATGCGAAAAGGAACAACAGAATTTGTCGCTAGAGTTGGTGAGCAGGTAGTGGTAATCAAGAACATCCCGGCATTTGTTTGTCCAAACTGCGATGAGGCTTATTACTCTATAGATACTCAAAGAAAAATCGATCGCATCATGAAGGCTTTTCATGAGGGTAGATTGCTTGCCAAGCCACTCGCTGCGGGTGAGGTTGATCTGAAGGCGCTAGAAGCCCGCCAGCCTGCGGCGTGTACTGCAATCGAGGATCTTTGAGTTATTTGATTGACAGTAGAAGTCCCGACTGAGTTGCCACGCGAGGCGCTAGTGGGCTCTCGCGTGAGCTGTCGTCCAAGGGGCCGGGAGGCCGGTCGGGCCTGCGGTCAGGAGGGCTGGGCCGGGGGGCTTCTTTGCGGGCGCTGGTTGTCTCAGGTTTGCCGATCCTTGCGGGGCAGCGGGCAAGCCGCGCCCGGCAGCTCCGCGGGACAGCAGCTGCTTTTGCTGGCAAGAGCTGCCCGTAGTGCCGGTCGCTGGGCCTGGTTGCGATGTCTTCCGGGCGGGCTGACTTGAATGTCAGGCGCTTGCTATAGATGGTCTGGGAGGAACGACGTCGAGAAGGCTCGACTGATTCATTGACCTTAAATCCGAAACTTTAAGCCTAAGGGAAGAATTTCTTGATGAGATTTGCATGGGAAGAGGATGGCTGTCAAACCTGAACCTGTGGAAAGGATGTGTAAGAGTGCCGACGAATCAAAGACCAAAGATATTCTAGGGGACCATATAACTATGGAGATGGTTGAACCTCAAGCGAATGTATGGATTTCGTGCCGTTTGGCCAACCACTATTATGAATCATATTCGTGCTAATGCTACAGATATCGATCAATGGGCTGATCGGCGAGAAGCGCAGGCCACGCTACCGCGGCTAATAAGGCGGCTTATTTTGGCCAGTGCAAGGCGAGTTGAACGTCTTCATTTTAGATCAGATGAAGGAGTACAGCTCGCAGGTTGGGATGGAATTGCACAAGTTCCCGAAGGCAGTTTCTATGTTCCTAATGGGGTTTCGGGTTGGGAATTGAGTACGAGATCCGACTCCAAGGGCAAGGCAGATGATGATTATAAAACTCGGTCTGATAATCCCCTCCAATTGCATCCTCCAAATACATCATTTGTATTTGCTACGGCCAGACGTTGGAGCGGCAAGGAAAATTGGGCTGATGAGAAACAGCGTGAAGGAGTCTGGAAGGATGTCAGGGCTTATGACGCTGACGATCTAGATACTTGGCTTGAACAAGCTCCTGCTGTCGACCTATGGTTTTCGATATTGCTTGGCAAAAGACCTCTTGGTGCAATAGACCTGAATAGCTTTTGGGATGCGTGGTCTGGAGCAACTCGTCCCCATTTGACCCCTGAACTGGTGATGGCTGGGCGTGAAGACAGTGTCCAGAAGATTCACCAATGGATTCGGTCAGAGCCTTCTGTCCAAGGATTGCAGGCAGATACCCAGGAAGAGTCTATCGCGTATTTCATCGCATCTTTATTCAGATTGCCAGAAGAGGAAAGAGAACATATCTTTGCTCGGGCAATCGTTGTAAAGGATGCTAACACATGGCAACATCTGGCCTTATGCGACAGCTCTCTCATCCTTATTCCGATCTTCACCGATCGCAGCATAGTCACAACAGCTGTCGAAAAAGGGCATAGAGTGCTCTTTCCTTTGGACCGAAGCGAGCCGAGCATAGGGAATACATTGTTGCTCGCTCGTCTGCGCCGTGATGAGGCAGAAAAAGCATTGGCTGCAATGGGAATTCAAGTGGCTCGGGCGAGAGACCTTGCTGCACTAGCAAGGCAAAGTTTTGGAGCCCTGAGGCGGAAACTCGCCATTTTTCCCGACGCTCTTACACCTGAGTGGTCCAAGCAGCCTGAAATAGCTAGATCTTTGCTCCCTGCTCTACTCGCAGGGCGGTGGGATGACAAGAATGCTACGGATCAAGAAAAGATCGCATGCCTTGGAGGGTGCGAATATTTTAACTTGCGCGAAATACTCATCTCTTGGAATCAGAAAGCAGATCCCCCCGTTCGCCTCGTGAATCACACATGGATGATAGCATCCAGAGAAGATGCTTGGCTGTTGCTTGCCAGATTCTTAACCGACGACATTTTGGAGCGTTTTGCATCCCTAGTATTGGATGTTCTTGGAGAGCTAGATCCTCAGTTTGAACTCCCTGTCAGCGAGCGTTGGCTGGCAAATATTCATGGAAAGATACCCAAGCACTCAATTTATCTCAGAGGAGGTCTGGCAGAAACTTTAGCATTGATGGCTACCCTAAGCGACCAGCGCACTTCAAGCATGAAACCGGGGCAAGAGTGGGCCAACAGCATCGTTCGCTTGATATTTGGTCGGGCAGCGGATTGGCAGTTATGGGCATCTATATCACCGTTTCTACCGCTATTAGCTGAGGCGGCACCAGATGTCTTTTTGGAGACGGTAGAACACGATCTATCGGCTGCGAGCCCAAGATTGACTCACCTTTTTCCAGATGCAGAAGACAATTTCATGCAAAGCTCGTCTCATACTGGACTCCTATGGGCGCTGGAAGTGCTGGCCTGGTCGCCTGAGCACCTGGGATCGTCTTCCTTATTACTAGCAAAACTGGCTCGAATGGATCCTGACGGGAAATACGCAAACCGGCCCATCTACAGTCTACAGAGGATTTTCCTCATCTGGTATCCATACACAACTGCAAATCTTGAGCGACGATTGAGAGTCCTGGATACCATCCGGCGTCGTGAACCTGGGGTAGCATGGGACATCTTAACAAGTGTGCTGCCACATGCTCATGGTATAGCATTTCCTACTGCCAAGCCCGAATATCGTAATTGGCTGCCCGAGGAGGAAGTATCTGTTACTTATGCAGAGATCTTCAGAGCCACGACGGAGGTCGTTCAACGACTTCTAGAAGATGTCGGTTCAGATGGCGCCCGCTGGAGTACCCTTATCGCGTTGCTAGATGACCTCCCCAAGGCAGATTTCGATATTATTGCTGACAGCCTACTTGCAATTAACCTTGAATCCCTTTCCCAACCTGATCGTCTCTTGATATGGAATTCTTTACGAGATTTACTCGCGCACCACCTTCAATTCCCTGATGCCAAATGGATTCTCCCACAAGAAGCTATCGAACGCGTGAGGCAATGCTATGCACGGTTCGAGCCAGAAGACTATGTGCTAAAAAAATGCTGGCTCTTTTCCAATCATTGCAGATTCCCTGAAGGGGGATCATCCCGAGGGCGAGATCGTGAAAATATGATAAACCAGGCCCGCATAACAGCAGTCGAGGAGCTTTTTGATATTGGTGGACTACCAATGCTGCTTGAATTGGCCTCTAAGGTTGAACACGGGTATTGCTTGGGATGGGCTCTTTCCCATAGCAGAGTATTCGATAGCAATGAGGCGCTCCTATTGAGCCAAGGTTTAGGCTCAACTGCAGAAAATCAACGTAATGCCTTCGCAGGCTTACTAAATGGGCGAGCCGTCGTCAAAGGACAAATATGGCTTGAAAGTTTGCGTTCCAGCGAAGCATGGAAAAAATGGAGTTTACAGCAGCGTGCTGACTACTACATGTTGCTGCCATTTATTCAGAGCACATGGGATGCTTTGGAAAACGAATCCGCTGAGATTCGGAGTTTGTATTGGCTAAATGTGAGCATAAATGGCCGCGGTAATCTGGAGCCTAAGTATTGCGAATATTCCATTTTGAAATTAGCTGAACATGGGCGACTGTGGTCCGCAGTTGATTTCATGGGCCTTTACAGAAAGAACCTGCTCAATTGTCCTCAATTGGTGGCTGACGTGCTCGATCGTGCCATTATGGAGAAGCGTACCGATAATATAGACTGGAATCTCCTAGCTTACGATATAGGCGAATTATTGGATCTCCTAGAGGCCTCAAATGAGATCGAAGAAGCGCGAATGGCCAAATTCGAATGGTACTTCCTCCCGCTGTTCCGGAATCGCGGACGACCGCCAAAAATCCTGCATAAAGCGTTGACCAAAGATCCTGAGTTCTTTGCTGAGGTACTGAAATGGCCATATCGGGCCAAAGGCGAAGAGCCTGGTGAGCCCACTGAAGAAAAGAGGATTCGTGCTCACTTGGGATACGACCTTCTCCAAAGCTGGATACAACCGCCGGGTGTAAATGAAGACGGAAGCGTGGACCCTGAAAAATTGGAATCTTGGATCAGTCGAGCCCGCGAATTGGCCCATTCAAATGACAGAGGAGACATCGCCGATATTCATATCGGCCAGGTGCTTGCGCACTATCCAAATGGCGCAGATGGGGCTTGGCCACATGAAGCCCTTCGTGAACTCATTGAGATCTTGGGATGTGAGAAAATCGAAGAAGGTATTGTTATCGGTATTTCAAACCGTAGAGGTGTTGTAACGCGTTCCATTTATGAAGGCGGCGCTCAAGAAAGAGCAATCTCTGAGCGCTACCTTAACTACGCTCGCATCCTAAGTGATACCTGGCCACGCACCGCTCGTTTAATGAAGAAAATAGCCGAGGGATACGAATCAGACGCCGTCCGGGAAGATCGGGAAGCAGAATTGGACGAAGATCTCATGGGATAGTTGGTTGAGAAGGTGAATGAGGATACGCATTTCTTTTTTCACTAATGCATGAAAGCAGATTTTCAAAGGCGCGAGATCACCTCATCTCCAAATTATTGCCTCATTGATCATTCCTCATATCTTTTCACAATCCCACCGCAAATTTCCGATATTCGCCGCCATCTTCTCAAATAATTCCTTATAACCCCGCCCCCGACCGCTATCTTGGAGGTGAGGACAAGACCAGCAGACACGCGCAAGCACTCCTTTCAAGGGCATATTCCAAAAAGTTGGGGCTCTCCTCCCCCCAACTACCCAGTATGGCAGCGGAGCCAGTGCTAATTTCAGCAGCTCCCCAGACATAAATATGAAATGTTAAATAAAAATCTAGGTGCCATATGAGACAAGTAGCCATTTACGGCAAAGGCGGCATCGGCAAGTCGACCACCACCCAGAATCTCACTGCAGCCCTTTCCACCATGGGCAAGAAGATCATGCAGATCGGCTGCGATCCCAAAGCGGATTCGGTAAAGTTCCTCATGAACGGAAAGAAGCAGCCCTCAGTTCTCGATACACTCCGAAAAGAGGGAGAGGTGCAGCTGGAAGATGTGATGAAGGTCGGATTTGGCGGCATCAAATGTGTCGAGTCCGGCGGGCCTGAGCCCGGCGTGGGCTGCGCTGGACGGGGCATCATCACCTCCATCGGCTTGCTGGAGAACCTGGGCGCATACACGGATGACCTGGACTACGTCTTCTACGACGTGCTCGGAGATGTGGTCTGCGGAGGTTTTGCCATGCCCATTCGAGAGGGCAAGGCCCAGGAGATCTATATCGTGGCCTCGGGTGAGATGATGGCCCTTTATGCTGCCAACAACATCTGCAAGGGCATACAAAAGTTTGCCGAATCTGGCGGAACTCGGCTGGGAGGCATAATCTGCAACTCCAGAGCCGTGGACCGGGAGAAAGAACTGGTCTCCAACTTCGCCGAGAAGCTGGGCAGTCAGATGATCGCCTTCATCCCGCGGGACAACGTCGTCCACCAGTCCGAGATCCACAAGCAGACAGTCATTCAGTATGCACCCGACTCCAATCAGGCCAAGGCTTACCTGGCGCTGGCCAAGGCCGTGGACGAGAACGAGATGTTCGTGATACCGAAGCCCATGGAGTATGAAGAGCTGGAGCAGGTCATGATGCAGTGGGGTGTTGTGGAATGAAGATGATCCGGGCAGTCATTAGGCCGGAAGCAGTGGACAAGGTCGCAGACAGCCTGGAATCCGGCGGCTTTACCGCTTTGACCAGAATAGAGGTCTTCGGAAGAGGCAAGCAGAAGGGCATCAAGGTCGGCAATGTGGTCTACGACAACCTTCCAAAAACCATGTTCATGCTGGTGGTGGGAGACGAGCAGACGGACAAGGCGGTACAGATAATCGAAGGGAGCGCCCGGACCGGAAACATTGGCGACGGCAAAATCTTCGTAACATCGGTAGATGAGGCCTACACCATCCGGACCGGCCAACGAGGGCTGTAACAATGAAAGAAGTCCTGGCCATCATCCAAATGAACAAGATGGAGAGCACCAAGGACGCTCTGGACATCATCGGCATCTCCTCCATCACCGTTTACAAGGCCAGCGGCAGGGGAAAGCAAAGAGGGCTGCAGATCCCCCATCCTTCCCAGCTTGAAGGCTCGGATGAAAAGAACATGAAATTCATTCCCAAGAGGGTGATCTCGATCATGGTGGAGGACGAGTTTGTCCCGGCGGTGGTGGCAGTTATCACCAAGATCAACCGGACAGGAAACTACGGCGACGGCAGGATCTTCGTTTGCCCCATGGAGCAGGCCGTCCGAATCAGAACCGGCGAGAGAGGGAGCGTGGCCATATCATGAGCGCAAGCGAGAATACAGTTGAGACAGTGAGGCGACCCGTAACCGCAGCCGAAGGCAAGCAGGCTGTGGAGGATATGCTCAAAGGCCTCACCAGGAGCGCCGCAGCCGTCCGGAAAAAGCATGTGGTGGTCAAAGATGCCTGCGATATCGAGCAGAAGATCGAGGCCAATGAAAAGACCATCCCCGGCATCCTCACCAACCGGGGCTGTGCCTATGCCGGCTCCAAAGGCGTGGTTTTCGGGCCGATCAAGGATATACTGCATATCACCCACGGCCCCATCGGCTGCGCTTACTTCACCTGGGGCACCCGCCGTAACCTGATGAAAGCAGAAGAAGGGAAAGACTGCTTTGCCGGCTACTGCCTGTCCACTGACGTCAAGGAGACCGATATAGTCTTTGGGGCAGAGAAGAAGCTGGCCACAGCCATACGAGAGGCCTACTCCATCTTCAAGCCGGAGTGCATATCGGTCTTCTGCACCTGTCCCATCGGCCTGATTGGAGACGATATCGAATCAGTCTGCAAGAAAGCGGAGGCGGATCTGAAGATCAAGGTCATTCCCGTAAGATGCGAGGGCTACAGAGGCGTCTCCCAGTCGGCAGGTCATCACATAGCCTCCAACTCCCTGATGGAGCACCTGGTGGGCACAGAGGAGCTGGAAAATCCCGGGCCCTTTGATGTAAACGTCTTCGGAGAATACAATATCGGCGGAGACTACTGGGTAGTCAAGGATCTGCTGGAGAAGGTGGGCTACAGGGTGGTCAGCCCCTTTACCGGTGACGCCTCCTTCCATGACCTAGCCAAAGCCCATCGGGCCAAGCTCAACATCCTGCTCTGCCACCGCTCGATCAACTACACTAACCGCATGATGGAGGAGAAATACGGTCTGCCCTGGCTCAAAGTCAACTATCTGGGGGTGGAAGACACCATCAAGACCCTTCATGACATGGCTGCCTTCTTCGATGATCCGGATCTCAACCGAAAAACGGAGGAGGTGATCGCTGAGGAGATGGAAAAGATACAGCCGGCCATCGATATGTACCGAAATAGGCTCGCCGGAAAGAGGGTCATGCTCCTGGTGGGAGGCTCACGTGCCCATCACTTCCGCAATATGTTCGAGACATTGGGAATGGAGGTGGTCGTGGCCGGATACGAGTTCGCTCACAGGGATGATTATGAGGGACGGGGAGCCCTCTCATCCATAGTCCATACCGGACGCTCCAAAGTTCTGGAGGATATCCATTATGAGCGCGACCCCAATGTGGTCTCTCCATACGACGATGCCTCCATCCAGAAGCTGAAGGAGAAAATACCCCGCCTCATGGATTATGAGGGACTGCTGCCCCACATGAAGGAGGGCCAGATTGCAATCGACGACTACAGTCATCATGAGTGCCAGCGACTGGTAAAAGATCTGAAGATCGACATCTTCTGTTCCGGAATCAAAGACAAGTACGTCTTCCAGAAGATGCACATCCCATCCCGGCAGATGCACTCCTATGACTACAGCGGCCCTTACGCAGGCTTCACAGGCTTTGTACAGTTCGCCAAGGACATAGACATGTCCGTGAACAGCCCCACCTGGAAATTCATCACCCCACCCTGGAGGCAGAATATCAATGCTTGACTATACACCCAAAGAGATGGTGGAGAGAGAGGTCCTGACCATAAACCCGGCCAAGATCTGCCAGCCCATAGGAGCCATCATGGCCTACAAAGGCATACATAACTGTATGCCCATAACCCACGGCTCCCAGGGCTGCTCATCATACCTCCGAATGGTCCTGGCCCGCCACTATAGGGAGCCGACCCTCGCGGCCACATCCTCATTCACCGAGGACTCCGTGGTCTTTGGGGGCAGAAACAACCTCAAAGAGGCGGTGGACAACGTAGTCAATACCTATCACCCTGAGGTCCTGGCAATAAACACCACCTGCTCCTCAGAGACCATTGGAGACGATGTGCACAGCTTCATGGAGGAGATCAAAGAAGAGGAGTTCTTCGATCCCAAGACCCGGGTGGTCATAGCCAGCACCCCCAGCTATGTGGGCTCACACATCACCGGCTATGACAATGCCGTCAAAGCCATAGCTCAGACCTTTCCCCGCAAGGGCAAGCCCAACGGCAAGCTGAACATCATCCCCGGTTTCGTGGACCCGGGAGACATCAGGGAGATCAAGAGGCTGCTGTCCATCATGGCCGTCCCTTCCATCATATTCCCGGATACCACCGATGTCTTCGACGCTCCCATGACTCCTGAATCGGGAGGGCTTTATCCCCCTGGCGGTACGACCGTCTCCGATCTGATCGATGCCGGCAACTCCCGGGCCACCATTGCTCTGGGAAGGACGGCGGGAGCCTCGGGGGCCGTGGTTTTAAAGGGTAAGTTCGGAATTCCCGCCGTCATAGGTCCCATGCCCATAGGCATCAGAAACAGCGATTACCTGGTGATGTCTATATCCAGCCTGATGGGAGTTCCCATTCCCCAGGAGATCGAATACGAGCGGGGCAGGCTGGTGGACATGATGACCGACGCCCATCCCCACTTTCACGGCAAGGACCTGGCCATATTCGGAGACCCGGATACAGTCATCGGTCTGGTCAGCCTGGCCGTAGAGATGGGCATGAATCCGGTCTTTGCCCTCACCGGAACCCCGGACAAGAAGTTCGCCGAGGAGGTCAAGAGCCTGTCACCGGACTGCGAAGCTCTCCAGGGAGACACATTCCTCCTCCATCAGAAGATCAAGAACCGTCCGGTGGATATGCTCATAGGAAACACCTACGGCAAGCTGATCTCTAGAGCAGAGGAAATACCTCTGGTGAGGGTGGGCTTCCCCATCACCGACCGGGCCAATATGCATTATTTCCCCATCATTGGATATGGAGGAGCGGCCCGACTGGTGGAGATGATCGGCAACACCTTCCTGGAGAGAATGGACAGAGATGCGGATGATACCCATTTCGAGATGATAATGTAGGGATTTAAGTCCATGAGCATAGTCAAGATCTTTGAGGGGAGAGAGGGTCACATCTCCCGCAAAGGAGAGGGTGACGGTCCTTTAGCCTGCGATAGAGAGAGCCTGGCGGGAGCCGTGAGCCAGAGAGCCTGCGTCTACTCCGGTGCCCGGGTGGTACTCAATCCCATCACCGATGCCCTGCATCTGGTGCACGGCCCCATAGGCTGCGCCAGCTACACCTGGGACATCCGGGGCAGCACCTCATCAGGTCCAGATCTGTATCGGAGCAGCTTCTCCACAGACATGAAGGAGTTGGATGTGGTATTCGGCGGCGAGAAGAAGCTGGCGGCATGCCTGCATGAGCTGGCGGAAGAGTACCATCCGCCGGCTATCTTCGTCTATTCCACCTGCATCGTGGGCATCATCGGAGACGACATCACCTCCGTCTGTCGCAAAGCCAGTCAGGATCTGGGCATACCCGTGCTGCCGGTAAAGTCGGAAGGCTTTCGGGGCAACAAGAACGAGGGCTACAAAGCCGCCTGCAATGCTCTGGCTGCTCTGATAGGGTCCGCCGATTATGTTCCCGATGGCCCCTCAATCAATATTCTCGGAGAGTACAATGTAGCCGACGACCTCTCATATGTCAAGCCCTTCTTCCAGGAGATGGGCATTGAGGTGGTGGCCACTCTAACCGGCGACGCCCGGGTCTTTGAGATACAGAGGGCTCATGCCGCCCATCTCAACCTGGTGCAATGCAGCGGCTCCATGACTTATCTGGCCAGGAAGATGGAGGAGAAATACGGCATACCATACAGACGGGTGAGCTTCTTCGGAGTGGAGGACATGTCCAATGCTCTGCGCACGGCCGCTGATTTCTTTGCCTCGCCTCAGATGCGGGATAAGGCGGAGCAGATCATCCTCCGGGAGAAGTCCAGAGTTATGCCGTTCTTGCAGGCCTGTCGGGCTAGTGTGGCGGGACGGAAGGCTGCCATCTACATGGGCGGGGCGGCCAAGGCCGTCTCCCTGGTGCGGGCCTTCCAGGATCTGGGAATGGAGGTGGTCC
>MTKZ01005843.1_pt1 | contig 13448 bp, 9 predicted proteins | sample 1042781 | NCBI WGS metagenome assembly MTKZ01 (sample SAMN06212207, study PRJNA360539) | anaerobic digester metagenome | biome: Wastewater treatment plant; material: sludge; isolation source: anaerobic digester fed with sludge from wastewater treatment plant | place: Denmark: WWTP Viborg ...
TCGCGGGGGTGGGGTGTGGCGGCAGCGTCCGCGCCGGTCGAGGTGTCGTGGTTGTGGGAAGACTCATGTGTTGTTGGGAGCGTTCGGGTTGTTGCGACGGCGGGACGCGGTCTGGTCGATCGGGTTCGCGTTGGTCGCCAGAGCGGCCGGGCACGGGTTCCGTTGGTCGGCTGCCCGGCTGGGCGTCCCCGATTCGACGGTGCGGGGTTGGCTGCGCCGGTTCGCTGTTCATGCGGAGGCGGTGCGGGTTTGGTTCACGGTGTTGGCCCACGATCTGGACCCGTTGTTGGGTCGGATCTTCCCGACCGGCAGCCTGTTCGGGGATGCTGTTGAGGCGGTCGGGATGGCTGCGAGGGCGGCGGAGAAACGGTTGGGCTCGCAGGACGGTTGGGGGTTCGTGTCGAGGGCGTCGGCTGGGGCGTTGTTGTCCAACACGGGTTGCCCCTGGGCGCCGGCTCGCTGAACGCGCATTCTTCACAGGTTGTTCCATGACTTGAGGAGGATGCTGTGGGTGATGCCCGCCGTGATGTTGGCCTGTTCCGTTACGCGTTGATCCGCGAGGCGGCTGACCAGTCGTTGTCGAAGGCCGAACGGGGTTTGTTGGTCCGGGCGTTGGCCGCCCGGGACCATGTCCGCCCTGATGGCACCCACGTTCGGGTGTCTCGCAAGACGTTGGATCGTTGGATCCGGGTGTGGCGGGCCGGTGGGTTCGACGCGTTGGTCCCCTCTGATCGTCAGATCGGTGCGCGGACACCAGAGGCAATGTTGGGCCTGGCGGTGAAACTCAAAGCCGAGCAGCCGAAACGGACCGCCGCCCAAGTCGTCGCGATCATGGGCGCCTCCCAGGACGATCCGGTGCCGTCACGACGGACTGTGCAACGCCATTTCGCCCGGCTGGGGCTGAACACCCGACCTGACGGCACCCCGCCGGAGGCGTTCGGCCGGTTCGAAGCCGCAGCCCGGAACGATCGTTGGACCGGCGATGCGCTCCACGGGCCTCGGATCGGTGGGGCGAAGACCTACCTGTTCGCGTTTATCGATGACCATTCGAGGTTGCTGGTCGGATATCGGTGGGGTCGCGCTGAGGACACCGTCCGGTTGGAAGCAGCGTTCCGGCACGGCCTGTCGAGCAGGGGTGTCCCCCGGTCGGTGTATGTCGACAACGGCGCCGCCTATGTGGCTTCCCCGTTGTTGCGAACGTGTGCGGTTCTTGGTGTTCGGCTGGTCCACTCCAAGCCTCGCCGTCCCGAAGGGCGGGGGAAGATCGAACGGTTCTTCCGGACGGTCCGTGACCAGTTCCTCGTCGAGATCGACCTCCACCCGCCCGACGATCTGGCGGGGTTGAACCGGCTGTTCACCGGCTGGGTTGAGACCGTCTACAACCAGCGGGCCCACACCGAAACCGGTGAAACACCGCTGGCACGGTTCACCAACAGCGGTGAGCCCCCGGCGATCCCGTCGGCCGCGGAGATCCATGAGGCGTTCTTGTGGTCCGAGAAACGTCGGGTCACCAAAACCGCGACGGTCAGCCTCCTCGGGAACATCTTCGAAGTCGACGCTGCCCTGGTCGGCCAACAAGTCGAGTGCGTGTTCGACCCGTTCGACCTCACCAGCATCGAGGTCCGCTACCAGAACCGGCCAATGGGTCAAGGCATCCCCCACCAGATCGGCCGGCACACCCACCCCATGGCCCGACCCGAACCGGCCGATCCATCCGACGCACCCAACACGGGGATCGACTACCTCGCGCTCCTTGCCGACAGCCACGGAACCGACCTCACCAAGCACACCCCACCAACCCGGTTCTCTGAGCTGGTCGAGTCGACCGACCCCGACCAGATGCCCGGCCAACTCCAAATCCCCACCACCCCCAGCGACGATGAAAGCGATGACACATGAGTATCGAGATTCTTCAAACCCACTACGGGTTCACCCGCATGCCCTTCGGCCGGGACCTCGCCCCGAACATGTTGTGCCCCACCGGCGGACACCAAGAAGCAACCGCCAGGATCGGCTGGTGTATCAACCAAAGCGCTCTCGGGGTCATCACCGGAGAAGTCGGGTCCGGCAAAACCGTTGCCACCCGAGCAGCCGCCGGCACCCTCGACGCGTCCCGACACACCACCATCTATTTGGGCAACCCCGCAGTCGGCACACGAGGCCTCTACTCCACGATCGTCACCGCCCTCGGCGGGGTCCCCAGATTCCACAAAGCCAGCCTCATCCCACAAGCCGTCAGCCTCCTCACCGCCGAGAAAACCGAACGAGGCAAACAAGTCGTCCTGCTCGTCGACGAAGCCCACCTCCTCGAGAACAGCCAGCTCGAAGAGCTCCGGCTCCTCACCAACGCCGACATGGACTCCCGCACCCTGTTCGCCTGCCTCCTCATCGGACAGCCCACCCTCCGACAACGGATCAAGCTCGGCCAGTTCGCAGCACTCGAACAGCGCATCGCCCTCCGGTTCGCGATGCCACCCATGACCGGAACCGAGACCGGCACCTACATCGCCCACCACCTCAACCTTGCTGGCCGCACCGACACCCTGTTCTCAGACGACGCCACCGCGCTCATCCACCAAGTCTCGAGAGGCCTCCCACGAGCGGTGAACAACCTCGCCATCCAAGCCCTCATCTCCGCCGCAGCCGAACAAAAGAGCATCGTCGATGAGTCCTCCGCCCGCGCCGCCGCCACCGAAATCACCTCCGACTAACACCAACCCAACCACCACCGCCCAGGACCACCAGCCCTCCCACACGCCCAAAACTCGTGCCCACCATCAATGACACCGACATGCCCAACCAACGTGACGCTCTACACCGGGACGTGCGACATCAAGTCTGCATCACCACAGGTTGCGGATTGACATGCGGATAGTCCGGAACCGTTGCAACAACAGGCGACCAGCCCTAAGACCCCACGTAACTTGGGGTTAGCGGTCGCATGCTTCGGTCAGGTCTTGAAGGCCGGCTCGATCGCCGGGGGCGTAGCCGTCGGGGCCGGTCTCGTTGAGAGATGGATTCATCTGCTGGCCGGGAAAGTCCACATGGTCGAGGCCCATGGCATGGCCGAGTTCGTGGAGCAGGACGTTTCCCTCGTTTGCTCCGGGGCCGAATACGTTGGCGAGATCCTCGCCGGCGCGGAGCACGACGCCGCCACCGAGGATCTCGTGCTGGCCGTTGCCGCGCTCATAGGCAACGGGCCCGCCGACACCCACCGCGTAAGGCTCAGTGTCTGCCTTCGGTCCCAGGTCGGGCACTTCGTTGTCGGTGGCCCACCCGATCCATAGCGGACCGCGGTCCTGCTCCCAGGAGTAGCGGGTCTTACGCTCATTGAACGCGTAGATCTCGTCAGTATATCCCGTGAATTCGAAGCTCAGGCCGGTGGAGTTGGCCAGGCGTTGCATGGCCTCGAAGATGAGGCCGGCCCCGTTCACGGGTGCTGCGGCGGTGCGGATCTCGAAGGGCACTGGTCGACAATTCGAAACATAGGGGGGCTGATCACCGAAGAACGACAAGTATTTGAATTCCCGTGCAACAGAACGCGGGTCGAGCGGGCTCGGACGGATGATCTTCGGCGCATCGGGCTCCTTCGCGGGATCGATACCGGGGCCGGGTGTGCTCGGTCGATCACCCGGTGAGCGTGGCACCACCACAGCTTTGAAGTCGGGCAGCCGTTCCCACGACACGGGCGCGAGGAGCGCAACTCCGATCCCCAGGAGCAACACGGCGCGCGCAGTAGAGCGTACCCGGAGCCTGCGTTGCGCCGCCCTGCTGGCCGGGCGCCTGGCCATCAGGCGTCCACTCCCCACGGTGGGATCCAGATGAAGGTCATGTCCGCAACCTCCACGTCATCGGGCATCACGCCGACGATCCATCCGCTCTTGGTGGTCTCGCAGTAGTAGTAGCGCACGCCCTCTCGCTCCAGGTAGGCACCCGGCACGTCGTGCGGAACCTCGACACCAACCGCAGCGTGTCCCGGGAAGACGAGTAGAGCGCACCGGAAGCCAGCACGCCGCAGCAGCGCTGCCAGCAAGATCGCCGAATCCTCGCAATCTCCCTCGCCGGCAGCCAACGTCTCGATCGGGTATCGCCAGTAGTCATCCTTACCAGTGGAGACCTTGTCGTCCGCGTACGGGAGCGATTGACATGCGGCGGCGAAGCAGCTGACCGTGGCGAACAGGGAGTAGGCGCCCTCGAAGCACACGTCGTGGATCTGCTTGGCCAAGTCGACAACTTCCGGTCCCTCGCCGTGGAGCACCCAGTCGGCAAGGTCCAGGAAGTCGTCACTACGTCTCGGGTTGCGGGCCCCAGCAGCCTCGACCGCTGCCACATCGATCCTCACCACGGCCTGGTGGGAGAGGACACGACCATGGGCAGCGATATTCCATGTTAACCGGCGATCGATCCACCGCCCGGTCGCAACGCCCTCTTCTCTGGCCCTGTCCGATGCAGCGTCGCCGTCATCGCCCACCGGGAACGGAGGCGCGGGGGATAGTGCCAGTTCGGGCCGGGGTACCTGTTCGACAACGAGGAGCGAGATGAACGACACCACGCAAGCGATCGCGAGCGGAGCGAGCTGAATCTGCCGGAGCACGAGGTACGACAACCCGAAGGAAAGCAACAGGCCGAGCTGATCGACCCGCCGCAGCCCGGTGGATCGATACACGCCCTGAGCGAACCGCGCCACGCGGCCCTTTCGATCAGCTCGACTGCGACTCAGCCAAGCCACAAGGAACAAAGCCCAGAGTACGAAACCCCAGAGCACGAAACGCGCCGGGCCATAGCCGAGCCAACGAGCGGTAGGGATGAAGTACCAGACCAGCGCCAAACTGAGGGTGGCCAGCAGCGGTGCCGCGTTTGCACCGACACGCTCCTCTCGCACGCGTGCCTCGGTCCGTCCCGGGCGAAAAACCCGATCCCACAGATCCAGGAACCGATCGACAAGTTGCTCGATCCGCCTCTTGAGTGCCCGCATGACCTGGCAGAGGGCGCGCCATGGTGGTCCTAGAATGCCGCTGAGTAAGCAACCAACCTGGGCCCAAAGCCACTTGATCTGCCGCCAGACCCAGCGGAAGGCTGCAAGCACAGCAAGAGCCAACCTCTGCAGCCACCTCATCGCTTCCGTCCTACCTTGCCGCTGGGGCCGCCCTGACGAAGGACCAACGTCGTGACCCAAAGATTGGCGACGAAGCACGGGTCGTCACAGGCCACCACATCGTCGAAAGTCGACACCACCGCCTGTACCACGGATGCCGTCTGCGAGCGGCTCACCAGGTACTGCTTGCGGGCGGACCCTCGCCGCTCCGCCAGGTCCGCCGGCAGCCCGGCCCAGAGAGGAGCCGAAAGCGCCTCGATCGCCTCGGCCTCGACCTCTTCTGGACTGTTCCACCGGGCGTGCAGATCTTCGTTGGTGAATGGCAGTACCCGCCGAAGCCTCGATCGAATCTCCTCGGATAGGGCATCCAGGTCGCAGTCGAGCGGCGCATTTCGGACTGACAGGAGTGGCGCTTCGACAAGGACGGACCTGGCTTCAGGAGTGAGGCTCGAGAAGGTCTTCGACAACTCGCCCGATGCCGGAAGGCTCACCGCCCACCTGCCGCCCGCCAGTGCCGCCCCGTCGTCCTCATCAGAGCGCGCTCGTTCCACGGCAGCCAGCAACGCCTGCTCGCCTGTAGCCAACCACCGACGAAGCGACGCTGGCGTCGATGGATCAGCCCCCACGAGCGTCACCAGGTTCCGCAGCAACACGGTCCGACCTTCGATCAAGCGCGTGAGCACCAGCGCCCGCAACTGGCGGTCGGCCGCTGCGATGTAACTGCGGCGAAGGCGCCTGACCCGCCGCCATTTCATCTCCCACAGGAGCCAAAGGAGGCACCCTACCGATACTGCTGTTACCCGAGACCACATGCGGGCGTTCTGGGCGAGGCCATCGCCCAACCAAACGAGCCTCTTGGAAAAGATCCAAGCGACCGACGAGGCCACCGGAGCGAACGTATAACCGATCACCAACATCATCACCACGACGAGCAAGCTGCGTCCGAGAGTTGACGTCGAATAGGGAAGCCAGCGGCCGGCCTTCCCGAGATCGCTGTACTCACGACGGAGATCCTCATACTCAAGCGACTCGCGCCTTGCGCCCAACTCGACTATCGACTCTTCCAGCCCGGCACGCACTCCCTCGCACCATGCAATCGTGCTGGGAATGGCTTGCTGATCCTCAAAGTGGACGCGCGCGGCTTCCTCCAACCGCGACCTCAACTCTGTCGTTCGACGGGCAAGATTGTCGTCGACATGACCGAAGGCGATCACAAGCGGGGACTTCGGTGACCGTAGTTCTGTCCAAGGAGCCGATGCTACGTCGACCGCAGCAGAGATATATCCAGCCCACAAGCCCGGGTCGATTCCTTCGAGGTCGGACGCCAACTCTCGCACCCGTTGGCCGGGAGTGGCCATCAGCAACCCGCTCCCGGGACCCGTTGTCAGCAAGGCTTCCTCATCGTCCCCTCGCTCCTCGCCTGGTCGTGGTGGTCCGATAGCCAGCTCGAGAATCCACCGCCTACCTTCGTCATATCCCGGATCGCGAGGCCGGGACATGGTGAGACGTTCAAACACGTCCTCGATGGCTAGGATACCGGCGTTCAGGATCCGCTCGGGCCGGTACGCGACCGACCCGACCCCCACGGCCCATGCTCGTTCGCCCACCTCTGTCAACTGGGCGCCCACCTCTGCATCGGTCAACAGGTGCAGGACGTCGGCCACTTCGCAATCGACATCACTCGGTGTGTGATCGAGGGATGCTCCCGAGGAGGAGGTGATCAGGATCGCTCCAGCCACGGGAAGAGTCGGGTCGGGTGCGACGAACGTGGCCACGAGGTCAAGTTCCTCGTCGCTGACCGTTGCTCCCGCCCGAAGAACGAGCCAGATCCGGTCATCGACCAACGGATATCGCTCACGCATGGCCTCGTGGAGCAATGTTGCTCGCTCGAGCACGTCGCGTTCTCGTTGCTGCGTTCTTCCCTTCGTCAACTCGTCGAGGTCGCCGACGAGATGGAGGACCGGCACCCCTGTGCCGGCTCCGACATCGGTGAGCAAGGGCGATAACGATTCGACATCGGACCCCGTTGGTGTTAAGGCCGCTACGGCCGCCTCATCCCTACGCCGCAGCGCGGCAAAGCGACGAAGCACCGGCTCGAACGTGCCGTGATGGACGACAACGATGGCGGGGTGGGTTGGATGCCCATCGTCACCGTCGATCGGTACGTGATCAGTCAAAGTCGGTGAGGTCGTCGCGTAGATCCTCGAACGCATTCTTCAAGTTGGCATAGGTCATGAGCTCGTTGGCATCGACTCCTCGACGCCTTGTTGCGCCTCGCTCGATCTTCAGTTCGACGATGTCGTCGATCAACCTGATCAATGACTTGGTCTCAACCGCCCTCAGCACCACGTCCCAGCAGCTGCCGATCACATTTGTCAGGTCGGTGTCGAGCCCAATACCACGAAGCGCGTCATACCAGCTCTTGCCGAGCGTCCGGTCAGTCGATTCCGGAGCGGGGACGAGCCGACCCTCGTCGATGGTCACCACGCGGGCGACGAAACCCACCCCCCGGACCTGACGGACCGGGCCGATCGGCGGGTTGGTGGCGTCCCGAAGGAACAGTCCCTCGACAGTGCCCTTGGTTGCGTCGGAGTTCAACGCAGCTGCGATGAGCAACGCCTGGGCAAACGGAACTGCTGCGGTCGCCGGGATCACGTAGTCGGGCACCAGGTCGACGAAATTCTCGAACCGTTTGTCGATATGGCTCGGTGGCTCGATGCCGCCGGGCAAGGCCTTCTGCCGTTCCCTCTTGCGTCGCTGGGCGAGCACCTCGTAATCGTTCTTCCAGGAGCTCACGACCGGGAGACAGTGAATCGGCACTGCCCATTCGCAGCTCAAGGCCAGCAGTCGCTCGGGGTCGGGCGACTCCGTGCGGCCGATCGATTCCGAGAAGGAGACATCTACGAGGTCGGCCAGCGACGGATGCACAGCAATCGCCGTCGTAACCCGAGGCGCTAAGTCTGCCTTTCGCTTCTGGTCGGTGTCCGGAAGGTGAAAGTTGCCGGGTTCCCAGGACCAGCACACGTTCTGCGAGAGCTTCTCCAAACCCATGACCGACGTCACCAGTCGCTCCGATTCCCCCAGGCTCTCGGCTGCAGCAAGGAGATTCTTCGGCAGTCGGGCGACCCGATTCCCATCATCGTCGAAGGTCTCCAACGCATACGACCTTGCTTCGCGCTCCAAGGATGCAAGGAGGGTCGACTCTGCCCGACGCGCCGTGACGGCGTCGCTCGATCCGAAGTCGAAGAAACCTCGGGTGAGGCTGTCGGCGGCCCAACGCTCTAAGAACTCACGCAACTCGTCGCCTGACAAACGGCTGGCGTGCTCGGCTTCGATGTCTTTGCGCATCGTCCGGGAGAGGGCCGACCATTCGATCTCAGGCTGACTGTCCTCGGGAACGAGCACCGTGGTCGCTTGCGGGCCAGCGTCTTTGCCCAGCAAATCGTCGCGTTCCCAGCTGACCTTGGCTCGCTCAACCAGTGCCACCAGGCGTGCCTGGGCTCGTTCGAGTTCCTGACGAAGGCGTTCGAGCCGACGACAGGCGGCGAAGAGAAAGTCGTGGCGGGCCTGCGCTAGCTCAGCCTCGTAGACCGCTTGGGTCCAGTCCTTGATCGCGTTTCCGACGCTCTCAGCCGCCTCTCTCACCGTCAGCGTCTCGTCGTCGAACATGCCAGCCACTGCAGCCGCCACCTGTTCCAGCACGTTGCGGTTAGCAGCCTCAGCCATTACTTCGAGTCGACCCTCGACCTTCTGAAAGCTGCTGGCCTTTCGGGCGATCTGCATGTTCAACCCGTCGGTCGCCCGTGCCAGCTTGTCTCGGGCGCTCTTCTCGACGTGCTTGACGATCTCGCGTCCCATCGGAACGCTCGCGGCATCAGCGAAGACCTCACCTTCCACCGACTTCTCCAGATCGTCAACAAGCCTCGGCCGCAGCACTTCCAACGTGCGCCGCACCTCGGTGCCCACCATTGACTGTTCTCGCTGGAGGGATGCGAACAACTCCTCTGCTTCGCTCACGTCGTGGCGAACTTCAAGCGCGCGCGGCGCGTCACGCCCGAGATCGAGGAACGACCGCACGAGGTCGTCGTACTGTGCGGTCACCGAGCTCTGGACCAACTTGTCGACGGTCTCGGTGAGACGGCCAACCTGTTCCGAGTCGGGCAACTCGACGATCTCAGTTGTCGCTGGCTCCTTTAGGAATGCCTTGCGGCCTACCCAGTCGACCCACCACATTACGAGGTGCCGCCGGAACGTATCGCCGGGGAATACCACCCTGCTGATGCCGAGGCTGCAGTATCGGCGCGGCTTGTCGAACTTGTCGAGGTGGGTGAGCGCTCGTTCGATGTTCACGCCGTCGACGCCGAGGATCGCTCGGCCCATCTCGGAGAACAGAAACTGGAAGGTCGCTTCGGCAATGATCTCGTACACGTCAGTGATTCGGGAGAGCATGCCCCGTTGCCCAAGATTGGCATCGAGCAAATAGACCTGGTGAATCAGGTCGGTGTCCTTGTCGATTCCCCCGCGTTCGTCGTAGCCCATCATCACAGGGAGCTGTTCGGGGTGAACGAGGAAATGATCGAGTTCCTTGAAGAAGCCATAGGAATTCGCGCGTTGCGCCTCCGCAGCGGTATCGCCGAGTTGCTGTTTGGCGACCGCACCGGCGAACACCCCTGGCATGAGTACGAATGCTCGTACCTTTGGCGTGAGCGAGAGGTTCGCGGCGGCTAGATGGACAGCCATCAGGACCTCGAGGAATCCAGAGCTTCCGGTACCACCGGCCGAGGACGAGATGAGGTAGATGGGAATTTCTCCCCCCGCATTGCCGGGGTCTCCACCGGCCACGAACTCGGGTCTGACTTTGGCCGCCTTAGCCATAGCCGTTTCGATGCGCTGCCGGATCCTCGTGGTGTCCTTGTGGAAGGCGAGCCGCCCGAGCATACGCTCACGCTTGAGTCCCTCATTCAGCGGCGAGGAGGGCACCTTGTACCCATCGTCCCACCACTCTCGCAGGAACGGGTCGTTCGGCTTCTGGCCCTTGAGGTACGCCGCGGGATTGAACCCTTGCAAGCTGATCATGTCGCCGGCTAGGCCTTCGCTCACCCCGGGTGGAAGTGGCGGCTTCTGGCCGTCGGGGCCGACTGCGTCAACTCCCACGAACGCGATCGCGTCCCAAGCATGCTGATCGATCCGACCGGCCTGAATCGCCGCGCGAAGCCGAGACATCGTCTGGATACCAGTGCCACCCAGCCCGATGACTACAGCAGCGGAAACCGGACGGATCTCATGGCCCGCCAAGCCCCGCATCTGGGATACCGCATCGCCGGACCCCAAGACCGCGGTGAGGTTGGGTACAAGATCCGGATCTTCGATGTCAGTCATCTGGTCGCTCTCCAAAGTGGTCCATGCCACCATCGCTCGAATGTAGTCGTCATGTTTGCTCCCCAGCGAGGCGCCAACGGAACCTCCAACCACCGTCACCGTCGAGGCGGTACTCGATGAGGCCCAGCGCCGAGCCACTTTCGACAGCCACCCACTTTCGTGAGGACTTTCGTTCGATCGCGCCGTCGATGCCCAACCGCTCGACGAAAACAAGGTTGCGCTTACCCCGCTTGGTGTACAGCCAAAGCACGGTGCTTCCGGGCTGGCCAAGGTCGGAGCTTTCTACCTTCATCTTCTTTCCCCGCAGATGCAGTGGCGGGAAGACATCCGCAGCTGCGCCGACCAGGATCAACTCACCGGCGAGACCCGGCCGTCGGATCCAACGCCACCAGATCCACGAGGCGAGGATCAGACCGACCAGCAAAACTGCCAGTTCGGTGAACAGCCGGGCCCACGTTTTGCCCACGGTCCTACCTACGGTGAAAACGTCAGCCTTCTTGACCGTTACCTCGGTCTTGACGCCGAGCTCTTGTTCAAGAAGGCGGGTTGGCGTGATGTGGGCGCTCTGCTCAAAGTCGAGCTGCACGTCGACCTCTTCACGTTTTGGAGGCGGCCACGAGAACAAGGGGGCCTCTTCGACACTGGGTTTGAGCAGAATTTGGAATCTCGCCGTACCCTCAGGAGCCAGATGGATCGTTCGGGAGCCATCGATGATGGATGACCGGATCTCCTTGCCGCGGCCATCGCGTGCCACCACTCGCTTTAAGTTGACGTCGGCTCCGAGGTGAGCCAATCGCGACCGAAGCTCCACGGTGGCCTTGACCTGGTCGGCCAACTTTCCCGTCGGGGTGACCTTGGCGTCGATCCCGTTGTCGTCGACCTCATCCTGAATCAACTTGCTCAGTACCCGTCGACGGGCCTTGCCAACCTCAGCGGTGAGGTAGTCGCTGAGCTGTTGGCCGGAGAGCTGCACGACCTCGGTTTTGGAAAAAATCTTGCTGGCCAGCTCTGCCCCTTCGTTGCCTTTGTCGGTGAGTCCCAGAGCCCGCACCAAGATCGTGCGCCGCTGTTCAAGCCCATTGGCGCGGCTCTGGGCAGCGGCCCATGCGGGGCTTCCCACCTGCGCGAACGCGCTGTCATTGGGGGGTTCATGTCGACCATCGGTGACGAAGATGACGGTTTGGATCTGCGCCGAACCCGGACGATCGAGGCGTTCGACCGCTGCATTGAGCGCTGCGCCGATGTCGGTCGCCTGGCCGATTGCATCGGGCAGTGTCTTCGCTGCTTCCCGGTTCGCGCTGGTGAGCGGCCCATCGACTGAGACGGTGGGAACGGTGTCGAAGGTGATGAGGGAGAGCCAATCGCCGTCGGGGATGGCGTCGACCAGCCCGGCGTAAGCCTGCCGGACCCTGGGGTACAGCGGGTCGGGTCCATCGGTCATGCTTGATGAGGTATCGATCACCACGACGAAGTCGGAGTGGACGTTGCCGACGTCGAACGCAGCGTCCAGCTCGGATATCGTCGACGGCTCGCCTGCGCTTTGGGCGTAGGCTGGGGCCGCCAAGAGCAACAGGCCGACAGCCGCCAGCAAAGTGCCCCGCAAGACCGAACGGTTCGCCTTCTGCCTCAACGCACGATCCTCCCTTGCTGTCGCCTCAATCTACATCTCCAGCAGACCGTCTTCGCCAGTGAGCCAGCTCGTGTCTGCGCCAGCAGAGGTGTCCAACCCGGATGATCTCGGCGTGCCGCTCATGACGCTTCGGTCGGGAGGCATCACCCCGTTCGAGTAGGCGCAGGCCCTCGGCAAACGCGCTCCAGCCGAGCCGGTGCCGCACTTTCCACCGCTTGGCTTTCCGCTAAGAGGCCGCGCGGGTAGATAAATGAACGCTGTCTAGATATCCCGGTGTGGGTCCGACGGACGCTCACGACCGCTGGTCGGAGGGTCCACCGGTCGGGGCTTGTCCTGTGTTTTGATCACAGGTGCAACCAACCCCCGAAACCGGTGGAGGACACCAGTATGCGCGCGTTTGATCCCGAAGTGGCTGATGCCGTGTGGGCGACAGTCGCCCACCACATCCCACCCCATGTCGACAACCACCCCAATGGCGGCCACCGCCCACGGATCAACGACCGGATCTGTTTCCGGGTCATGATGGTCCGGCTCGTGACCGAATGCTCGTGGGTCGATGCCGAAGAACTCTGCGGAAACGTTGTGTCGGACACGACAGTCAGGGCCCGCTACCACGAGTGGATCGACGCCGATCTGTTCGACACCGTCGCCGCTCACGCCATCGCGGCTTTCGACCGGATCATCGGCCTTGAACTTGACGACATCGCGGTCGACGGGTCGATCCACAAGGCCCCCTGCGGCGGTGAAGGAACCGGCAAAAGCCCGGTAGATAGAGGGAAACTCGGGCACAAGTGGTCGCTCGCGACCGACGCCCGCGGGATCCCGATCGGTTGGGCACTCGATGGCGCCAACCGCCATGACATCCCCCTGTTGGCCCCCACGTTGAGCTCGATCCGAGGGCCACAACCTTGACTTGGACGTCAAAAGAATCCACCTCGACAAGGGCTACGACGCCAGCACCGTCAGGGCCACCCTCATCGAGTACGGGTTCAGCGACGCGGTGATCGACAAGAAGCGCAAACCTGGAGACCCCAAAGGTGTTGCCGGGGTCCCAGCCAAGGCCGGGTCACACACCATGGGTCTGCGCTGGCCGGTCGAGCGAACCAACTCCTGGCTCTCGAACTACGGTCAGCTCCGCCGGTCAACAGACCGAACGATCGCCGGCCGCAACGCCCAGATGTGCCTGGCTGTCATCTTCCTCGTCGCCGCCAAGCTGATCGACCACCGGAACAGATTCAATCTGTGACCACAAGTCAGGTCGATCTATCCGCTCGGCCTCTAAGCCTGGATCCACCGATCTGGTGGGGTGGGCGGGGTTGTAGAAACGCAGAAAGTGCCTTCCTG
>MTKZ01014663.1_pt1 | contig 13448 bp, 12 predicted proteins | sample 1042781 | NCBI WGS metagenome assembly MTKZ01 (sample SAMN06212207, study PRJNA360539) | anaerobic digester metagenome | biome: Wastewater treatment plant; material: sludge; isolation source: anaerobic digester fed with sludge from wastewater treatment plant | place: Denmark: WWTP Viborg ...
TGCGCGGTATTGATCGTGATCCCGCGCGCCTTCTCTTCCGGCGCCTTGTCGATCTCGTCATACCTCATCGCCTGCGCGTTCCCTGCCTTCGCAAGCACCATGGTGATCGCCGCCGTCAGCGTCGTCTTGCCGTGGTCTACGTGTCCGATCGTCCCGATGTTCACGTGCGGCTTGGTGCGCTCAAACTTCTGTTTTGCCATGATTTGCTTTCCTCCTGTTATTACGGTCTTTCGCCGGGCAGAAACCGGCTTTCTTGCCGGAAACCGGCTTCCTGCCAATGCGGCGAACCGCAATGGGCTTGTGGAGCGGGTGATGGGAATCGAACCCACGTGACCAGCTTGGGAAGCTGGAGCTCTACCATTGAGCTACACCCGCATCAGGCAGACACCTTGAGTATTCTATCCAAGGCCCACTTGTTTGTCAACTGCAAAAGGCTGACCTTGGTTGATTTGTCAAAAACCTGCCTTCAGGAAATCCCATGTCCGAGAGACCTATACGATGCTTCCGTAAAGAGAACCTAAACTGAACCGGATGTTACCGAGTCACAGGGGAGCGTTCCTGGCGGTATAGACCGCGTACATCAGGATACCGGCCGCAACCGACGCGTTGAGGGAGCCGATTTCACCGCTCATGGGGATGCGGACCTGTTTGTCGCACAGCGATAAGGTCAGCTCGCTCACGCCCTCGCCCTCGCTGCCGATAACCATCGCGCAAGGGCCTGTAAACTTGACTGTTCTGTAGTCCTCTCCGTCAGGATCAGCGCCGTAGACCCAAATCCCCTTCTGCTGCAGGGTTTTGATGGTCTGATTCAGATTGGTCACACGCGCGACCTTCATGTGTTCCACGGCGCCTGCCGAAGCCTTTACCGCTGAGGGGGTCAATCCCGCCGCGCGGTGGATCGGCACGATCACCCCATGCGCGCCTGCGCATGACGCGGTCCTGATGATAGCCCCCAGGTTATGAGGGTCTGTGATCTGATCCAGAATGATGATGAAGGGGTCCTCCCCCATCTCAGCAGCCTGACTCAGAATATCTTCCACTGTTGAATACTGATAGGCGGAAGCATAGGCGATCATCCCCTGGTGATTCTTTGTGATCTGGTCAAGCCGGATCCGCTCAACAGACTGGATCATGACGCCGGCTTTCTTGGCCAGGCTGACGATCTCCCTGGCCGATCCGGAGAGTTCCCCTTTGGCGATCATCAGTTTCTCAAGGTCACGTCCGGTCTTGATCGCTTCACGGATCGGGTTGCGGCCTGTCAGGATGATGGCCGGCGAGCTCTCCTCCTCAACAGGAGCAACGACCTCGACTGCCTTTGGCGGCATTGGTTGAACAACGGTGGATGCAGGTCTCTGAATAGGTTTGTAAGGTGATGGAAAAGGCTTGCCAACTGCCTTGTAAGGATGGCTTGACGGACCAAAGCGCTTTGAGGCGGGCGAGTTCTTCCAGTCATCGGTGCGGGCCGTGTCAGACGGTTTCCCGAATCTTCCGGAGGGCCTCTCCTGGAATGTGCGTCCGTTTCCCGGCACGTCAAAGCGATTGAAACGGGGCCCGACGGACGGCCTTACGGGCCTGCCCTGATCTTGAGCCGGGTCGGATCCGCGGGTCCCGACAGGCGCCTTTCCATACGCGGGCGGCTGTGCTTTCCCCTGCACACGGTTATTCTGTGATGGCCCTTTATAGCTGCTTGAAGGTTTGCCTTCCCAGCCTTCACGCCTAGGTGCCTTGGTTCCAGGGGCAGCCCACTTCATTTTGGGCCCGGAAAACCCTTTCTTCTGAGGGTTGCGGTCGTTGTTCATCTTTTTGCCTTTCAGTGAGACAGCTGTCTCATTCTATTTTCGGTTCGATAAGTATCAGGGNNCCCAGGGTTCATGATGATAGGATACCCAGGGTCAGCCACTTCATCTCCCCTGTTCCTGGTACTTTGTGATCAGGCTGAGGAGCGAGTTGATCCTGTCCATATTCCCTGTGAGGAAATGAAAGCCTATCAAAGCCTCCAATCCGGTTGATGCCGAGTACTCCGCCGGCGAGGCGGATTTAGGCACCGGATGTTTGGCATGGGCGTTTCTGCCGCGGCGCACGATGTCCTTCTCATCGTCATCAAGGACATCCATGATGTTTTCAAGCGCCAAGGCTTGGGCGGGCGCGCTGATGCTCCGGCTGGTTTTCGCATGCATGGAATGGAGGCTTTTTCCCTCATATAGCGCGTTCAGCCGGACGAGTAGGCTATAGACAGAGTCACCGATGTAGGCCAACTGCAGCACGCTGTACGACAGGGCGTCTTTCTTTGTGAGGGCGGTGTTCACTGCTGCTGGGTCGTTTTGGTGTAATGGGACGGGCTCATGCCGACGATGTTCTTGAATGTCTTTGAAAAGTGATAGGGATCCTCCATTCCGACCTCAACACCAGCCTGCCGGACAGTCATTCCCTCTTTCAGCAACGTCTTCGCGCGTTCCATCTTGCAGAAAAGCTGGTAGCTCTGCGGAGGCATCCCAACCTCTGAGACAAAGCGCTTGCGGAAGGTCTCAACGGGCATGCGGCTTAAGTTGGCCATGTCGTTGAGGGAAAAAGAATCCCTGTACTGATTCTTTCTCATGGCGTCAATGACCTTGGAGATCTCATGCGACAGGACAGCGTCCATCGCGACCGGCTGGCCGGAATGGGACGCGAGCAGGCCCCATAAAAGCTGCTGAAGCTGGGCGGATGACGCTTCCCTGGCTGACGCGATCCTGACGATGGCCTGAACGATGTGCTTCCCAAGCTTAAGCTGGGAAGGAAGCGCGCCCTGTTTCATTGCCCTGTGCGGCAGCGCACCCATCAGGAGCATGAAATCCTCTGCCAGCCGCCCGTCGAAAGTCATCCAGATGATCCTGGCCTCCTGTTCGACGTGCATGGAAACATTCCTTGAGTTCATGGGGATCATGCAGCTCTCACGACTCCTGATGCGAAGATCGTTCATGCTGAGGGAAAATGAGCCACTCTGGCAGAGGATCAGGAGCCAGTTGTCCTGGGGCTTCAGGGCGTAATGACCGCTTGTCAGCATGGCGGAACCTGCTGACGCTATCCAAAGACCGCTGGCTTGCGCGAGCGGATCGGGCTTATGGATGCCTTCTACGGAAACGGGCAGCTTATCCTGCTGCTCCTGTACGTCACTGAAAAGAACTGAAGTGGGCATGGAGTACCTCCTTGGCATTGGATAAGGTAAGTATACATACCATAAAGGACAATGTCAATATCTATATCCAATTATTACATTATATCAGTGCGCAGGTTGGTTTGCCCGTGCAAATCATCTGATGTATACTCATGTCATCAAAACGTGGCAGACGGAGACAGCTTTGAAACGAATCGATTACCATTCCTATACTGCGCAGAAGGCGATTGAAAAACTGAAGGAGCTTCTGCTTGAGCTGCCGAGGCTTTGCTCGGATTATTTCCGGGCGATTTCGCAGGTGACAAGTGCCCTGACACGCCAGGCCTACGCGTATGACCTTCGGCTTTTTTTTCAGTATCTCTCACTCGAAGAAGCGGACTTCTCAGGCGTTTCGCCGCGCCTGATGACACAGGAACACATGAAACTGGTATCCGCGCGCCATATCGAGGGGTTTCAGGAGTATCTGCAGTATTACGTCAAGCCCGATGCGATCGATGAAAAGAACCTGGAAATGGGCGGAACTGCCCCGGTCCAGAACCGGGAGCTCGGCATCATGCGAAAACTCAGCTCCGTACGTTCCTTTTTTGATTACATGTTCAGAAATGAGATCATCCCGTCCAACAACGCGGCGCTCGTTTCCATGCCGAAAAGGCACAGCAAGCCGATCCTCTATATGGAAAAGGATGAAGTGGAGCGGATGGTCCAGGCGATTGCCAGCGGGGAAGGTTTCAGCAAAAGCCAGCGGGCATATCTTCTAAACACCAAGCGCCGCGATATGGCCATCCTGATGATGTTTCTGGGCACCGGCATCCGCGTCAGCGAACTGGTAGGCATTGATATCGATGATCTTGATTTTTCCAACTCCTCATTCATGGTCACAAGAAAAGGCGGGAACCAAACAATCCTGTATTTCCCGAAGACAGTCTCAGCCTTGCTGCAATCCTATCTGGAGGAGCGAAAAGCGGTCGATCCCCTTCCGGGGCACGAACATGCGTTGTTTCTCTCTCTTCAAAAGCGCAGGATCACGCAAAGAGCCGTCGAGAACCTCGTCAAGAAGTACGCCCTGATCGGCGCGCCGCTGAAAAAGAGACTGAGCCNNCGGGACAAACCTTTATGAACAGACCGGCGACATTTATCTGGTGGCGGATACCCTCGGCCATGCCGACGTGAACACGACGCGAAAACACTATGCGTCGATGTCTGACTCAAAGCGAAGAGAGGCGGCAAAGAGGATCAGCCTTCCCGAAGTTGAGCCGATCCGGAATGAAGAAGACATTACGTAAGATCTGGTCCTGATATTTTTATCTATTGCAAACATGCGTTTGCATGATATAATCAATCATCCAGTTCAGGAGGAAGACCTGATGAGCAGTGAAAAGATTCCAGGAAAAAGAAAGCATGGCGAGACCCAGGCGATCATCCTCCGATACATCTGCGATCAAATCGATGAGCGCGGTTTCCCGCCATCCGTCAGGGAGATTTGCGAAGCCACGGGCCTCAAGTCCACCTCAACTGTCCACGGGCACCTAAAACGCCTTGAAAAACAGGGCATGCTTAAAAGAGATTCGCTGAAGCCCCGTGCGATGGCCGTTACGAAAAGGAATGCGGATACAGGTGGTAAACACGTGCGCATGATCCCCTTGCTGGGCCCGGTTGCGGCAGGCAGTCCGATCCTGGCAGAGGAGAGCATCTCCGAGATGCTGCCTATTCCGGACTTCATGCTCAGGGACGGAGAGCACTTCGCGCTGCTGGTTCGCGGTGACAGCATGATCCAGGCCGGCATTCTCAACGGTGATTACCTGGTCGTCAAAAAGCAGTCCACAGCCAATAACAACGACATCGTTGTGGCCATGATCAACGGAGACGCGACAGTCAAACGCTTCTATAAAGAAAAAGGCCATTTCAGGCTTCAGCCGGAGAACTCCGCCATGCAGCCGATCATTCTGAAGGAAGTGGAGATCCTCGGGAAAGTGGTCTCTGTTTACCGAACGCTTTAGTTATTTGCGTCATATGATATAAGAATGAATTTTCCAAATCTCAAAACAGACCATTCAAAGGTCTGTTTTTCTGAAATATCTAATGAAATAGACTGTGGTCTGAAGATATTGGCTCAGGACATAGAAGCCTCTGAGCAGTCGGTAGAATGGCGCCAGCGCAAGAAAATCCCTCTCAAGTCTGGGTTTTAGATCAGGCTCAAAGACCCATTCAGGCTGAATGTTCCGTTTAATGAAATAAATCTCCTTGCGAAGATACCATTCCTTCAGGGGTTCAGGCAAGGACTCCGGTACTTTCATGCGCTGATACTTTTCTCCATCAATGGCGATGTCACATTCCTTCAGAATGGGCAGCAGGTTTAGCAGCTCCCGAGGATGGGAAACCATCCTCTGGCGCAGCAGCTCCATGGCCGGTTTGTTTTCACCCCAGAACCCAAGGCCCCAGCTCACTGCATCAAGCCGGATCTCAAACCAGAACATCACCGCCTGGTCCCTCGGCTCTCCCCTGTGCCTGTACGCGATCCAATGATGGTCCCGATAAGGCGATTTATCACGGCTGAACCTAGTGTCACGGAAGATCCGCGATAGAACTTTCTGAGGCTGTACCTCCATCTCAGGATCGATTTTTAACATCGTCGGGGCAAGCGCCTCAATGAGCCGGTAATAGGGTGTCCTGACCTTATCGATATATTCCTGTTTATGGGATGCCATGAACTCTTTATTGTTATTGAAGCGGATCTCCGCCATGAATTGAAGCGTTTCATTTGTAAACACCGTGATGCAATCTCCAATCTGTCTGTCATGCTGAAGGATCCATAATAAATCATTTATCAATCATGGGCAGCAAAAGTCTGATAACCACATGAATAAACATTATTGTATCACTAAGCAGGCTGTCTTCACATCCTGAACATCACTGGCTGAAGCGGCCGCCTGCCCTTATTTGAAGATGACTCCTTTGTTCAATGATCCTTCCTATCGCTGACGAACTCTTCGCGGATAAAGCCTTCCGCAATATCAGTCTTCACCTGCAGCCATCCGTCAGGCAGGGTCTTTATGACCAGTAGTTCCTGTCCGAAATAAAGGCGCATGATCACTTCTGATGAGAGGTTCGGCTGAGCGCGCAGGTTCAGTGACGAGTTGACCGGAACACCGGAAACGATCACAGCGCGTTCGTTGTCTTTTGGTATGCTGCTCTGGGGCATCAAGGTCGGCCTGGGTGTCGGCGTTGGAATGGGACCCGGCGTTGTCAGGAACTCTTCCGGTCCTTTTTCAGGGAGAATCAGCTCTGTGCCGATGGTTTGGAACTCTGTACCGGGATAATAGAACCTGAGGATCTGATGAAAGTCCCAATGATAGGTCTTCGCCATCCATTCTGCGCCTCTTTGGCTCATCCCGACCCCGTGACCGTATCTTGAGAACATGATGACAAATCGATCAGGCTCTTCCCTGACCCTTACGATCTCATTCGCGTTACGGTTGATCGAGAGTTGAAACATCTCCTCAATATCGGGGAAAATCGGGATATCAACGGATTGGGTTTGCGGCAGCGGCATCATGGACGACCATGCGATGTCATTTTCCTCCAAAGGCTGCTCAGTGGCCTGAAATAGGGACACTTCCTGATCTGAGGAAGAGGGCAGTATCTTTCTTCCGCTCACGTTCAGATCGAATCGAAGGTATTTCATCACGCCCTCATCTCCGCCGTATTTCGCAGTATGAGGAGTGATGCCATTGATCCTGTTGATGCTGATGTGCTCCGGGTCGGTGTCAAAGCCAAGGGGTTCAAACCGTATGCTGAGCGCGGAAAGCAAATGATCCAGCAGTTTTGGAGGGACGCTATCCGCCGCCTGACCCCAAAACTCTTTGGGGATGCTCGCCGCACGGACCTCGCTGAGCGGGTTTTCAAGATCATATGGATCCTGCTTGATCTGCAGGTAAGGAATGTTCTCCCTTCCCCAGGCGTTGATCGCGGATTCCGTCACTCCCCCGTTGCTTGCGGTGTAGAAACAATGGGCGGGATCGCCCTGATACGTTAGAATCACGCCGCCCGTTTCCGCAACAGCACGGATCGCGTTGATCTTTCCTTTGTCAAGCCCTCGGTAAACCTGGTCATCCGTGCTGTCGACGAGGTCATAGTCCTTTTGGGGCTTCATATTTCTGATGGTGTAAGTCCGTGCCGCGACAGACTGCGCTTTCAGGGCTTCGATTGGAAAATCATCCGCCATCTCATAAGGGACCACACCCAGAAGGTATTCTTCAACAGGCAGGATGAGGATCGCCCGCAGCGTTCCATCGTCATGGACGCGAACGCTCAGGTCACCTGTATAAAGGTTCAAACCATTCTGAAGCCGTAACCCGTTCTCCTCGCCCGGTTTGGAGAGAGCGTGTCTCTTCAGTAAAAGACTTTTCCCCGGGTGATATGCCATCCCTTCGTAGTACACGATCAGCGATCGGTTCTTTTGCTGTATGTTCAGCGTGCTTCCACGCTGAAAACTGAGCTGACCGTTGAGATAGTATTCACCATAGACCCCAACGTTGAGATGATCGGTGAGCTGAAGAGTGTTCAGCAATACGCGCACTTCAGGGGATTTCTCGGCATAAACCGTTAAAGGACGAGCAAACAGCAGGCAACATGTAAATAGAACTGCTGCGATCCTGCAGAGTGTAATGTTCAGGCTGATCTGGGATGCGCGCCGCATCATGCTATATGCTGCAGACCATTGATGTCATTGGAAGGCTGTCACTGTCAAACGCGCTCTTCCTTGCGGTGACAGTCGCGTATTTCAGCCTGGAGATCCTCATGGATATCTCCGAAAATCCACAGGATTCCAGAATATGCATCAACTGATAAGGGTCTGTCAGCACATAGTTTTCCCGGCTCCTGCGGCGCTTGATCCCAAGTTGNNGATCCCAAGTTGGGCGAGGATCGGTGTACAGGGAACTGAAATCAACAGCTGGCCTTTCTCCTTCAGAACACGTAGAACTTCCATTAAAAACAGGCCAGTCTCCGGGTGATTCCGAAGCGGAAAAGCAACAAACACCTCATGGAAACTGTTGTCACGCCAGGGGATGTCCATTCTGTCGGCACGCAGGATCTCCGCCTGGCTGCCAAGTTTTTCCCTTATGGAATCTTCCAGCGCATGGTCAGTTACCATGCCGCAGGCCCTGATCATGAAATGCCTGGCATAATAGGCCAGCAGGCTGCCATCCGAACATCCCGCGTCCAGGATGGCGTGATGGTCGTCCACCTCCGCCCAGTCGATGATCGCAGCTTTCTGTGCGTCAAGCCTGAGCGTTCTTTCATTTCCGAAGTATCTTGATTCAATCGGGAATGACATCCTGTTTTGCATCAATTCACCTTCCCGTTTACAGCAGCTTCAACATTCATTCACATTATAACATATAATTGTAATAAATAAAACATAATTTCTTCATTGATAGTATGGAAATGAAAAGAAAGCTATAAAAATGATCAGAAAGGCTTCATCTGATCACAAATATGATGCAGGATTCATTTTTTGTATCAATGTGCTGGAAAGGGGATTGATCTTTGGTCAATGGTTGATTGATTCGGGCTTTCACAGGCATGCCATCAGACGATCGCATCATGACGCTCGGGGTCTGAACAGATAATCTGAGCGCTCCGATGAATCATGACGATACCATTGGGTGCAAAACGCGGTAGGCCGCTGCGTCCCTCAGCAGCACTTCGGCGTGCTGAAGGCTGCTTTCACCCTGGGTAGCAATATCTCCAAGCATATTTGCGATTTCAACCGTCCTTTGGTTCTTTTCAAGGATTTTAACTTCTGCCTGGGTCCTGCCCTCTTCGCTATACTTGCTGACACGCAAGTGGACGTTTGCCATGGACGCCAGCTGATGCAGGTGCGTGACGCAGATCACCTGGCGATAGCGGGCGATATCCCACATTTTCCTTGCGATCACGATCGCGGTCTTGCCCGATACCCCTGTATCGATTTCGTCAAAGACCATGGTCGGCACTTCATTTTTCTCAGCCGTCAGCGCTTTCATCGCCAGCATCAGTCGGGAAAGTTCCCCGCCGGAAGCGATCTTTGTCAGCGGCTTCAAGTCCTCCCCCTGATTGGGGGACACCATCATCGTCACCTGTTCTGTGCCATGGGCATAAGGTGTTTTATCATCTGTCCTGATCTGGATCGAGAACCTTGTCCCGGTCATATTCAGATCACTCAGCACGTCCTCCAGTTCTGTTTCCAGCACTTTCGCCAATTCAGCTCTGGAAAGGCTCAAGCGGGTTGCCAAATCAAAAAATTTATGCTCTGCCAGCTCAGCCTGTTTCCTGAAGTGGTCAAGATGCTCATCCATTTCGTCGATTTTCGCGATCTCAGACTCTATGCTCTGAAGGTCACGAATCATTTCCTCAACTGAGGAATTGTATTTTTTTCTGATTTTCCTCAGGAAATCAATCCTTGTCTCGACCTCTGCCAGGCTTTCGCCGTCGGAGTCCATCTCGCTCATCACCCTTGAGATGTCATGGGCAAGCTCCTCGATCTCATAGTAAGCGCTGCTGAGCCTGTCTGAGAAGAGGGCGAACCGGGGATCGATGTCGGCGATCTGATTGAGGGCTTTCAGCGCCTGCTTTGCAAGGGATAATGCGGTTGCCTCCTGGTAAGGCGGATCAGCCAGCAGGATGTTTGCCTCCTGCAGCGCATCATTGATCCTTTTGGTGTTTCTGAGCAACGTTCTTGATTGCTGTAATTCCTCTTCTTCGCCCTCCCTGAGGTTTGCCGACCGGAGTTCGTTCTGTTTGTTCCTAAGAAATTGCAGCTTTTCAGACGCGGTCGCCATGGTTTCCCTGGCCTGACGGTAAATCCGCCCTGTCTCAAGAAGCGTCTGATATGCCGACTTAATCTGTTGAAGCAGTTCAACGTGATGATTGTTCCCGAAACTGTCCAGATAGGCCAAATGCCGGCTTTCCTGCAGAAGGGACTGATGTTCATGCTGCCCATGCAGATCGATCAGAAGCGAGGACAGATCCCTGAACATGGCGGAAGAAACAGCCACTCCCCCGACTCTGTAGACATTCCGGCCTGTAATAAAGTACTCCCTGGAAATGACCAGCCTGCCTTCATCCGGTTCAAGCGCTTGTTCGGAGAGGTAATCCATCACGTTGGGATAAACAGAAACATAAAAACATCCCTCCACGTAGGCCCGGTCACTGCCGGTGCGAAGGATGGCTCTGTCGATTCTTGCCCCGCAAAGAAAACTGACCGCGTCCACCACCAGGGACTTGCCGGCGCCGGTTTCGCCGGTCAGCACGTTCAGGCCGGCGGCGAAATGGATCTCGGCTTCCTCAAAGAGCGCGATGTTGCGGATCAGCAGGGATTCAAGCATGTTCTGCCTTATCTGAGAATATCGTTGAACTTCTTGACGACTTCCTCGGCATCCTGGTCATTGTGGACAATGACAAAGATGGTATTGTCGCCGGACAGCGTACCCAGTATCTCCGGCCAGCGCATGCCATCGATGGCTTCACCGGCGACGTTGGCGCTGCCGGAAAGCGTCTTGATGACGATGATGTTGCCGGCGGATTGAATGGAGATGACCGAATCGACGAACATGCGCACAAAGCGGTCGGAAACGGAGTGTTCCGCCTGGTCCGCTGTCGCATACTTGTACTCGCCCGTGCTGGACAGCACTTTCAGTAAGCGCATCTCCTTGATATCGCGTGAAACGGTCGCCTGGGTGACGTTGAAGCTCTGGGCTTTTAGCTTTTCCGCAAGTTCCTTCTGCGTCCTGATGTCCTGCTTGTCGATCAGGTTGAGGATCGCCGCCTGTCTGGTGCTTTTCATACTACCCCTCCATAAATGTGATTGCTCCACTCCATTTGCTTCTCATTCAGCCTGGTAAGGAACCTCTGTTTCCTGAACCTGATAAACTTAGCGGTCTCTTCCGCCTTGCTGATGACAGCGACCGTATCCTGGGAGAGATCCAATACGACCTGACCGTCAATGCTGATTTGGTGCGTCTTCTGATGATGAGCGCGCACAGCAAGCCTGACCTCGGTATCAGCGGGCAGGATGACCGGGCGCTGGTGCATGATGTGCGAACAGATCGGAACGACGGAAAGGCAGTCAAGCGCGGGATGGACGACAGGACCGCCGGCGGAAAGCGCATACCCGGTCGTTCCGGATGGCGTGGAGACCAGAACCCCGTCGCCGTGAATGGTGTATATCTTTTCATCTCCCGCCATGACATCCGCCACAAGGCTGATCGGGTCGCTGCCCCTGGTGAGCGCGACCTCGTTCATGGCAAGCGCTGAAAAAGTGCCGTTGACTGAACAGCGGAGCATCAGCCGTTCCTCGATCATGTATTTTTTTTGAATCAGGGCGTCCATCATCGTCAGAAAGTCTTCTCCGTCTGTCTCCAGCAGGAAGCCCGTATGGCCCATGTTCACGCCCAGAACGGGGATCCCCCTGGCAGCGGCTTCGGGCAGTATCCGCAGAAGCGTTCCGTCACCGCCGATGGAGATCACTGCATCAATTGATGCATCAAGGCAAGCCTTCACCTTTTGCTCTCCGATGTTTACAAGGTCATGCAGCCAATCATCAAGGACGGCTGTGCAGCCTTTCATCATCAGCGTGTCTGCTAATTTTGCGACAGACGGAATCGTTTCCGGCTTTTCCGGATTGGCAAAAAGAAAGAACCGCCTANNACATCTTGAGATATCATACAGGAAACTACATGTTCATGCAAGAGTATGCATGTATAATCAGGAAGTGAATGCAAGAAGATCCGGCATGAACAGCTGATCGATCCAGCAGTCAGTTTCCTTCAAAATACGGTTATGGTTTACGTGGGGTGTTCCCAACCCAGTATTCCGCCGGTTTTGCGCGGAACGTATCGCTGCTGATCAGTTTCGGCTGTTCAACAAGGATACCATTCACATATTTTTCAAGGTAGGTTTCGATCACATAACCATCCTGAGCGCGGGTCTTCAGCTTTTGTTCGTCCTCATAGGTGACGATCAGTCCCGTCATGTCGACAACCAGTTTTTTGGTCTCAGGAGGGGTAAGCACCTCGACCACGTCCGACCTCAGGCGATAGCTGGCGCCTTCACCCAGGCTGATACCGTAGATCCGAATCTCCGCGACAAGCCTTTTGGAATTGTTCTTCGCGGTCTTCACATGAGCGGTCAGATAGATATCGCCGGGCGAGGAGTTGGTAAATTTAAAATCGATCTCGCGCCCGCCGGATAGGTAGACCGTGGCGTCCTGCCCCATCTCAGTATAGTCAACCTTGTCANNTGCGGCGTACGCTTGACGATGCTCATCCCCGCCGTCAGTGCTGCCTGATAAAGCGTTGTGCTGGCCTGGCAGACCCCTCCCCCGACTCCCGTGACCAAATCGCCGTAAACGTATTCCAGCGCTTCCGCGAAGCCTGCTTTCAGAGTGCGCGGGCCGACCACATCATTGAAGCTGAACGTCTGTCCGGGCTTTAGGATCGTGCCGTTGATCTTTGAAAAGGAAATACGGATGTTGTGGTTGCGGTTTTCCGGTGAGCTGGCACTGATGGATGTCGCGACGCTGCTCCTGAGCGCGACAGTCCGCTCCAGTTCCACTTTGGTGACAGAAGGAAAGATGACTTCGGGGGTTAACTCCAGAACGCCGGAAACGCCTGAGACCGCCATGGAAAGGATCCTGCGTTCTTCAGACTCGACGTCAAGCCTTGCTCCCTGCTCCTCCTCCAGGAAAGTGAAGGGCTGCTCATTATCCGGCTGAAAGGCAAGGATCTTTGCGTCGACCGGATCGCGGTTCACATAAGGGGTGATTTGTCTGAGAATGGACCGAAGTTCTTCCCCGCTGATCTCGTTTTCCGCTGTTGATAGCCTATACTCATTGTCCAGCAGCCTGTCGACCGCGGCCTTCTGATCATGAATGCTGCCGGAATGGGTCAGTATCCAGGCATCGTTCAGAAGAGGATACAGCTCCTGCTCAGACGTCCTGATGCCCAGGTTACCGTAATTCAGTTTGATGAATTCATGCCCTCTATACGTGATGGAGAGGGTCCAGCCGTTGATCCTGTTTTGGATGCTCTCCTTCAGCCTGTCAAGCGCCGTCTGCGGGCTGAGTCCTGACAGCGGGACGTCGTTGATGTAGATATTGGGGCCGTAGACGTCTTTGTAGGGAGCGATGAATTGCATGACCTGCCGGTCACGGAGCTGAATGATACCGTAATATCCCGCGGCCAGGACGATAAGGACCGCGAGCAGGATGAACACCGCTCGGAACCGCTTTTTCCCGCCGCCGCCACCGCCGCCA
>MTKZ01006759.1_pt1 | contig 13445 bp, 8 predicted proteins | sample 1042781 | NCBI WGS metagenome assembly MTKZ01 (sample SAMN06212207, study PRJNA360539) | anaerobic digester metagenome | biome: Wastewater treatment plant; material: sludge; isolation source: anaerobic digester fed with sludge from wastewater treatment plant | place: Denmark: WWTP Viborg ...
TGCTTTGTTTTAATCTTCATCATCGGTTTGTTGATTTATGATGATTATGGCGTGAGTATTGATGAAGTTTTTGAACGAAAAACCGGATTAGTTACCCTGAAATATGTACTTAAAGAAAAATTGCATATTGAATCATTGCCTGAACAAATCGACAATACTGATGATTTATTATCCTACGAGGATAAAGATTATGGCGTTTTGCTGCAAATGCCTGTTTTACTTTTTGAATATGCAAATCAGTTTCGATTCGATTTGAATACCGTGTTTCGGATTCGGCATCTATGGGTTTTTCTGAATTTCCTTCTTGCTTTAGTCTGTTTCTGCAAAATAATACAAAGAAGATTTTCAAGTTGGACTTTATCGATTCTTGGCATTGTCTTTTTAATTATATCGCCACGAATTTTTGCAGATGCATTCTACAACATCAAGGATTTGATGTTCTTTTCGTGGTTTACAATTTCGTTGTTCTTCTATATCGAATTCATCCTTTCGCCAGGAATTCTCCATTGCTTTCTACTGGCGTTGGTTATCGCGGTTTCAGCGAACGGCCGAATTGCCGGAATCATCGTATTACCGTTTTCCTGTTTTTACCTGCTGCTCTTATTGATCAGAAAACAGATTCATTTATCCCAGTTATTCATAAAGGCTGCTTTGTTGATCGGGTTTACTGTTTTTTTCTGTATATTATTTTTACCGGCTTCATGGGACAATCCGATTCGCTTTTTAGAGGATTCTTATAAGCACTTCAGCCATTATGATTTAAATCTTTCAGAATTGTATTTTGGAAAGCTCATTCCGAGCAATGCCAAACCCTGGCAATATTTGCCGGTTTGGATTGGGATTACAACTCCTGTTATTTATCTGGTTCTTTTTTTTGTGGGGATCATTTCATTTTTTCGACAGCAAAAAAAGTTAAAAATTGAAAACCGATGGATTGATCTCAGTTTCATATGCTTTTTATTGATTCCAATCATGATCGTAATTCTTAATAAATCGACGTTATATAACGGTTGGCGTCATTTTTATTTTATTTATTGCCCATTTTTATACTTCGTTTTATATGGATTTTTATTTATTAAGAATGAATCCAATCAGCGGCTCCGTTATCCTCTATATGCTGCATGTCTGTTTTCGTTGCTTATCAACGCCAGATGGATGGTCATCAATCATCCATATCAGATGATTTATTTTAATGAACTGATCAGGAATTCAGCGGATGTACTCTTTGAACGCGATTATTGGGCTTTATCGACGCGGGAAAGCCTGGAATTTTTATTAAAATATGAGAAAGATCCTGCATTATTCGTCGGGGATTATCAATCATCGATCGATTTTACCCAATATTCACTCAGGAAGAAAGATCGAGATCGGTTGATTATTAAACAATATCGAAAAGGGGTACAACCTCCAGCATATCTGGCTGCAAATTACTCTCGAATAATTGGTAATGATTTGAATTTTCCATTTTATGATCGAATTTATAACGTCAAAGTGGATGATATGATCCTTTCTTCTGTATACCAGCGCAGCGTTGAAGATGAATTACCTGCCGGAAATATTGTATTTCATATACAAACAAATATTCATCAGGATATTGCAGCGAATCTGTTTGATAACGATTTCAGCACTGCATGAACTACTGGAAGACTTCAAAACAATTCGGATTATCTGGAAATTGAATTTAAAAATCCTGTCACTTTGTGGGGTATGACCTATTATTTGGCAAGTGATGAGACCGATTTTCCCCGTTCATTGCAAATGTTTTCTTCGATGGATGGAATTCTTTGGGACCCCATANNGTAGATATCGTCAACGAGGATTTGACCGATTATACTTTTAATCAAAAACAGATGAAGTTTCTGAAAATGAAAAACACAGAACATTCCGATCGCTTTTTGTGGTCGATGACTGAATTAGTTTTCCATGGAAGTATACAGGATTGATATGGAAACAATACTTTCGCTCTATGATAAACAAAAAAGGACATTGAATGGGACTGATACAGCAATTCGCTGGATCAATTCTTCTCTGACCTGTCAGCAGATTACCTGGGATGAAATCGAGAAGGAAAGCAATCGACGAGCTGCCTTTCTGGCGAAAAAGCAATGCCAACAAGGTGATCACGTCTTTATTTTTCTGCAATCCTCTCCGGAAATCTGGTTCTTTTTCCTCGGAGCTTTAAAGTGCGGCGCTGTCCCTTGTGTTTTATTCCCGAATTTTGGAGAGGATGCGATTCGATCCAGATTGGTCATCGGAAAAGCTGTATATCTGATCACAGATACCTCTTTTACTAAATTCGAAGATTTATTCCTATCGATTTCAACGATTCGTGCAATTGTGTATGTCGATGGAATAGGAAAACCGCTCTCAACGAATGACAGACTTCTACGCTTTGATAAAGAATCCGCCTTCGTCTCCGATCACTTTATTCCCTGTAAGGTCGATCCGGATGATCCTGCTTTTATGGTATTTACATCGGGATCTACCGGATTCCCGAAGGCTGTGATTCATGCGCATCGAATCGCTGAATCCATACAGCGGAGCATGCGGAACGTACTTCAAATTGGAAAGGATGATCTGTTTTGGTGCACGGCTCATCCTGCCTGGATTACCGGAACCGTTTACAGTATTTTAGGTCCTCTGCTCTGTGGAATCGAATCGGTACAGTATTCAGGTAATTTCCATGCAAAACGCTGGATGCCCATTCTTCAGAATCAAAGAGTAGCTGTCTGGTATTCGGCTCCAACGGCTTTTCGGTCTTTAATGCAAGAATCACCGGATTTCTACAAAGAATATGATTTCAGCGCTCTAAAAGAAATATTCAGTATTGGTGAACCATTAAATCCGGTTGTGTTTTTTTGGGGGAAAGCAATTTTCAATCGTGACATTCATGATACCTGGTTTCAGACAGAAGCTGGAACGATCCGAATTGCCAACATCCCTGGAAACGCCATTAAACCTGGATTTATGGGAAAAGCTGTCGATGACGCTTTTCCTGTAATTCTGAATGAGCATAATCAATCAGTTCCTCCCAATGAGGTTGGCAGGTTATGTCTTAAAGAAGGTTGGGAATCCTGCTTTATTGATTATTTTGAACAGCGATCTGCATTCGCTTCAAAATTCCAATCCGGTTATTATGAAACCGGAGATTTGGCTTATCAGGATGATGAGGGTTATTTTTGTTTTGTGGGTCGGGATGATGATGTGATTAATACTTCCGGCCATCTGGTCGGTCCCTTTGAAGTAGAAAGCGTATTGCTGTCTCAGGATGAAATCGCTGATGTCGGTGTTGTGGCAGCGCCGGATGATCTCTTGTATGAGAAAGTGGCAGCTTTTATTGTTCTTAAAAATGGTTTTATATGGAATGACAAACTGGAAAGTAAAATGCGGATTGCAGTGACCAGCCACCTATCTCCGATAGCCACGCCAAAATTATTTATCATTGTCGATGAGATCCCAAGAAATAATGCCGGCAAAATCCTGAGGAATGTGCTGCGAGAACGACTAAAAACATAGCAGTATGATGGCTGAGTGCTCATTGAGATGAGAATCCTGATTCATTCCACCTGAGAAAATTCTGCGCGATTTTCACTGAATCAGTCCAAATGAAAAAACATAAAAAATGGCTCGATTTTATGTCGAGCCATCTTTTATTCAGTTATTTTTCGTCCCTATCTTTTCGGAAACGAGTCATTTCTTCTGCGATCTTTGCTTCGATCGCCTCCGCTGTGTCCACCGCCGCTACGGCCTCCGCGATCATTTCTGTCGCCGCTGCCATTTCGGCTGCCGCCTGATTTCTTTGAATCAGCGGCGATGGCTTGTTCCAGCGTCCATCCTTCCAGGACTGCCTGACGAGAAAGCCGGATTTTTCCGTTATCATCAATTCCGGTCACCATGACAGTTAATTCGTCTCCGACTGAAACAATATCCTCGACTTTGTTGACTCTCTCAGAATCAAGCTGAGAAATGTGTACCATTCCGTCAACATTCGGAAGAATTTCGACAAAAGCACCAAAATCTGCTGTTCGGACAACTTTGCCTGTGTAAATATTGCCTAAAACTGCAGTTTCAATCATCGATAAAATCTGATCACGCGCGGTTTCAGAATCACCGGAATTCGCTGCTGAAATATAAACCAACCCATTATCATCGATATCGATTTTTGTATTGGTATTTTCCTGTAACGCTCGTATATTTTTTCCGCCTGGTCCAATGATTGCGCCAATTTTTTCAATCGGAATCTGCACCGATGTAATTCTGGGAACGTGCGGTTTCAAGTCCGGATTGGGACGAGGAATCACTTCCAGGATTTTTTCTAAAATCAGTTTCCGACCTTCTCTTGCCTGAGCTAACGCTTTGGTCATGATTTCTGTGGTAATTCCACGGATCTTGATATCCATTTGCAGAGCGGTAATTCCTTTTTCGGTACCGGTCACTTTGAAATCCATATCGCCAAGATGATCTTCAGCGCCCTGAATATCTGTCAGAATGACATAATTATCGCCTTCTTTGATCAATCCCATGGCGACACCGGTTACTGGTGCCTTGATCGGTACACCCGTATCCATCAATGCCAATGTCGATCCACAGACGGATGCCATCGAGCTGGAACCATTTGAGCTTAATACTTCTGAAACAAGCCGGATTGTATAAGGGAACTCTTCTTCACTTGGAATTACTGGAACTAAAGCGCGTTCAGCCAATGCACCGTGACCGATTTCTCGTCGGCTTTGTCCGCCTAACTTCTTGGTTTCGCCAGTACAAAATGGCGGGAAGTTGTAATGGTGCATATACCGTTTGTTGTCAATTGGAGAAAGCGTATCGATTTCCTGGGCATCCCGAGGCGTGCCAAGGGTGGCAATTGTTAGAACCTGCGTTTCTCCGCGAGTAAATAATCCGGTTCCATGAGCCCGAGGAAGAACACCGACCTCGCACCAGATTGGACGTACTTCGGTCAAATCGCGGCCATCAGGTCGCAAATGGCGATCCAGGATTCGGCTGCGAACCACTTTTTTGTATGCCTCTTCAAAGGCTTCTGCATATTGAGCTGCTTTTTCCTCATCTTCACCGGCAAAAAATTCGATGGTATCATTTTTGAGATCTTTCAATCCATCAGCAAGTTCTGCCTTTGTATGCGGTGAATCCAGCAGGTTTTCCATTGCCAGATTATATTTTTCGAATACAGCATCGATGGATGCTGGATCAATCGAGAACCGCGTAACTTCGCGTTTTGGTTTGCCAATTTCTGCAGCCATTCGCAGCTGAGCTTCTACGAGCGGTTGAATTGCCTGGTGTCCCAAAGCAATCGCTGTAATCATATCCGCTTCACTGATCTCGTTGGATCCGGCTTCGACCATCAAGATCGCATCACTGGTTCCGGCAATCCGCAAATCAAGGTCAGAATCCTCCATCTGAGGATAAGTCGGGTTGATGATGTATTCGCCATTGATTCTTCCGACGCGGACTGCGCCAACTGGTCCATTCCAGGGGATATCCGAAATCATAAGAGATGCGGATGCAGCGTTGATTGCCAACACATCCAATGGATTGTCAAAATCAGCGGAAAGACTGTACAGGATGACCTGCACTTCATTGCGAATATCTTCCGAAAAAAGCGGCCGCAGAGGACGGTCAATCAGACGACTGGTTAAAATTACATCACCAGCCGGTCTGCCTTCACGACGGAAGAATGAACCGGGGATGCGTCCGCCGGCGTACATTCTTTCTTCATATTCAACAGTTAGCGGGAAGAAATCCTGACCCTCTTTCGTTTCTGAACTCATGGTCGCAGCGGAGAAAACAACCGATTCGCCTAATTGAATCGTGACTGCTCCGCCTGCCTGTCCGGCTAATTTTCCGGACTCAAACGTGATCGTTTTACCGCCTACTTCAGCGGTAAATTTTTTTACTTCTGGTTTCATTCTTTATCCTATTTCTCTCGTTTGGTCAGGGACTGAAAACAGACGGGAAGATCATTAAACTATATAACATCCTGAATTTCTAACCATGAATTCAAGGATGTTTTCGAAATTCCAATCTAATTTCAATGCCTAACCGAAACGAGGCACCAAATTTTCAGGGGGAAAACCCCTGGAGTTTAAAAAAGAGCAGATATTTGAAATTTTATCTGCTCTTTCATCTCATAAAACTATTTTAGACGCAGTCCGAGTTTTTCATTCAACGCAACGTAACTGGCATAATTTGATCGGCGTAAATAAGCCAGCAGCCGGCGTCTGTGTCCGACCATTTTTAAAAGTCCGCGACGCGATGATTCATCGTTTTTATTGGAACGAAGATGCTGCGTCAAGTCAGCAATTCGCTTCGTTAACATGGCAATCTGTACTTCTACCGAATCAGTATCGCCTTCGTGTTTTCCGAAATTATTCGAAAATTCCTGTTTTTGTTCCTTTGTCAAAGCCATGACATTGCTCCTGATAAAATATTTTTTGCAAGTCTCCATTCTTCAAGGGATTCCTGAAGAAGGACCAGTCAATAGCCATTAGTATACCATAAAAAGGCGGCAGACTTATTACAGCCAGGCAATTCGAAATATTGACTTGCTATTTGAATAAAAATATCAAAACAACTAAGAAACCTCCCCATATTTCAATTCAGCTAATCTACAAATGGGGAAAATAACTGATACTCGATAACAGATGATTCGGTCTTGACGAATTGGATTGAATGCCAATAAAAATAATAAAAATAATCAGAAAGAGATATTACCATTTCCTCACTTGATGGGATGATTTCGCAATACTGTCTGAATCGACTGTCTGGTTGATTCGGGGAAATAAGGCAGCAGTTTTCTGGCTGTTCGAATGATTGGTTTGGATGGTTCCTGTTCCAGTTTCTGACGAACAAAAAAAATTGTTTCAATTTCAGATTTTTCCAATAAAGCCAGCAATAGATCAAAAAGATCAGACTGTAAAACCGGCGGTGTTTTCGGCAGGATGCCTTCCAGCGTGTGAAAAATTCCGGGGAGGTTGATATAGGAAGGTTCTTCTGCCAGAATGATCAGTGCTTTCAATCCGATTGATTGGTCTTTTAAGAATGTGCTTTGACACCATTCTTTTGCTTTTTCCAATAGTTTGTCTGGTTCATTTCTGCGAATGGTCAATGTTGCGTTCAGTAAAATCGTTTTTTCTGAGTAAACTTCGGAGGGTTCTTTTGCCCATTGTTCAATTCTTTGGAAAACCTCTTGTTGATGATCCAGTGGAATGTTCCCCAACATCTTAAATGCGACAATGTGCATTTCATTGTTAGGGTCTTTCCATAAAAAGTCACAATTATTCAACGCCGCCTGTGGATGCTCACGAACAGTCTGATAAAGATCTACTTCCAAAGCGCGTAAAACTAGCGGTGGGACATGCAACTCTGATGATTGAATTGAAGAAGCTGCACCTTTTCCGGGTTTATACGAAAGATTCGAATACTGTTCGATTAACTTTTTCAAGTCTTTTCGGAAAGCTTCCGGATCCATAAAAGTCCAGAGAAGAGCATTGATTTGTTTTTTTAATTGAAGAAGATTTACAGCTGTCATAAGAAAAATAAAAACTGCTGCAGTCAGTTTTCTCTTTCTGCAGCAGTTCCCGAATTAATACGCTTTTGAGAAATAGATTTTTTTGACTGCTTCAGCGCCGCAATAGACGCACTTTCCTTTTTCGGTTTTCGGCTGGTCGAATGGCATGCAGCGTGTTGTCGCTTTCGTTTCCTCTTTAATCTTAGCCTCGCAATCTGCTGAACCGCACCACCAACTTTCAGCCCATCCGTTTTGGATGATTTCTTTTAATTCATCATATGTGTTCGCATTATGAATATTTGCATCTCTGAAATCAGTGGCGCGCTGCAGCATGGATGCCTGAATTGTATCCAACATTGTTTGCACCTGCGGCGCAAGATTTTCCTGAAGCAGGATGCTTTTTCCTGCTTTTCCGGGAATATCTCTGCGGGCAGCCATTACCGAACCTTTTTCAACATCTTTCGGCCCGATTTCAAGCCGAAGCGGAACTCCGCGGAGTTCCCATTCGTTGAATTTAAATCCTGGCGTGACTTCTGTGCGGTCGTCCAATTTGACACGGAATTGGATAAGTTGTTTTTGGACTTTTTCAACAGCTTCCATCACACTGGATCGTTCTGCGTCATTTTTATAAATCGGCACAATGACGATTTGGTATGGAGCCAGACGAGGTGGCAGGATCAATCCATTGTCGTCCCCATGCGTCATGATGATGGCGCCGATGAAACGTGTGGAGAGTCCCCAGGATGTTGTCCAGCAATATTGTTGTGTATTATTTTGATCCAAATACTTGATGTCAAAGGCTTTCGCAAAATTTTGTCCAAGATTATGGCTGGTTCCTGCCTGGAGCGCTTTCGTGTCTCCCATCATGGCTTCAATGGAATAAGTGTTTACCGCGCCTGCAAATTTTTCCGTTTCACTTTTTACGCCCCGGATAACTGGTACGGCAGCTTCATTGATCGCAAAATCCGCATATACATTCAGCATGCGGATTGTCTCTTCCTGAGCTTCCTCTGCAGAGCTGTGAGCTGTATGACCTTCCTGCCAATAAAATTCCAATGTCCTGAGAAATAATCTTGTTCTCATTTCCCATCGAACAACATTTGCCCATTGATTGATCAGAACTGGCAGATCCCGGTAACTTTTAATCCATTTGGAATACATATATCCGATTACAGTTTCTGAAGTCGGACGAATGACCAGTGGTTCATCCAGTACCTGTCCCCCGCCGACTGTGACAACCGCCAATTCTGGAGCAAACCCTTCTACGTGTTCTTTTTCTTTCTCAAAAAAAGATTTGGGAATCAACATCGGGAAAGCAGCGTTGACATGTCCGGTCTCTTTAAAACGCCGATCTAATTCTTTCTGCATGTTTTCCCATATAGCCCATCCATATGGTTTCACAACCATGCATCCGCGAACAGGAGCATAATCAGCCAGGTCTGCCTTTAATACAACCTGATTGTACCATTCGGAATAATTCTCATTTCTGGGAGTTAATTTTTCTTCAGCCATTTTTTTACCCATTTATTCTTTGAATTTTCAAACCATTATACTTTCAATTTGATCAGCGGATTTACTGTCTTAATTCGAAACATGAAAAGAATTCATAGTTGTTCCAATGGTTTTACGAGAAGCGCAATACCATTGGAACAACAAATTTCCATTCTTTATTCGAAAAGTCAATCGAAATTTCAAATCGATGATTTTTCATCCATATCGCACGGATTGTTTGAAATATCGACAAGAGTCTGGTATCAGCCTGCTGAAAATCTTCAAGTATGCCGAAATTTTTTAATGATTCGGATAACCAATAACGAGTTTTATTATTTTAGTATTTCCAGCGCGAATTGAGCCGATTTGACTTGTTCAGCGTACCATCCGCTTTCTGAGGTCATTTTTTGAAGATGTTCTATGCAGAGTTTTTGAATGGCTGGCGGGACCGTCAGAAATGCATTCATTATTTCTTCCGGATTTCGTGAAAAGATGGCAGCCCAGAACTGTTCTAATTGTTCTTCTTCCTGATTATCCATGTTTTTTTCCTTTTGTTATTTTCCAATTATGCTGAATTTTACCATTGGAAAAAATTTATTCATCAGGACCCAGCACTTCGAAATATGGGAAGGGTTCATTGTTGTTGAAATGCTTTTGAGCCTTACGCAAAAATATTTCAACAATATTTTTTTTGATTCAAATAGTAAGCTGATAGTTGAATTACTGTTTTTTTCAGGATACCAAAATTTCATGATATAAAAAGGAGGATGTTTGATTTTCTGGAGGAACTTTATGAATCGTTTTCAATCTCGCAAAATGACTCAGATGTCACAGTCTGAAATTAGAAATATGTCGCTGGAATGCGCACGAGTGGGGGGAATTAATCTTTCCCAGGGTATATGTGATCTCAAGCTGCCGGATATTCTGGCAGGCAGCGCGTATCAGGCCATATTGGACGATCATAATCACTATACGCGGTTTGACGGTATTGATTTACTGCGGGAGCAAATTGCGCAAAAATCAATGAAATTTAACCATTTACAGGTTGATGCTAAAAAAAATATTATTGTCAGCGCTGGTGCCACTGGCGCCTTCTATAGCGCCTGTTTTGCACTGTTAAACCCGGGCGATGAGATGATCCTTTTTGAACCCTATTATGGATATCACGAAGCCACTCTGATCGCGTTGGATATCGTTCCTGTATATGCGACATTAACTCCTCCGGAATGGGACATTCACTTTGACCAATTAGAATCACTGGTCACTGAGAAAACGAAAGCCATTTTGATCAATACACCGTCGAATCCATGTGGTAAGGTCTTCTCAGCAGATGAATTGGAGAAGATAGCCGATTTTGCAATTGAGAAGGATTTATTGATATTTACCGATGAGATTTATGAATATATTACCTATGACGGAAAACAGCATGTCAGTTTAGGAAGCCTGAAGAACGCTGCTGAACGGACGGTTACGGTTTCCGGCTATTCGAAGACTTTCAGCATTACCGGCTGGAGAATCGGGTATACAATCGCCGATGAGGCAATGACTGCATTGATTGGCAGCGCCAATGACCTTATCTACGTCTGTGCCCCGGCTCCCTTGCAACATGCGGTAGCGGCTGCTATCTCCAATTTAACGGATGATTTCTATGCAGAAATGCGCATAGGCTATCAACAAAAAAGAGATTTGTTTTGCGGAATGCTGTCAGATGTCGGACTGACTCCCTATGTTCCACAGGGTGCCTATTATGTGCTGGCTGATATGTCAAAAATCCCCGGTGAAAACAGCAAGGATAAGGCGATGTGGTTCCTAAAAGAAACTGGAATTGCATCCGTTCCAGGTGAAGCATTTTATAAAGACACAGTCGGAAAAACGCTTGCCCGGTTCTGTTTTGCCAAAGATATCCATATGATTGAAAAAGCGTGTGACTTAATTAAAACAAATTCGAAAAAATGGTTATGAGTCAACCACTTTTTTAAACAAATCGATTAGCGAAAAAGGATTGTTGATCAGTTATTTGAGTAATACGGCGAAAGAATAAACAATCAATAATCCTTTCCATATTTCGAACAAACGATAAAAAAATTACACATCGAATACTGAAAATGGAATTATATTTTCATAAAAATTACTGGTTTTTATCCATATAATCATATTAAATCTATTTGAATCATAAGGGAGTAATCATGGAAGACGGTTACGGATTGGTGCTTTCGGGCGGCGGAACAAAGGGCGCCTATGAAGTTGGCGCCTGGAAAGCGTTGAAAAAGATGAATATTCCCATTTCAGCAATTGTGGGAACATCGATTGGAGCAATTAACGGTGCATTGATGCTTCAGGATGATCAGCGAAAAATTGAAAGAATATATTCGAAGATTCAAATGTCTGATATCTTTGAAACCAGTGAAGCTATCGACCCGTCAAAAAGTTTATTCAGTCTGGACAATATACGCGGCTTGATCAAAGAGTATGTTTTGCAACGAGGATTGGACACAGCCCCTTTGGAAAAAATGATCCGGACGAATATCGATTTGGACAAAATCTATCAATCAGAAATCGACTTTGGTATTGTCACTTATTCCATTAAAGAATTAACTGCAATTGAAAGATTTAAAAATGAAATACCTAAAGAAGAAATGGTTAAATTTTTATTAGCTTCTGCGAGTTTCCCGATTTTCAAACCTCAAAAATTGGAAGGGAAGCGGTTTATTGACGGTGGTGTTTATGATAATATGCCGATTAATATGCTGCTGAAAAAAGGATATAAAAAAATAATCGTAATCGATATTGCGGGGATGGGGATTCGCAGAAAACTTGAGAAAAATCAGGATGTTTACGTGAAAATGATTCGCTGCAGCGAGGATTTAGGCGGAACCTTTGATTTTGATCAGGAAAGAATTCAACGAAATCTCAAGATGGGTTATCTGGACACATTACGCGCATTCCAAAAACTTCAGGGTCACTATTATTTCTTTTCTCCGAGATCTTTTCGTCAACTATTAGAAAATTTTAACCTGGATGTAATTTATGGCCTCGAAACTGCGGCAAAAATATATAGTCTTGACCGTAATAAAATTTATACAGCAGATGAATTCTTAAAGACATTGATGGAATCGCATGCGAATGCGCAAAAACGATATAAAAGTTTACGCAATAAAGCTATGCTGGGAAAATTGGTTCAAAATCCTCGGAAAATTCCAGAAATGCTGGATAATGGTCTGATTGTAGTCTGGTTTGAAGAAATGATTGAAACCTGGCCAGGTCAGGAATTCAGCCGGATTGCAAAAATGTTTGACGAATATACATTAGCCGGCACCGCAATGATTGAATTGCAGAATTATTTGCTGGAATAACGAGTTAATCGATATTTTAACGAACCTTTCGAAAAAAGCACATTGAGTAAACTTCTGCTTTATTTCGAATTACTTAGGAATTATCAAAGATAAAAAAACAGTCCGGTTTTTACCGGACTGTTTTTGATCGTTATTTTTCGCTTTCTTTCTTTTCTTTTTCTTGAGCGCTGATAATTTCCTGTGTAATATGAGGCGGTACATTTTCGTAGGATGAAAATTCCATCTCAAATACGCCGCGGCCTCCGGTCATTGATCGAAGTTGCGTTGTATATCGCTGCATCTCAACCAGCGGAACAGAAGCTGTTACAGTACTTGCCCCTTTAACAGTATCCATACCCAGAATACGCGCTCTGCGTGTATTTAGGTCGCCCATCACATCGCCCATATATTCTTCAGGGACCGTAATCCGTACCGTGTAAATCGGTTCTTCCAAAACAGGGGCGGCATCAGCAAAAGCCAGTTTGAAGGCTTCGCGTCCTGCTGTTTCAAAAGCGATCGGTTTCGAGTCAACCGGGTGCTCCTTGCCATCGAATACGGAAACATACACTCCATGAATCGGGAATCCGGCAAGAACACCTTCTTTCATGACGTTGCGGATACCTTTTTCGATAGCAGGAATATAGCTGGCGCTGATGGCTCCACCGAAGATGTCATTATGAATTTCAAATTCAGCTTCTCGATTCGGTTTTATGCGCAGATGAACTTCGCCGAATTGGCCGGAACCACCGGATTGTTTCTTGTGGCGATACATCGCTGATGCTTCTTTTGTAATGGTTTCCTGGAATGGCACACGCGGTTCTTTAATCAGTAAATTTACCTGGAATTTGCTTTCAGCACGGCGGATTGCAACATCAATATGCTGATCGCCCATACCCTGTAAAACAGTTTGGTTGGTAGCCATTTCGTTGTACCAGGAAAGGGTCATGTCTTCTTCACAAAGACGAGTCAGCGTCGGGCTGATTTTCGTAGAGTCAGCCTGTGTTTTCGGAAATACAGCGACACGATATAGTGCGCTTGGGAATTGTGGAATCGGCAGGATCAGCGGATTGTTCTTGTCGCAGAATGTATTGCTGGTAACG
>MTKZ01021084.1_pt2 | contig 13442 bp, 10 predicted proteins | sample 1042781 | NCBI WGS metagenome assembly MTKZ01 (sample SAMN06212207, study PRJNA360539) | anaerobic digester metagenome | biome: Wastewater treatment plant; material: sludge; isolation source: anaerobic digester fed with sludge from wastewater treatment plant | place: Denmark: WWTP Viborg ...
CCCACCGGAGGATTGTATTCATAGGTCAACTGGTCTTCAACATTTTCGAAAATATGCTTCGGCATGATCCGGAGGCATCCCCACCGATCTAAGAAATGGGTATGGAAACGAGAGTTTGGAATTTTAAGGTCCACTACCACAGTGAGGTCGTCGATTTTAGAAACCTTTTCAACATACTGGACCATTGGTCCATGGTAGAGGAGCCCTTGAGTGTTGATGTGGATGTCAATGGTAAAAATAACATCATCGGCAGTGACCGGAACTCCATCGCTCCAGGTGCAACCTTCACGCAAATTGATGGTCATCTGAGTGAAATCATCATTATAAACTGGAAGACCGGCAGCCATACCAGAGATGATTTCTCCAGTAGCGTAATCAACTGTCCACAGTGGTTCCAGGAGGAGCTGTTGGATTCCACGATCCTGGTTTCTCCAACCAGCCCAAAGGTTGAAGTTATTGGGCATTCCAACCCGGCCGGTTAATTGGTCAACAACTAAGGTTTCTTCTCGAGAAATTCCAGCTGGGAGTTGTGCCGAGGCAACGAAAGACACCAACAAAAGCATGCCAAAAACCAATGATAACCATATTCCCCACCTATACTTCATTAAACTTTCCTCCTTTATATTTAAAACAACCTCCTAAAAAATTAGTTTTTTAAACACAATTTGCTTTAGTTTTTTTAAATATATTTATTTCCTCTGTTAGATCCTAAAAAATCATAGAAATTTTACTACAATTATTATTCAGTTTTTTTAGTAAGATTATCCCAGGTATACAATCGACAAGGTAAAATGACCTTTCTTCTATCGCCTCCTTTAATGGTTTCTATAAGCATGGTTGCTGCTAATTTTCCCAATTCTTCCAGTGGTTGCTCAACAGTTGGAAGAGGTGGATCAGTATATTTCACCGCTTCAATTCCATCAAATCCGACAATGTCTAAATCTTGAGGAACAATTAGGCCTTTTTCTTTAGCAACTTGAAGCGCTCCAATAGCCATTTTATCGTTAGCAGCATAAACCGCAGTTGGATAAGGTTTTTTTTCGAGAAGTCTTTCCATGGCTGTTCTTCCGCTGAGACGTCGGAAGTTGCCTTCAATAATATACTCTTTTTTTAAGGAAATGTCATGTTCAAGAAGGGTATCGACATAGGCTCTATAACGTTCTTGAGCATGGAGATGATCCATCGGACCGCGTATATGGGCAATGCGCCGGTGTCCCTTTTTGATTAAATAAATGATTGCTTCTTTGGTACCCCCATAATGGTCAATGTCAATGTAACTGACTCCTTCACCATCAACTTTTTGATTCACGATAACAAAAGGGAAGTTTTCCTTCACCAGATCACTCACTTCAGAATAGGAAATTGGCCAGTGAGAAAGAATAATCAGCCCTTCAAATAAGCGGTTATGGGCAATATCCAAGAACGCAGTTCTTTTATCCAAAGGATGTCCGTTGTAGAATTCACCTTTGACTAGCATCTGGAGATAGTATTCATGAGAGGATACTGCAGTGAGGAGACTGTTAATCAACTCTCCATAAAAGGCAGAAAGCTTACCTTGTTCTTTTATAAAGGCACAGAGAAGGACGGTATTGGTTTTTCCCTTGATCAAACTTCGAGCTAAGATATTGGGATGATAGCCGAGCTTTTGTGCAGCATCTAAAACCTTTTGCCTTGATTTCTCGGAAACCCCTTTTTGGTTATTGAGCGCTAAAGACGCCGTTGCAGGCGATACTCCAGCTAATTTAGAGACATCTTTTAAAGTAACAGTCATTACACACCTAAAACGTTTTAGATTATTTTTATTCTAATTTATTATCGGATTGATGTCAAGAAAAAAAATTCGAAAATTTATAAATCCATAATATTCTTATTTTTTCTTTAAAACATAAGATTTTTAAGATATTATGAAAAATGAAGATTTGTTTACAAAAACATTTTTGAACAGGAGCAAAGAATGATTTTATCGAGAAAGAAATTTATGTTAATAGCTTTTTGCTCAATGATAGTAGGACTTTTATTCCAACAACCAGCCTTTACTTGTACGACTTTAATTGTCACTCCAGGCGCAACTATAGATGGTTCAATGCTAGTTGCTCATTCTGATGATAACCACCTGATCGACCAGAGGATTATTTATGTCCCGGCCATGGATCACCAAGAAGGTGAACTCCGACCAGTTTATTGTTCAGCAGCGGCAATCGATGAATATCCACAATATGCCAGTTTTTTTTATCCTCGGATTAATGCGACCGATCGTGGTCCAGGATACATTACCCCTGGATTTCCTCAGTCAATTCCTTTGGGATATATCCCCCAAGTCACTCACACCTATGCTTACTTTGACGGATCGTACGGTATTATGAATGAACATCAGCTCATGTTTGGCGAATGTACCGATGGAGCAAAAGTACAGCTCGATCCAAAACCGGAAAAATTAATATTCTATTCTTCAGAATTATCACGAGTTGCACTGGAACGCTGCAAAACCGCTCGAGAAGCGGTTGAGCTCATGGGAAAACTGATCGATGAATACGGGTATTATGGTACTGGAGAAACTTTACCAGTAGCTGATCCCAAAGAAGCTTGGGTCATGGAAATGGCTCCTTCACCGGATGAAACTGGTGGATTATGGGTTGCCAAAAAAGTACCCGACGGTGAAATTTTTGTTGCTGCGAACCAGTTTCGTATTCGAGAGATCGATCCAGACGATCCTGATATTCTTTTTTCATCCAATTTATTTGAAATAGCTGAAAAACATGGCTGGTGGAAAGCTGCCGATGGCCACCTTGATTGGTTGAGAACCGTGAGCTATGGTGAATATAATCATCCCTATTATTCCTTGCGCCGGGTATGGCGGCTTTTTTCAATAGTTGCACCATCTCGGGAGTTTTCTCCCTGGGTTGAGGATGGCTTTACTCGAGATTATCCTTTTTCTATTCAACCCGATCAAAAACTGAGCGTAAGAGATGTAATGATGTTGATGCGGGATCATTATGAAGGAACCGAGTTTGACCTGACCAAAGGAATCGCAGCCGGACCCTTTGGAAATCCCAACCGTTGCTATGGACCGAATGACGGACAGGGTGACGTTGGAAACCCAAATAGGGAGTTGCTTGGAGCTTGGGAAAGACCAATATCGGTATTTTATTGCGGTTATTCCACCATTTGTCAAGGGAAAGCCGACTTTCCTGATCCAATCGGAGGAATATTATGGGTCGGTTTGGATAAGCCTTCCGAAACCTTATTTATACCTTTTTTTGCCGGAGTTCAATCCCTTCCTCAATCTTTCTCTCAGGTCGATACTGCACAATTTAGCCGGGACAGTGCCTGGTGGGCTTTCAATTTCGTTGCCAATTGGGCAAATTTGAATTATAAAGCCATGCGAGCTGATATCGCCCTGATGCAGGATAAATATGAGTTAAAGATGCTGGAACTCATACCAGTAGTTCAAAAAACAGCACTGGAAATTTATCAGTCGGATCCGGATTTAGCTCGGGAATATCTTACCAATTATTCAACACAAAACGCCGAATTTTTGGTACAAGAATGGTGGAACTTTGCCGACCAGCTCATTGTGCGTTATGACGATGGTATGTTTAGTGAACCTAAAAAAATGGCCCAACAAGTGGGTTATCCTCAGGAATGGTTGGATCTTACCGATTGGTCGCAAGGCCCGACAACTTATAAAAAAGGTAATTAAACGGGTGCAATAAATTTGCACCCTTACAATAATCTCTAAATATTTTTGGTAGGGGCTTGATAAATCAAGCCCCTATTTGGTTTCAGGATAGACCCTCATGCCACTTTCGTGGCAACAGATGGGGATGAAAATTACTTATTCAGATATGAATCTCCCCCTTTAGAAAAGGGGGTTGGGGGGATTTGAGTTTTTTGGAAATTAATCGAATCCCGAATCATCTCCCTTTAGCCAAAGGGAGAGGTCGATTAAAAAAGGAATTTTCATGCAACTGTATGTTCAGAATAGAAGTACCTATCAGCTACTTCGTTAAATAAGTTTTGAAAAATATTTTTTCCTCACCCTGACTTTAATTCTCAATGGGGTGAGAGAAAATAATTAGGTTTAAAAGAAGGAGGGGAAACATTTTAAAATCATCAGTTATTATAACCCATGAGCCTGTAAATATTCGCTTACATCTACTTGATAGACAACATCATCAACGGTAAAGACTGCCCAGGGTTTTCCTTCATCAAGCCAAGTGGCACTTCCTTCTATCATGAGATTATGTTTATCAATAGAACCCCATTTTAATGTTTCGGCAAGCCAAAGCACTTTGTGCTTATCACCAGCACTTTTATAGCGCATGGCTTCCATAAGTTTTAAGTAACCAGTTTGAGAGTCAAACCGCACAATAAAACGCTCTTCCTGCTCTCCGAAGGGAACAACCAGAATTGATGAGTCCTGATCGAGCGGTTCCCAGCGGACTTTAGGGTCGGTCAACCAAATGGCTGGAAAAAATGTAGACTCTGCCCACATACCGAGATTGCCTCCTTGATCGATTTCAGGACTTTCGCTGATTCCGAAGGGGAGTTCCAGACGGCCTTTGCCGTTTAAATAGAACTCGTTAACTTTCATAATTGGAAAACCAAGGAGAGTGGTTTCAATATAATGGCGGTATCCTTTCCCGGTTTCATGGACGAAGCGGAATCGTCCGGGGAAAGTTATGCCCATAATACGAAGGCGTAGGCGACCACTGACAATTGCTGAATCTATAACCGGAATATTTTCTCCATATATTAATTGGTAAAAACGTTCCACCGGTTTTGGTAAACCGTCTGGTAAGGGAATTGTTTTTAGGATTGATTTAGCCGATCGTGGGAAGGGGGGAAAAGGTCGAGGTTTGATGTGAATTCCAACTAAAAATAGTGCAACTACAATTACCAGAATTAGAATAACGATGCAAAGAGCCTTCATGGTGACCTCCGTTTCTAATAAGATGGTATCTCACCCATCATTCATTACTCAGTCGATTGTTCCAAATTTTAGTAAAATCCTGAAAAGTATAAAATTGTCCTCCGATCTGAAGTAATTCATCTATAAGGATGGAAAGTTCTTGGAGTGCTTTCAGACCGCAGTTTTTAGTTATGAAGGGAAATGGTTCGATAGTAGCTTCTCCATAAGTAAGCCGACTGGGTACCTCAATAAATTCCCAAGGATGGAGATAAAAACAAAAAACCTTAGGAAGGTTTCGCTTGGAGAAATAAGTAATCATGTTTTCAATATGATTCATTAATACCTGGGATCCTTCGGTCCGAAAAATTGGCCACTGATCACGGTCTCGTCCATATTCATCGTGGCTTTCAATGGTTAAATCAGCGAAGGTTGGAATTTCTAAAATATTTAAATTACCAATTTCGGTCCAATTCTCCCGTGAAGGATGGTAAGGGGTAAGCTGTTTTTGGTAGTAATACATTGGGTAAGACGAGTCGGCTAAATAACCCAAATCATTTAACGTATTCAAGGTTATTTCATTTCCCCAAAACCGGGTGGTACGGAAAGAAAGGGGTTGAGTTCCAATGACGTCGCCGACTATTTCAGTTGCTTTTTGAATTCGATAAGCAACCTCTTCAGAGAGCACTGGCTTAATGAGGGGAATATCGAAGTATGGCTCACCAAGCGTCTCATGCTGGAGAGTATGACAACCATTTTCATGACCACATCTTTCGATTTCTTTAGCCAAGGATTTAAACTGCGATATGATATCGGCTACCCATAAGAAGGTCGCCGGAATTCCTTTCTTTTCAAAGAGTTTTAAAAGCAAAGGGGTTCCCTTTTCAACTCCTTGCAAAAAGGGAGTGAAGCTGCCGATATCGGTCTCCATATCAATTCCCAGGAGAACAAAAACATCATTCATGAGGACACCTCCTGTTGTTGATTATAATATATATCAAATTGAGAAAAAATGATAAATCCTTCAGCCTTTCCTTAAGGTTTGTTAGGAAGTGATCTTCACCCTCAACTTCATCCTATCCCACCAAGGGGGAGAGAAAAAAAGATGAATGAGATAAGATGAGGATGAAAATTCCAAATATTAAACCTTCTTTAACCATGGGAAAAAAGATGAACTTGAGAAAGAAGAGAAAATATTTTAAAATTAGAAATTCACGAATTTAAAATACGAATCTTCAGGATAACCAACTTTATTATTGTTTTTATTGGAAGCAGATTTGTTTATAATTTAATAAAGCGAAAATAAATAACAGAGAATGAATAGATAATAAGACAAAGAAAAATATATCTATCACTTTAAATAAAAAAAGATAGCTATAAACCTCCATACTCGAGAAGATTTTGAGATTAAAACTGGTGATAAATTATTGGTTTTTGGAGATTTAGGAGGAGGCTTAGGGATTACAACTATTGATATCATTCAAAAAATTAAGAATGGAGCTATGGATGTCATACATGAAATTGGGGGAGCAGTGGAAAATTCTGGAAAGAAAGAGTAAAAAAGAATAAAAATAGGATATAAAGCAACCAATCAAGTGATATATTCTGCATATTGATAATTTTTTTAAGGATTGGGGATTGAATATGAAGCCTGATTTTGAAAATAAGAAAGATTATTTCAAATTAAATAATTATAACGCTATTCAGACCTTTAATCTCTCCAAAAAATTCGGGAATAGAACGGCAGTGAATTCAATTAATTTAGCCATTCAAAGAGGAGAGATATTTGCTTTGTTGGGACCCAATGGTGCTGGTAAAACAACTACCATTAAGATGCTTTGTTGTTTGCTGAAACCGACTGCTGGTAAAGCAGTTGTTATGGGATATGATATTGAAAAAGAACAATTAAGCGTCAAACAAATTATCAATATTTCACCACAGGAAACCGCTGTTGCCAGAAATTTAACTATTATGGAAAATCTTTTACTAATGGGTGGAGTCTATGGAATCAATAAGCATGAAACCAAAACCAAAGCTCAGGAACTTATCGAATTATTCGGTTTAAGTAGCAGAACCAAAGAGTTAGCAAAAAAACTATCAGGTGGTATGCAGCGTCGGTTAAACCTTGCCATGGCATTAATTACCAATCCCCAGGTTTTGTTTCTGGATGAACCAACCTTGGGACTGGATCCTCAGGCAAGAAAGACCGTATGGATTCAAATCGAAAAGCTCAAGGGTAATACGACTATATTCCTTACTACCCATTATTTAGAAGAAGCAGACGCGCTGGCTGATCACATTGCCATCATTCATCAGGGGAACATTGTTGCCCAAGGTTCTCCCACATTTTTAAAAGAGTCTTTTTCTGGAAAACAAACCATGATGATTAAAGCTTCGGGGATAACTGACCAAATAATCAATACTTTGAAAGAAAAATATCTGGACGTTAGGAAATCAGATAATGAAATTATAATACAAGCAAAAGACCTGGATTTTGAGAGCATCGTTGATTTACTGAGAGACGAAGGGGCAAAGATAAAGTGGCTCTCTATGAAAGAACCTTCTTTGGATGATGTCTTTCTCAAATTGACTGAAGAGGAGAAAAACCATTGAAGTTTCTTCCTTTAACCAGTCGAAACCTCAAAGAAATATATCGTGACCCGGTTCCTATGGTCTTTGGAACGGCCATGCCCGTTGTATTGCTTTTGCTCTTCACATCAATCGGGAAAAAAGCACCAGTTGAAATCTTTTCTCCCTTGATGCTTGTCCCTGCAGTAGCGGTTTTTAGCTTTGGGTTCTTGATTATGTTTTCAGCTTCACTTATATCCAGAGACCGACAAACAGCTTTTTTGACTAGACTTCTCATGTCACCTCTAAAATCATCTGATTTTATTTTGGCTTACCTATTAGCATTCTTCCCCCTGGCTCTTCTCCAGAGTATCGTTTGTTTCCTTGTTGGAACGATGCTGGGAATGGTTATAAGCTGGCAAATTTTTTTAGTTTTGCTGTTTCTTCTTCTGTTAGCGGTAGCTTGCATCGGAATAGGAATGATATTAGGGTCACTCGGTACCGAAAATCAAGTTGCTATGGGTGGATCAATTCTTATGGTAATAATTTCTCTCTTTAGCGGAGCGTGGATGGATTTGAAAATGGTTGGTGGGATATTTAAAACTGTTGGATACGCTTTGCCCTTTGCCCATGTTATCGATGGCTCGAGAGCTATTTTAAAAGGTTCTTTTTGGAGCGATATCTCAGTGGAATTTTACTGGGTATTCGGCTATGCATTGATTTCAATTATTCTTGGAATAATTGCTTTCAAATGGAGAATGAAACAATAAAAAAACCGATGTCTGGTTGATTTTAAATAACCAGACATCGGTTAAAGGGTTGTCTACTTATTGAAGAAATTCATCCACATTGCTTTGATCGATGATAAAACCATCGATCGGAATGTATTTTGGAACTTCTTTTCCATTAATGATGTCAACTAAGAGCGAGACGGAATCCTGTCCCATTTTCACGTTGTCTTGTTTGATGGTTGCCAGGATTTCTCCTTCTTTAATGGCTTTTAGGTTGGCAGGGTCGCCATCAAAGCCAACAATGATAATCTTTCCCATCAGNNGCTGTTACCTCTGGATTAGCGGCTAATTCATTTTGAGCAATTTCATAAGCTTTTTCCGGAAGCCAATCGGCAGCTCGGAAAATCACTTCGACTCCAGCAGCTTCAAGGACTTCAGTTACACCATTTTTACGAGCATCACCAGTTTGATGCCCCAAAACGCCGCCCACGATTAATACTTTTCCAGGTCGAGTCATGTGGTCGAGAATATATTGACCGGCAATTTTGGCCGAGGAAAGGTTATCAGTTTGCACCAGCGAGGCAATATGAGGATGGTCGATGCCAGTATCGACGGCGACCACCGGAATCCCAACTTCACTTGCTTTATCCAGCGAATCGTCGAATGCTCTGCTGTCAGCGGCACCGATAATAATTCCACTGACTCCCATTTGAATGGCATTATCAAAAGAATTCTTTTGGGCTTGAGCATCCATGCTGGGAGGAGTGAGGTCAATAAACTCCACCCCCAGTTCGTTAGCTCGATTGCGGGCTTCATTTCTTAAGGTAATCCAAAAAGGCAGGTCGGTTGAGGCTCCAATATAAGCGATAGAAATTTTCTCTTCTTCACCGAGTGCCACATTTCCAACCAAAACACAAATAAAAAGACTCATAATTACCAATAAAAATAGTTTTTTCCTCATTAAAAAATCCCTCCTTAAGATTTATTTAACTTTATTTCTTTATCAACTCATACAACACATTACAACTATTTCTGAAATAAAAGAGAACTAATCTCAACTTTTTGTCGATATCGCCCATTCTATAAAGTTCTTTTTCGTTGAGCAGTATCAATCCAGACGGCTAAAATAATAACGATACCAATAGAAACCCGTTGCCAGGAAGAACCAACCCCCATATGGCTTAATCCACTGGCTAAACAGGTCATGATCAATACACCGATAATGGTTCTTCCAACACCACCAATCCCGCCCGACATGCTGGTTCCACCGATAACCACAGCAGCAATTGAGTTCATTTCCATGCCTTGACCAAAAGTAGAATTGGCGAAGTTCAACCGAGCAGTTAATAGTACCGCAGCTAGTCCTGCCATTAAGCCGCCGATGGCATAGTAGATGACCTTACATTTATTGACTCTAATGCCGGACAAGCGAGCGACTTCCTGGTTTCCTCCTATAGCATAGGCATTAAAACCCAGGCGAGTTTTGCCCAGCATAAATGCCACAACCAGGTAAGCAGCAGCCATGATTAAGACTGGAATAAAATACCCTGATCCTAGTGCTCGAAAAGCACGAGGAAAGGAGGACATGTCTTTTCCAGCACCCAATAATTCTGAGAAACCCCGAAGTACCATCATCATCCCCAAAGTAACGATCAATGGTGAAACGCCGGTGGCTACAATAATCAAACCATTTACGGTTCCCCAAAAAGCGCCAATACCGAGAGCGATGAATACTATAAGCCAAACTGGATATTGGAGGTTGAGCATGCTACCGACGGAAACAGCCACAAAAGTAAGAACCGATCCAACAGAAAGGTCAAGACCTGCGGATAGAAGAACAACCGTTGTTCCAACCGCCATGACACCTAATACGGTTGCCTGGGAAAAAATGGTTTGGAAATTACTAATTGCTCGGTAGGTTGGTGCAAATATGAAAAAAATCACATTAATGGCTACTAATCCTAATAGAGCTTGTGTTGCTCGTTGAAATTGTTTCAACAGGGATGATGAAACCATATTTCTTATCCTCTCTTATACACTCTTTTTAAAAAGTATCAATTGGGATCTAATTGCATTGAATGATGCTTGCTTAAATGTTTTTCTTCATTATTATCAACTGAACTTTTTTAACAACTTAAAGTTACTTTAGGTCAACTTTCTTAATTTCTTTTCAAGACTAAAAAATAACTTCTTGCTTATAAACCACCTCCTCAAACTCTCTAGCCGCAATGAGGCGAGAGCAATATTGACTTTTAATGAAATTCTCCCACGCCTATGGCAGCCTTTAGAATATCATCTTCACTAGCGGTATTACGTGGAAATTCTTTTACAATTTTGCCCCGACGCATTACCATGACGCGATGGCTCATTTCCATGGCTTCGGCATAATCGGAAGTAAACATGATGATAGAGGTTCCCTCAGCCAGGAGTTCTTGCATAATCCGGTACACCTCTCTGCGGCCAATGATATCGATACCGCGGGTAGGTTCGTCAAAAAGGATGACTTTGGCATGAGTGCCAAGCCATTTGGCCAAAACCAATTTTTGCTGATTCCCCCCGGAGAGCTGACCGGCCAGGGTAAAACGATGAGGTGCTTTGATGGTTAGCTCTTTCATGTAAAAATCTATCTCATCATTCATTTTTTTAATCTTCACCAAACCGAAAGGGCTCAGTCGATTAATATTGGGTAGTCCGTAATTGTTTCTTAAGGATTGATCGAGAATAACCCCTTCGGTTTTCCGATTTTCGGTAAGAAATGAGATGCCATGTCGAATAGCCTCTTCAGGAGTTCTCACCGTAACTTTTTTATCCTCAATATAAAGATTCCCACTAGTGGGCGGGTCAACACCGGCAATCGCCCGAGCCAGCTCGGTTTTGCCGGCTCCCATTAAGCCGGTTATTCCTAAAATTTCTCCTTTTCGAAGCATGAAATCAATACCTAGAACTGCTGTCCCTTTTTGAAAATTTTCCAGTCGAAGAATGATTTTTTCCTGGGGAGTTGGAAGAGAAGGGTATTGTTTGCCAATTTTCCCGCCGATCATTTTTTCAATCATGGTTTCAAGAGTAAGGTCTCGAATAGAGAAAGTACCAACATTTTTTCCGTCTCGCAGGATGGTGACTCTGTCACCTAATTCATAAACTTCAGCGTAGCGGTGGGAGATATAGATAAAACCAACCCCCTCTTTTTTTAGGTGGTTGATCACTTTAAAAAGGTCATTACGAGATGTGCTTTCTAAAACATCGGTTGGTTCATCGAGAACGATAACCCGAGCGTCGGTAACCAAAGCTCGAGCAATCTCAACCATCTTTTGCTGGGTAACGCTGAGTGTTGATACAATTCGGTGAGGATCTAATTGAATGTTGAAACGCTCTAAAAGTTGGGAAGCAGTTTTGTAAAGGGTTGAGGTATTGATTATCCCCAATTTACGGATTCCTAAGGGCTCAACCCCAAGGAATATGTTGCGGGCAATATCAATTTGAGGAACCAAATTGAGTTCTTGATAAATGAAACGAAGTCCTTTTTTAAGAGGGACTTCTGGAGATTCAATGGTCACTTTTTCACCAAAAATGAATATCTCACCACTATCAGCAGGAAATGCTCCACTCAGTACCTTGATAAGAGTTGACTTTCCTGCTCCGTTTTCACCAAGCAGGACATGAACCTCTCCAGGAAGGAGTTCAAAATCGACCTGGTTAAGGGCAATAACCCCCGGAAAACGTTTGACAATCCCCTTCATTATTATCAGAGGAACATGAGTGGTTGAGTTCAACTGGTTCATTATTTCCCCTGCCTCATTGGTTTGTGGTTTTGCTTTTAGATTGACTAAAAGCGAAGTAATGCAACCGATTTCAATTTATCATAGAAAATATTCACTGTCAACAGATAAGGCATTCATTAAAATAACTGTGGTGAATAAGTGACTATTATACCAATAAATTGAAATCGGTTGCTTAACGGTTAGCTTTTATAGCAATTTTTCCCANNTCGGCATTGACTCCTTCACCGATAGCAGCATGACTAATACCAATGCCGGTTTCTTTCCCTCTTAAGGAGTCGGCCAAACTTGTTGATACGTCTTTAATATGGACATGTTTAATTCTTTTAATAAATTGTTGACAAAAAACCACCGGATCTTGACCGGCAATAAAACTGTTGCCAGTATCAAAATTTAAACCAAAATAATCGCTTTGAGCAAAGTTGAGCATCTTATCCAAGAATTCGGGTTTCGTCGTGAAATATCCGTGGACTTCGATATTAATGTTAATGCTGTATCGTTCGGCTTTCTCAATAATGGTTCCGTAAGCATGCTTCATAAGTTCCAAGGCATCACTTTCAGAGAGTCCTTCTGGTTTATACAACCCATCGGTGGTAGCAATATTGGGACAATTGGCAATCTTCGCCCAGGGGAGGGTTTTTAAAACATACTGCACACCAAAGTATAAACCGTCATGTCCCGACAAAGGATAAGCTGCATCAATTTGAGAAAAAACAACACCATAGGATTCCATCTTTTCTCTTATTTCCATCGGATCTTCTGATAAAGAAATATGAGGGAAATACCCCAAACCATGAATCCAATTGACTCCTTCTAAAGATCCGCACTCGATAAAATGAACATCATTTTTATGAGCCCATTGTAAGGCTTTTTCGAAATTAAAAACTGATGAATTAAAAGCGTCGGTGTGAAAACTTATTTTCATAAAAAGCTCTCCTTTTACTCAATAGCTTTTTTAGTGCTTTTCCCCGATCGGGCATGACCTTTGTAAGAACTGAAAATGCTCATAGCCAACGAAGCGATGATGAGTAAACCAAAGGTAACTTGTTGATAATAAGGATTTACCCGCATCATGTTGAGGGCATTGGAGATGATTCCCATGAGCAGAACTCCCAGAAGGGTTCCGATAATTCTTCCTTTTCCTCCCGATAAGGGTGTGCCTCCGATGACGACAGCACCGATGGCTTTTAGCTCAATACCACTTCCGGTCGATGGTTGGGCAGCGCCAATTCTCGAAAGTAATACCATTGAGCCGATTCCAACAAAAAAACCGCTGAAAAGAAAAGCATAATACTTGGTTTTGATCACTGAAATACCCGAGAGATAAGCTGCCGCCGGATTACTGCCTACTGAGTAAATTCTCCGCCCAAACTTGGTATAAGCCAATATAAAATGAACGACCAAATAAGCACCCAGGCTGATGACAAAGCTCAAAGGGAGAATATTACCTAAACGAGT
>MTKZ01127435.1_pt1 | contig 13442 bp, 10 predicted proteins | sample 1042781 | NCBI WGS metagenome assembly MTKZ01 (sample SAMN06212207, study PRJNA360539) | anaerobic digester metagenome | biome: Wastewater treatment plant; material: sludge; isolation source: anaerobic digester fed with sludge from wastewater treatment plant | place: Denmark: WWTP Viborg ...
ATGAACAATTATTTCAAGAGGAAGAAACGGCACACGAACAATTTGGGTCTCCTCGATCATGGACTAGTGCATTTAATTTAATTTCTGAATTAGAGAAAAACCAACAATTAAGGAATGATCCTTCCTATAGAGATTTTATATTTTGTATAATACAGGGGAGTGTTAGTAGAGAGGCAACTGAAAAATTCATGTTACATTATGATATTTATAGTAAGTTAAATATAGAAGAAATCCTAACTACTGGAGTTATTAAGTTACCAAAAGATACAATAGAATTATATTGTTATATTACTGGACTTACCTATTTCTTCTTTGAACATTATTATACTGAACAATTAGAAGAAAAAGAAAAAAACAGACTAATGAAAATTTATGGTACATTTATTGAGGAATTAGTCAAAATAAACAAAGAAATGACTGTTACAAGTTTAGTGACTTTAGCTAATTTATCTAAAGGTAAAGAAAAGAATGGAATGTTGGTTCTTCAGCAGTTGATTAAATCTTCTTATATTAGTATTGAATTATCTAAAAAATTAATGAATACCACTAGCATTCTCTCTACCATTAAATGAGGGTTTATGGATAAAGAACTTCTTAAAAAACACATACAGGATTGTGATACTATTTTATTAGGCAAAGAAAAATATAGAATATTTGGTATTATTTCTTATGCCATTGAGAAAAAAGTGATAGATAACTCCCCATTTGAATTATCAAATGGAGAAGCATTAGCTTGTATAAAACCTGGAAAAATTATGGAGTTTTATGCTACTCATGAAATAAATAGAGAACAAACAATGTTTATATTACTTCATGAACTAATGCATCTTATGTGTAAACACTTATGCAGAAAAAATTCAGAATGGGAACAATATATTTATAATATAGCAGCCGATCATGTAGTAAATCGAGAATTAATTTGTTTATCGGAACAAACTAATATAATACAACCAATAGAGGGATGTATATATTTTTCTGATATTGAAAAGAAATTTAATAAACCATCAGTTGAAGACGTTTACAATTATTTAAAAAAAGAAACAGAATATAACAAGGAACAACAAAATGGACCAAAAAATCAAAACGGAACTTCTGAACTTAGAGAACGATCAAATGAATCTTTGGAAAAAAATAGTAGAAATAGAAATTCAGGAAATGAAGAAGGAGGAAGAGATCCAGAAGGAGAAAACGGAGAGGGAGATTCAAAAGGACCTTCTTCAAAAAGATCTAATGACCCTAACGAAAAATTTGGAGAAAATATTTCTCAAAATGAGTACAGCGGAATTAATAAATCTCCAAAAAGAGAAGGAGAAGGAACTGAATGTTTTGGAGATGGAGATGGAGATGAAGAATCTAGAATTAGAGAAAATACAAATACAGATAGATATAATTCAGAAGATAATAAGAAGACTACAGAGGGAAAAGACGGATTTAATGGCCAGCAAAAAGGCGGAGGAGGAAACAACGAAAATGATGAAGGAACTGGCGGAGGAGATCCAGGAACAGATGGAATAATCAAGAACAATGTAAAAAATAATAATAATCAATTTACAAAGTATGAAATAAATGTAAAAAAATATGATAATGAAGGTACAATAATAGAAGTTACGAATAAATACTCAGGAAAAAAGTATAAATCTCTTTTAGATACGACTCTTCCGAAATCTAATGATATTGAAGAAGATTTTAAAAAAATAGAACAAATGACGGAGGATGTTGAACATATCTTTAGATTAAGTAAGATGCTTTGGAATTCTGGATCTCTTTCTCGAGGACTACTTCCTGGAAATTTCGAAGCAATCTTTGATGAGATTTTTAAAATAGAAGTTCCGTGGGATATTATATTAGAAAATACTATATTATATTCAGTACAGGCATCTAAAAAAAGATCTTGGTCAGAACCAAATTTCTACATTAGAAAATCAAAAGTACCAGGTAAAATCCCAAAGAGTAAAAATCCAAATATTTTATTAGTAAGTATAGATACATCAGCTTCTATTTCAGATGGAGATTTATCTAGATTCCTGGGTATAATACTAGATTCTTTAAAACATTATTATGGTATGTATATAATTCAGCACGACACAAGAATAACAAAAGAAGATTTCTATAATAGAAGACCTAGTGAAGATAAACTATTTGAGGAAATAAGAACAATTAAAGGACGAGGCGGTACTTGCCATACTGAAGTTTTTGATAAAATTGAGAAAATAACAAAAGAAGAGAACATTAGTACTATTTTATTCTTAACCGATTATTATTCAAATGTTTCTTCGATATATGAAAATTATGATTTTATTAAACAAAATGAAACAATTTGGATGTTGACTTCTGACTTAGAGGTTGATCTAGATGATTGTAGAACAAAAACAATTAAAATCAATATTTGATTGATAATCATGGTTTGATATTAATTAATTCGAATGAACAATTAAAGAAAGAAGATATATCTAAATTCATATTAAATAGAAATACAGAAGAAGTTAAAGAAATATTAATAGATAAAAATATAGATTTTAAAGTTACAGAAGATTTGGATTTATCGGATTCCAATTATCTGTTTAGGCCCAAACAAGAAATATAAGAGAAAATAATGAGACATTATTGAATTTATATTATGCTTTATATTATGATTTAAAATTAAAATATGTAAGGTAGTAGATAAACAATGACAGAAGAACAGAAAGGTTCAAATATAGTACAATTCCCAAAAACCAATAGTAATGAAGAATTCCGTTTAACTTTTTTAGAACGAATATGGAAAACTCTAGAAAAATATTTTTCTAAGTTAGATAGCACGAAAGTAAAAAATAAAAAGATAAAGTTTATTTTTAGTATTTTTATAATGATAATAATGATTATAGAAGTATTATTGAAAGAGATATTACGGTTAGTCATTAATACTATTAAAATATTTTTAAGTACTTTTATAAGAATAATAAAATTTATTTATATTTATAGTTACAGATTTTTAAAATTTAGTGCACCTATTTTTTATAGTATAGTTATGAAAACTATATCACTTTTGCATGATGCATTTGTGTTATTTTTTATAACTATCAAGAGAGTTTAATAGAATAAAAAGGATAAATATAAAAAGGAGTTTTTATATTTATGGCATCAAAATTAAGATATTACGATATTGAGTTTAAGATCGATGATGAACTTCATAATCTTAATCCTCTTTCTATAGTAATAATCAGCAGTATGACTGCTGTATATCAAACATTCATAATCCATTTTTCAATGAACACAATCGAATTTTTAGAATGTAAATTTTGGGGACAAAATAAGATAGAAATAAAACTAGATTTAGTTACGGAGAATGGAGAAGTAGTTGAAACATATAAGACAGAATTAATTATAGTAAAAGTACTTGGAGATATTTCTTCAAGTAAAGAGAAGACTGGTCCAGTTTCGGAAGATGTGGCTACTATTATATGTCTACCTAAAAAACCATATGAATATATGAGAACTTATGTAAATTATATAGCGGAGAATACTAATCCAAAGTCTCCGTATGAGGTAGCTGAAATACTTATAGACAAATATCTAAAGGGTATAACAAAAGAGATAGATGATAAAAATAAGAATGATCGCGTAGGCGAACAATTAATAGTACCCCCTATGATTTTTTCACATGCTCTTGATTTTTTAGATGAAAACTATGGTCTATTTAAAGGTCCATACTTCTATACCTGCCGTTTTTTTAAAGACGAAGATACTGATCCTACTTTTTGTATGTGGGATGTAGGTGAAAAAATTAAAAGTAATGAAAGATTATACACAATATATGTAATAACTGAAGGTCAATCAGATGATCAACAAATAGGTGATGCCGGAAAAACAGATGACGTATATTATTGTCATGATAAAAATAAATTCGTTTTTACTAGCGGTATGAGAGTATCGGATTATTCATATGACAACAAATTCTTTTATAAACCATCCGATAAACTTTATGCAACAGAAGATATTAAAGGAAGTGACGTACAGAAAAAAATATCTTCAAAAGACGATCCGGATATAAATGAGACTATTAAAACAGCACAATCTTATCATCAACATGTTCCAGGAGTTAACTATCAAAAAGGTGAAGCAATGGCTAAGTTAACCAGAGAATACCAAAGTCAAGTAACTACTTCTTTTAATCTTTATAGAAATGTGAGACTAAAAAATGTAATGAAAGTANNTTTGGGTTGAACCAACATCAGAGCATTTAAAGATATTTAAAGGCAATTATATGGTAAGATCCAGCGTTATTAGACTTACCAGAACATCGAGTGCCCACTTTGATGCCTTCGCTAAAATAGATGTTTATAGAAATGCAGCAGAAGAAGAGGGGAGCTCAACTTCAGGAAGTTCGAGCGGGAGCGGGGGAGGAGGATCAATGTGGGCATGATTGATAATGATGTTACCGATATGACAAAAAAACAAAAGAAAAATCTATCAGGATCATTATTAGAAATATTAAAAAATGAAATAAACGAAGAAGAAGAAGATTCTAAAGAAATTACTAAAAATAAAACACGATCCAATATATCACATAAAGAAAGAATAAAGAGAAATAAGAAAAAAAGAAATCAAAAGATTTCTAGAAGAAAAAATCGGTCTTAAAAATAATTATAAACGGGGGTTATCTAAAAGATCCCCCTTTTATTTTTTTCTAAAAAAAAAGGATAAATTATGAGGTATGATGTATTTTCTTTAAAAGGAGATTTTAAATGGATATTAATTACTATCTTGATATAGAGGAAAATGCCCCTATTCTAGAAGATTTTTATTTAAATGAGGCAGTAGAGTTTAGTAAAGTACTAAACGAAAACTTCATTAAAACTATTAAAAAATGGAGTGACGCCAAATTAGCTAGATTTATAAACTATAGATTTAACAAAATACAAGATACTGAAAAAAGATGTAGAAATATGTTGTTACGACACAATGTCGATGTTGATTTATTAGAAAGAACTATTAAGGCGGAAGCTAACGGAACTAAACAAATCATATCAGACACGAAAGGATTATCTATAAAAAAAATTAAAGAACTTGTTAATAAATTATTTTCAAGATTATCATCTATAAAGTGGTTTGGTGATGATGGAGACCCCGCAGAAATAATCCCTTTCTTAATATTATTTGTAGNNNNATCTGTTTCCTCTGATTGAAGAAGTTGGAAAATATATATCTGTAAAAAAGGGATTGTTTAAGAAGTTTTTTATAATATTTAATATTACTGATTTTTTAGTTATGAGCGGGTTAATGTTTTTTCTAGCTGAAGTTAGCTTATTAAGAATGGCTTTCTTTAGATTTTTAGGATTTGCCATGCAACTGAGTTCAACAGAACTTTTGAGGCAGAATGACGAAGCCGGTCGAGGACCAGGAACATTAGCATTTACATATATAATAAACTTTATTAGATATATTGCTGAATTCTCTTTTGCTGGAAATTGGATATCTAGTACTCCACAAGTGTAAAAATATCATGCCAGCCCACAAAAAGATAATTAATATAAAACAAATTGATCAAAAAGTTTTAGACTTAGCAAGAAAAAAACTTTATTTTAAAGAACACCCGATTGAATTTATAGAAAACTTTGTTTATCTCCCTATTTCAGGTGAAGATGAATTAATGAAATTATATGATCCTCAAAAGGTTATTATAAAAAGTTTCTTTCAAAATCATAATTTAATATTATTAAAATCAAGACAAATTGGTATGAGTACGCTATGTCAAGCGTTGATTACTTATATATTTGCATTTTATGAAAACTGTGTTGTGGGTATTGTTAGTAGAAGTGGAGAGGAATCAACAGATTTTTGCAGAAAAGTTACTAACATGATTGAAAAATTACCGGATTGGCTTAGACCGGAGTTTGACAATAAAGCTATGCAATATTTTATCTTAAAAAATGGGTGTCAATTACATACAGGTATAGTGTCCCCAGCCAATCCGGGTGCTGTTTTTAGATCAAAAAGCATTACAGTCCTTATTATAGATGAAGCTGCACATATAAGAAATATTGATGAAGCATGGACTGGTATGGCAAGTACTATTTCGAAAGCCCAACTTGATGCTGAAAGAAATAATGTACCTTTTGGAACAGTTATTTTATCAACACCTAATAAAACAGAAGGTATTGGAAAGTGGTTCTTTCAAATGTGGTTATCTGCCAGAAATAAGACAAACGCATTTTGGCCACATAGAATTCACTGGAAAGAAATACCAGCGTTTGCCAATAGTCCAGATTGGTATAATAAACAATGTGGCATACTTAATAATGAAAAAAACAGAATATGGCAGGAATTAGAATTAAAATTTGTAGGTGCTGAGGATGCCTTATTCGATGCTGAGATACAAGTTAAGTTACAGAATAGTGTTATGCTACCACTAGAAAAAATGCCAATACCGGTGAGTAGAGGACGAGGAGACTTACTTAGATTTAAAGATATCAAAAGAACACATTTTCATATTATTGGTGTTGATTCAGCTACGGCAGCAGGCAACGATAATTCAGCAGTTGAGGTGATTGAATATGAGACAATGGAGCAAGTGTTAGAATTTAACGGAAAAGTAGACCCAAAAGAGTTAACAAAAATTGTTAAGTATATTTATACATTGTGTCCGCACAATATTATTGTGGTAGAAAATACTGGTGGATATGGTCAAAGTGTTATATATGATTTCGTAGACGATGATGAGGTTGAATATAATCTTTATGGTATTTATAAAGGTAAACCGGGTAGTCAAGTATTTGTTCCTGGATTAAGCACTAATCCTCACACAAGACCATTAATTTTAGATTCTCTTTATGATTATGTTACTCATGATCCGGATTTAATTCATTCAGAAAAATTATCGATGGAATTATTAGGGTTGGTTAGAAGAGCTAGTCGTGTTGAAGCGGATAAGGGATTTAATGATGATTTAGCACTAGCGTATGGTTTTTGTTGTTATATTAGAAAATATTGTCCAGATGCTTTAGGGGATGTAAGTGAAATACCAGAGGAATACTCTTCAGAGTATGTTAAAGAATCTTTAGCAATTACTGCTGATTTAAATGGAGATGCCCCCTTTGCTGGAGTTAGAAGAACATCAATGGAAAGAGGTAGAGAAGATCCTGAATTTAGAAATAACTTGGATAAATATATAAGAGAAAAATATCTCCAGGGAGAACTAATGGGGGAAGTTAATATTCATGAATTACTGGGTTGTGAATTTTTTACTTAATAGGATGAGAAATAATGAAAAATCAGTATATCTCTGAATTAGAATTAAACGAACTCTTTGAATTTTTACCAAAAAATTTAGAGGTGTTCGGATATATTGATGAGCGGGCATTATATTCTAATGATACAATAGTACAAACTTTTTTAAATACAAGTGAAAAAAATCCTTTAACTTCTCCAATAAAAGAAAAAATAAAAGAAGGTCTAATTAATAAGAAAATATTGATTGGATTTTTTGAACCGAATATTTTTCAATTCTATAAGAGAAAAATTATAAAAAAAGTCAATAGTTGGAATTTTGATGTTTTTCGTATTGATTTAATGCCTGTATTTGAAGAAAATTCTCTTGGATTATATTCTTCTTCTCAAGATATAATTGTAATAATATTAGATTACTCTAAGATTGATATTTTTGGTAAGATGATTATGAATGGACAATCAGTATTATCTCATGAATTATGCCACATGGCTGTTGCAAATAATAGGGAAAAATTCTTATCTTTATATGGTAACAAGTTAATTTCCTTTTATTCAGAGTGGATTAAAAATGTATTAATTATTAACAAAAAAGAAGATGTAGAGATTAAAAAAAATAATGTAGCAACATTAGTTAGAGATTTAGTTACTAATTTAGAAGGAAAAGGAAAAACAAATATAAAACTACAACAGGTTGTAACTATGTGGAAATTATGTTTTCAATCTATTTTAGGAGATGTTGATGTAAAACCTTTTGTAAAGACCGTTTTTACCCCATTTGAAGTAATTATTATGGAGCATCCCATAAAATCAAAAAAACAATTAATCGATAGTGTTTATGCAATTGCTAATGCCTATAGAGAAATAGGGGTTTCGAGTGTTTTAAATTTCACGACACCCGCACAAGAAGTTTTATTTCCGTCAGAAGTTTTTTGTATCTCAAATCAGTGGGATATTAAGAGTGAGGCATTACAACTTATTAAATCTATACCAATGGTAAAATAGTAGGAGTATTTAGATGTTAGAGTTTGATAAAAATGAATCTGAAAAAAAAGAAGATGTTAAACCATCTTCTACAGGTTCGATCTTTAATCCCACGTTTCTCGATCAATATAGGATGGAGCAACGTGAGAAGAAAGAAGAAAACGCTCACAAAGATCTAATATCCTCCTTAGGCAGTTTTTCTGAATCTGCTGAAAGACTTAGTAAAACAAAAAAAGATGACAAAAGAAAAGATAATGGTTCAATAGTATCAGTCGATAATATAAAAAAATTATATAGATCTGTTGACACATTATCTAAATCTATGGATAAGACTAATATATCATTAGTTAAACTTGTTTCGGCATTAACAGAAGATGTAAGTACGAAATATTTGCAACAGCAAAAAGAAAAAAGAGAACAAATTCAGACAGATAAACGAAATATTAAAAAAGATCTAACATTAGAGAAAATGTTAGGTACTTTTAAAACATTCGAAGAACACGAGGAAGAACGCTTAACTTTAGAAAGAATATCTTCTAAAAGTAAGAAAGATAGAAAAGAACTTCCAGAAAGAAATATGGATGATTCAATAAGAAAACAAGAAATTCTTACAAAAAGATTTACAGCTAGTATCGGGGCATCCATAAAACATTTAGAACAAGCTATTGTATTTACAGCTAAACAAGCAGGTAAACCACCAATATGGGCCATGAAGAAGGGTTATGGGGCTATATCTGAATCAGAACACGCTCAACAATTTCAACAGGATATACAAGAAGCTAAAAAGGCTGGAACACAACAAGCCATTAATATGTTATTTGGTGGACCTGTCTTAGGTGAAATTGCTGTTGGTGCAGGAACAGCAGCGGCAAGAGGAGCTCATAGAGCATATGCATCAATAAAAGACAAGTATGGTTCTTGGAAAGAAAAGAGACAATCTAAAAAATCAATAGATACACAATTCTATCATTCAGGCGGAGAAGTTAATGTCAAAAGAAAAGGTAAACGTCCCAGACCTTTAGACAAAGATGAAGTGGTAGCTGTATTAAAAGAGGGAGAAAGAGTCGAGCCTGAATATGCTAAAAAAGATAAATCTATAACCGGAATGGGTCAAAAGAATTTAGATCAAATACCCATACTCAAAGTATCTGATGCCGTTAAATTAGGTATGTCTTATAAAAGAATTAATTTATCCCCAATTATATCAGACAATTTACCTATAACCTTAGTAACAAAAAAATCGTTTATGGCAGGATTTACTAAATCACTAGGTAGTCTTTCCGGTAAATTTGAGGATATAGTAAAACCTCTTGATGCTCTAACTGCAGATTCCACAAAACTTTTAGATAGACTTAAATTTGATAGAACTAAACCAGGATTTATACAAGATATTCTTGGAGAAAAGGGCCTATTAGGTGGTGGTTATTTAAGAAAGTTGTTTAAGAAGAAAGAACCAAAACCATTTGATGCTATAATGTATGAGTCTGTTAAAAAAGCTATTAAAGATTCTGGTGGTATGGGCGGAGGCGGAGGTGCGGGTGGTAAAAAGAAAAGTCTAAAAGAGAAAATATTTACTGCAGGTCCCGGTGCTTCATTCTTTTATCACCAAAGACAAAAAGCAAAAGAAAGAAAAAAAGAAGATAAACTGAAAGAGTTAATATATGGTGAAGATTCCACCAAACGTCGGTGGTATAAACCAGAACCATTATTTAAAACAGCCAGTAGATTTTATCATAGAAATGTACCAAAAGTAAAAAATGCTTTATTAGGATCTTTCGGTTATGAATTAAATACTCCAAATACTGGAGGAATGGGTGGTGGTGGATTTGGTATGATGGGCGGGGGTATGGTTGATGAAGGAAGGAGATCTCTTCTCGGAAATAAAACAAGAGATTTTTTAGAAAGGGACAAAGATAAATACTTAGATAAACAAAAAAAAGAAAAAAATCAACTCACTAAAGATCTTCAAAAAAATCAACAAAAACTTAGTCTCCTTCCTAAAGAAAGAGCAAAAAAAGATAAAGAAGCTCTTGACAAGTTTCTTCTTGAGAAGAGTCGAATAAACCAAGAAGAGACAACGGGGATTACAGATAGAAAACAAAATATTGGTATTCTTGATACTCAGTTGCAAAATAAACAATACAATAAACAAAATTTTGAAACATTATATAAACCAATCTGGGAAAATGCACAAAAAAGATTAGAAGCTCAGATTGTTGGTATGGATTCTAAAATAGCTGCGGCACAGGCAAAACAACAACAAAAAACTCAAAAGGAATTAATATTAGAAGAGTTAAACAATAAAGAGTCTATTTTATCTCTGTTAGATAAACAAGAAAAAGAAAAAGAACAAAGATTAGTTGAATTAAAAGAAAAAAGAAAGAGAAGAATTGAGTTAATAAAAAAACAGGCAGATTTGCAGAAAAGATTAAATGATCCAGAACTTGATCCCACTACAAAAGAGGGTTTTTTAGAAAATCTTCGTGATGTTTTGAATGATCTAAACCAACTGGGTGGTACAAATCTCCGTCCCGAAATAGAGTCTTTAGAAAAAGAATTAACTATTGTAAAAGATGAAAAACAAAAAACCAAAAAAGAATATACTGATATTAGGCAGAAACATGGAATAATAGGAAAAGGTAGTAAAAAGAAATTTGCAGAGGAGGCGGAGGCGGAGAGACAAAAGATAGATGATGATTTAGATATTGCTTTTAAAGAGAAAGAGAAATTAGAAAAAAAATATGAAAAAATGAGACAAGATCTAATTGATATTGAAGAAGATTTAATTAATAAAATTAATGAGGCAGAAGAAAAAAAGAAAAATGCAGAAGAAGATCTAAAAGCCTTTGAAGAACAAAAAAAACAAGAACTTATAGATAAACAAAATAAATTGAGGGAAGAGGGAGAGAAAATTAGAAAGGAATTTGACGAAAAAAATACTGAGTTAAAACAAAATGTTGCAGATATAAAAGAAAAACAAAAAAAGAATAGTGACGATCATGAAAAGAGAAAGAAAGCTTCTGCACAGAAATTAATGAAACACGCTATTAAATTAGCTAAGGAAGATGCTCTTGATGGTGCTACAGTAAGTTTTGGTGATTTACAGTTTTTAGCTGAAACACATGATCAACAATATAAAGATAATATTTCTTCTGTCATACTAGATACCTATGAAAATACTTTTGATAAAGTATCTAAAAATCCAAAAGAATTAAGAAAATTAGTTAAAGAAAAAAGAAAACCAAAAGATGGATTTCTTTCTAGAGTATTTCATAAACCACCAAAATATAGGGATAGATATTCTGTTGAAGATTATAGAAAAGGGCGTTCTGGTATTTTTTCTGGGGGTGGTGGAGGAGGTGGTGGTTTAGGTGCTGGTGGAATTGGATCAGATAAAGCAACCTCTAATAGATTATTAGCTTTAGTACAAATTAATCAAGAAATGTCTAAAAAATTAGGCACCTTGGAAAAACACTCATGGATCGGGCAGATAAGACAAAAGAAAGAAGATAGAGAAGGAATTTGGAGTAGACTTATAGGTGGTAAAGATAAAGAAAAGATGAAATGGACTGATCTTCTTTCTGGATCTAGTTTAATTAAATTATTAGCAGGATTTGGTATACCGATAATGACTACTGCTCTTTTAGGTGGAGATGTGGGGGGAGCTGGTAAGGGAGCCGTAATAGGTGCTCTAGCCGGAGCGTTACTTGGATTACCGGGTGGACCTGGTGGTATTTTATTAGGAACATCTCTTGGAGCTTTTATTGGAGGTACTATAGGTGGTTCAAGGTTTAGAGGGGTTGATGCAGAAGGAAAAGATGTTTTTGATAGAGCTTTTAGTCGTTTTACAAAATATAAAACAGGAGCTATGTATGGTGCACTAATAGGTGGATCTCTGGGGTTAATGTTTGGACCATTAGGATTTGCTTTCGGAATGCCAGCTGGTGCTTATTTAGGAACAGTACTAGAAAAGAAATATTCTGAAGTAAAAGCTGCTTCCGGTGGGGGTGAGCGATGGTATGACAAATATTTAAAAGCTTTTAAATTTGGTAACATGAATGAGAAAAATTTATTGGGGGCTGGTATTGGCGGTATTTTGGGTTTATTGTTAATGGGTCCAACCGGTGGTTTATTTGGCGCCGTTGCTGGTAGTTTTTTAGGTGGAATGGTTGATAAATTTAAAAAAGAAGATATAAAGTCATTAGGAGAAGAGTTAAAGAACGCTAACTTAGGAAATATTCCAATTGGTATTGGACTTGGATCATTAGCTGGATTAATGATGTTTGGTCCCGCTGGTGCTCTTATTGGTGGAGCAATAGGGGGAGCCGCAGCAAATTGGGCAGAAAAATCATTAAGTTTTGATTTAGAAAAATGGTTTGATGAAAATATTGAACAGATATTGAAATTTCCGAAAGCTTACGCAACGTATGCTGGAGTGGGTGGTTTAGCAGGATTACTATTGGGGGGCCCAGCACTTGCACCTATAGGCGCGGGCGTTGGTTTGTTATTTGCTGATAAAATTCCAAGAATTAAACCAGAAGATACTGAGAAACATTTAAAAAATATAATGAATTGGGAAGAAAGTGCTGAGAATGTTAAAGCTGGTGCTATTGTTGGTGGTTCTTTGGGATTACTTTTTGGGTTGGGTAATCCTACTCTTGCATTATTGGGTGCTGGTGTTGGTGGTTATATTGGTGGTAGTTTAGATCCAAATTCTTCAGAAGAAAAGATTTTACAATATTTTGGAAAAATACCCGATTTTATAATAAAACATAAAGAAACATTAGGTACAGGAGCCATGATTGGTTCTGTTATCGGTGCAGCATTAGGATTACGTTATCTTACATTAAAAGTAGGACCCTTTGCAGCATTATCCCAAGGCGCTGCAGCTGGTGCTCTTGTAGGTGGTATGGCATCAGTACCTTTTACAGCATTGGATGATTTAGTTAAAGATTCACCTATAGGAAAAAATATAATGCATCTCGGGCAAGGTGCATTAATAGGTGGGCTATTTGGTTTAATGTCTGTTCCAAAAGGTTTAAGTGGGGCAGCTTTAGGTAAAGGAATGGCGACAGCTTTCGGTAAAGGTGCTGGTACTGCTGCTGCTATTTTTGCAGGAATAGATTTGGCAAAAATAGCTTTTGAATCGGTTACTACGGATCCCACTGGGGCAGAAGCGTTTCATAAAATACATAATAATCTTGCATCTCATTTTAGTAAAAAAGCAGCAAGAGTTGGTTTAGATGCAGCAATTA
>MTKZ01034445.1_pt1 | contig 13433 bp, 10 predicted proteins | sample 1042781 | NCBI WGS metagenome assembly MTKZ01 (sample SAMN06212207, study PRJNA360539) | anaerobic digester metagenome | biome: Wastewater treatment plant; material: sludge; isolation source: anaerobic digester fed with sludge from wastewater treatment plant | place: Denmark: WWTP Viborg ...
ATTTCAAGACTAATTTACCCCGATTATAGACTAAGAGAAAACTTTGATATAGAACACAATTTTAATAAAAATCCTTTATATAAATTCTCCATCTCGGGGGAAAATAAGATCCTAGCTGTAAAAGTAAATAGTAAAAATATAGACCTTCTGAAAAATTTGGTTCTATTGCATGAATATTTTAGAATTTTAAGATTTAACTTCGATCTTGTTTTTATAGTTGATGAAAAAATAAGTTACGAAGAAACACTAGAAAGAGATGTTTATGAAGTTGTAGAAAACTCATTATCCAAACCATATCAAGGATCTGGGGTTTATGTTCTCAATTCAATAAATATGACCTTAGAAGAAAGGTATGCACTTTTGTCTTTAGCCAAAGTAGTTTTGGATACATCCCTTGGATCTTTAGATGATCAATTGAATTTAGCTTCAAGATATACGGAACCGGAGGTGGTAGCGATAAAAGAAAGTGGGTATCAGGATTATGTAGAGACTATCATCCCGAAAGAAAGTTTTAAAAAAGGTTTGGATTTTTATAACGGTGTTGGGGGATTTTTTATGGATGGAAAAAACTATGTTATGGATATATCCTCAGAAAATCCCACTCCCCTACCTTGGTCTAACGTTATTGCAAACGAGAGTTTTGGAACTTTAGTTACTGAAGCCGGTCTTGGTTATACTTGGAATATTAATAGTCAGTTAAACAAAATATCTCCCTGGTCAAATGATTACGTTAGTGATACTCAAGGAGAAATTTTATACATAAAAGATGTTGACTCGGAAAAAGTATTTACTGCTACTCCGCTGCCCATAAAAAGTGGGAATTTCAAAGTTACTCATTCGCAAGGTTATACGGATTATGTTGGAGAAAATTCAGATATCGAACATACATTGAGAGTTTTTGTTGATGAGCACGATCCTGTGAAGATTCTAAAGCTTACACTAAAAAATACCAGTAACTATTCTAAAAACGTAGAGTGTTCGTACTATGTTGAGTTTGTTCTTGGAGAGCACAGATATCTAACTCAAGATAATTTGAAAATAGAATTTGATTCCGTACGTCAGTGCATTACCGCTCAAAATCAATTCAACAATGACTTTTCAAATCAAATTGCTTTTATGTCAACTAATAGACCGATAATAGCCGCTACATCGGATAGAAAGAGATTTTTTGGTAGAGGAAATTCTAAAAAAACACCATTCTGGGTTTATAACAGCGCAAAAGGAGTAACCGGTTTTAAATCTGTTTCTGATAAATGCGGAGTACTTACTACAGAAGTAGAAATTCCAAAAAATTCTCAGGTGGTACTTACTTACATTTTAGGTCAGGACGATAGCATCGATGGGGTCAATTCTTTGGTTGATAAGTACAATGATTTAGAAGCAGTTGAGCAGAGTTTTAGAGAAGTAGTTGAAAAATGGGAAAAAGTAAATTCTATTATTAATATCAATACCCCTGATAAAAAATTAGACTACTTAATAAACAACTGGCTTCTATACGAAGTGCTTTCCTGTAGGATTTATGGGAGAAGTGCTTTTTATCAGGTTTCAGGAGCTTTTGGATTTAGAGATCAACTGCAAGATGTGATGTCTTTAATTTATTCTAATCCCGATATAGCGCGCGATCACATTATTCTATGTTGTGCCCATCAATTTAGAGAAGGAGATGTACAACATTGGTGGCACTATCCCTCGGGAGTAGGAGTTAGAACAAAAATTAGTGATGATCGTTTATGGATTCCTTACGTCGTTAGTTATTATATTGAAAAAACCGGAGACACAGAAATATTAAATGTAGAAATTCCTTATTTAGAAATGCAAAATTTACAGCCTCATGAAGACAGTATATACGCTATACCCAATATCTCGGAAGAAAAAGGAAATGTTTTAGATCATTGTATGAGAGCTGTAAATAGTTCTTTAAAATTCGGAATACATGGTCTGCCCTTAGTTGGATCCGGTGATTGGAATGATAGTTTAAATAGTGTCGGGGATGAAGGTAAAGGAGAAAGTATTTGGTTGGCCTGGTTTATCTTAGCAACCCTTTCGGAATTTATAAAAGTTTTGGAAAAGATAGATAGAAAAGAAGATGCAGATAGACTTAACAAAATTTATGAAGAGTTAAAAGACAATGTAAATAAACATGGATGGGATGAAGAATGGTATCTTAGAGCTTACTTTGATGAAGGAACATTACTTGGATCTCGTATAAATAATGAATGTGCTATTGATTCTATTTCTCAGTCTTGGAGCATTATCTCCGGGGCGGCGCCCTTGGAAAAACAAAAAGAGGCCATGATTAATCACGAAAAATATCTTGAAGACAAAGAAAACAATCTTGTTAAACTACTGGCGCCGCCCTTTAAAAACTCTGTACCATTCCCCGGTTATATTCAAGGATATCCGGAAGGTACCAGGGAAAACGGAGGGCAGTATAATCACGCGGTTGCATGGGTAATGAAAGCTTACACAATGTTAAAAGATGGGGATAAGGCTTATGAAATTGCTAATGTTTTAAATCCTATTGGTAGATCTATGGATGTTGATGGTATGAAAAAATATAAATTGGAACCTTATGTTATGGCAGGAGATATTTATTCTAACCCCCAGCATTTTTCGCGGGGAGGTTGGAGTTGGTACACAGGATCTGCGGGATGGTTTTATCAAGTGGTTATAGAGGATTTTTTAGGTTTTAAAAAATATGCAAATTATTTTTCTTTAAATCCGGTAATACCAAAAGATTGGAAGACGTTCAGTATGAGATATACTTTCAAAAATACAAAATATAATATAAAAGTTGAGAGAGGTACTAATAAAGGACTATATTTAAATAATAAGAAAGTTGATGATGGGAAGATTCCATTACGTGAAAATTTAGGAGAGATGAAAGTATATTTAGTTATTTAAGTTGGTATTTTATTTTTATATTTTAAAATTTTATGAATAAACAAATATTAGATTCGGTTTTTCGAGCTTACGATATAAGAGGCAGATATCCTGCTGAGCTTAATGAGGAGTTTTATTACTCTTTAGGAAAGGCTTATGTTACTTTTTTTAATTCCAAAAAATTAGCAATTGGATACGATATTAGACCCAGCAGTATTGATATGAAAAAAGCTTTAATAAAAGGAATCCGAGAGATGGGATGTGATGCCGTTGATATTGGCGAAATTCCAACAGAGGCTTTATATTTTGCTACCGGAGAATATCCCCATGTTTTTGATGGTGGTTTAGTTGTAACTGCTTCCCATAACGGTGCCGGATGGAATGGATGTAAAATAGTTGCGAAAAATGCCAAACCAATAAGTAGCACATCAGGGTTAATGGATTTGAAGAAAATAATGCTTGATAATTCTTATAAAAAGTCTTCAGAATATTTTGGAAAGCTTGAGGAAATGAATGTCATGCCCGCGTATAAAGAAAAGGTGCTTTCTTTTATTAAAACAAGTAATAATACCCCACTTAAAGTTGTTGTGGATGCAGGAAATGGGATAGGAGGAAAGGTTTTTGATTATATTTTTTCTGATTTGAATATTGTCGTTGATAGAATGTATTTTAATCCTGACGGAAATTACCCCAACCACGTTCCGAATCCTATGGAAGAAGAGAACGTGGCTGAAATTAAAAAAAGAGTTGTAGAAACCAACGCTGACCTTGGAATTGCAATTGATGGTGATGCAGATAGGGCTTTTTTTATTGATAAAAAAGGAAGAAAACCAGATGGAGTCTATATCGGAGTTCTTCTTGCTAAAAGTATCATCAAAGAAAATTCTACGGGTGAAAATAAAAAAATTATTCATGATCCAAGGATTACATGGCCTTTTATAAATGAGGCCAAAAATTTAGGGGCAGAGACTATTCAATGTGTAGCAGGTCATTCTTTCTTTAAGCAGAAAATGGCTGATGAGCAAGCTTTGTTTGGAGCTGAAGCCAGTTCTCATTTTTATTACAAGAACTTCTATAATTGCGATTCGGGGATGATAACTATTGCCCGGATTTTGAATATGTGTTTTGAAGGTTTTGATCTTACCGAGGAATTAGATTATTTATTTGAAAAATATCCAAATTCCGGAGAGGTAAATTATAGAGTGGAAAATTCAATCGGACTAATAAATAAGATTGAAAAATATTATGAAAAAGAGGGTGCAAAAATAGAAAAACTTGATGGTTTATCAGTTGAATTTGAAGATTGGAGATTTAACCTTAGAACTTCCAATACTCAGCCCCTTTTGAGACTTAATTTGGAAGCAAAAACAAAATCATTAGTGGTTGAAAAATTTCTTGAAGTCGAAAAAATGATTGGTGTGGTTAGAGATAATTTGCCCGCTTTGGAAGAATTAAGATAAATTTATTTTTGAAGCCGGGACCATTTTCGAATGGTAAATGTGTTTGAAAATTTCAACACAGAAGAAAATTGTTAAAGACAAACCAAAGGATATTAACCAATAATTTACTGAAGGAACTTCTAGTTTGAAAAATTCCCTTGTAGATGGTGTTAGGAAAGGAATTGCCTGTAGAACAAATCCTCCTAAGACTCCTAAATTAAGCCACTTATTCTTAAATATTCTGGTTTTGAAAAATGGTACGGTCGGCGCTCTCACAGAAAAAACATAAATCAAAGAATTAATTCCGACTGTTATAAATGTAACAGACCTTGCTAATGTCACGTTTCCTGTGTTTTTGTACACGATATAAAAATACGCAAGAGCAACTATCCCTACTAATAAACTTACAAACGCTATTAAATGAAACATCCATCCGGTAACAAGACCTTCGTTTGGAGATCTTGGCTTATCTTTCATTAGACCTCGTCTTTTTGGATCAACAGTTAAAGCCAGATCAGGAAATCCATCGGAGACCAAATTAATCCACAAGATTTGAACTGCNNGCATCACACATAAGATATAAAATTATCTTTCTTATATTTTCAAACATGGCTCTTCCCTCCTCTATGGCGTGAACTATGGTGGTAAAGCTTGAATCTAATAAAACAAGATCTGCTGATTCTTTTGCTACATCAGAAGCCTCATTAACTACTATTCCGATGTCTGCTTTGTGCAAAGCAGGGGCATCGTTTACTCCATCTCCAACCATTGCTACTACTTCTCTTTTTTCCTTTAAAGCCTCAACAATAGAAAGTTTTTGATCGGGTGTGGTTCTAGCGAATAATTTTATTTTTAGAATTTTCTCCCGTAATTCCTCAGAAGACATCTGTGATAGTTGATCCCCTGTTATGTACTCGTCATCTTTTACTTCTATCCCTAGTTGGGAGAGTACGTATATTGAAGTATTAGGATAATCCCCTGTTATAACAATAGTTTTTATTCCGGCGTTATTCGTTTCTTCCAAAACTTCTTCTAGCCCTTTTCTTACGGGATCAGAAAAGGCTAAAATTCCGACCCACTCTAAGTCTTCTTTTGCGTCTGAAATTTCAAGAATTTTTTTGTCCTTCGAGACCTCCTTTCTGGCAAATCCTAAAACTCTTTTTCCTTTGGAGGTCAATTCTTCTATTTTTTGCAGTATTTCTTTTTTATTTTCTTCTGACAAAGTAGACCAACTTAAAAGTATTTCAGGAGCACCGTTAACGAAAATCATGTTCTTATCATCATCCCATTCGTATAAGTACAAAGAGAATTTTTCTTTGGAAGAAAATGGAATATTGTCTATCCTTTTCTTTGATTTTAAATTATTTGCGTCACTGTCTTTGTTTAATGAATCATTTGCCCATTTATAGGCAGCTATTACAACCGGATCATCCAAGTCATTTGCGAGTAATGTCTGCAGACGTAAAGAATTTGCATCCCCAATGTAATCCGACACTTGCATATTTCCTTCGGTTAATGTGCCTGTCTTGTCAACACAAATTACTGTGACTCCTCCCAATGTTTCTGCAGCGACAAGTTTTTTCACCAGCCCTTTTTGTTCCAGTATTCTTTTCATTCCTACGGTTAAAACTATTGTGAGAGAAACCAAAAGACCTTCCGGAATACTGGAAACAGCAAGAGCCACTGAGGTTATGAATATTTCTGAAAGAGGTATTTTTCTTAATATTCCGGCAATAAAAACAATTCCTATGACTATTCCTACCACTATTAATAACTGGCTGCTGAATTTTTTTAGTTGTTTTTGAAAAGGTGTTATTTCTCCTACTTCTTGTATTTTTTCAGCTATTTTTCCTATTTGCGTTCTTGCGCCTGTTTCTTCCACTACCATTACAGCCTGCCCAGCCGATACTGTGGTTCCCATATAGATTTTTTCGTTTGCTTTTTTCTCAACAGGCACACTCTCTCCTGTTAAAACCGCTTCATTGGTATAAAAACGATTTACTGAAACAAGTGTCCCATCAGCAGGTATTTTGTCTCCTTGTTTTAAAAATATAATGTCTCCGGGAACAACTTCTTTTACATCAATTTCAATTCTTTGGTTATCCCTATAAACTACTGCTTTTTGTGAAATGATTTTTTTCAACGCCTCTAAAGCATTGGACGCTCTGTTTTCTTGTATAAATCCCAAAGTTGCATCCAGTATTACTGCAAACATGATTATAATTGCGTCTCCTGTATCTCCAATTAAAAAGGTTACTATTGAAGCTCCTAGCAAAACATATACAAGCGGGCTTTTAAATTGGTCTAGGAAAATTGATAATTTGCTGGGGGGTTTCTTTTCCGGAAGTTTGTTTAATCCAAACTTCTTTATTCTTTCCTCTGCCTCGTTTTTTGTAAGTCCGTTTATTGAAAATGCGGAAGAATCGTCCTTCATATAAATACTAAAAATAAAGTATATGTAAAATTTAACACGGTTGATTTACGTTAACAAGATTTTGTGCAGTGTTTTGAAATTTTTGATAATATTTTCTTATGAATGATCAGAAAGGATCTATTCACAAAGTAGTTTTGTTTTTAATTGTTTTTCTGTTTTTAGCTTTTGGGTTGATATATTTTCTAGACAATAAAAGAGATAAGTCAAAAGAAAATGAACAGATTCAAATAAATTGGGAGATGCCTGAATTACCCGAAGGATTTAATTGGTCCGAAAATTATATTGGAAAAGAAGAAAGTGAAAAAAATAATTTCTCAATTCTTGTGGAAGAAAGATATTCAGATAAGGATGTGAAGGAAATGGTTAGTAAAAAAGGTTTTCCACCCGGAAAAATGTATAAGACGTTTTTAACAGATAAGGATATTTCTTACAATAGTGCAGGCCATCCAATTGAGGTTACTTTGCGAAATACGTTAGAAAGCACGGGGTGGGCTTGGAGTACAAGATACGGTAATTATCTTATTTCCGGCGTATCTTTGAGTAGTCTTCAGGGAAATACTGTGGGGTATGTGAAAATAGAGCAAGATTTAATAAGAACTTATGTCTATAGATATGTTTATGATGGAAATTGGATTTCTTCCGAAAATGAGCCCCCTCATTTAGAATGCCCCTGCACCGTTGAGATGACAGTGTTTATCAGTGATCCTGTTCCACTAGCAGATTTTTTGCCTGCTGTTCAACAATAAAATCTACTTTGAAATTTACATCTGTAGCAGTATAGCGGTATTAGTGTTTTAAAAGTAAAAAGAAACAAAAATAAAAGGAGAGAAATGGAAGAAGTTCTGATAAATGTATTTTTACTGTGTGAGGTAATTTTATTGCTTATGTGTATATAAAAGTAGAAATAAAAAAGGAGGGGAAATTTGCATTCGATTGCATTTTTGCCCCTCCAAAGGTTAATTTTCATTTGTTTTTGATGTATTCTGCCAGAAGCAGAACCTTGTCAGCATAACCTTCATACCCTACGTCTAACGGTCCATAGTGGAATAAGCCCTCTCGTAAATCTCCATAATTGGAGATATAGCTTGCGAGGAGTTTCGCCCCAAAATTGATATTAAATTCTGGGTCCAGTAATTCTACTGTTTTTGGCCTGTCCGAAAAGCAAGGCCCGTTTATGCAGTTAAACGTGCTTGCGACTCCGTCGCTTGGCATTATTTGCATCAATCCTGTTGCCCCGCTTGAGGAGATAGCATAAGCATCTCCTCCGCTCTCTATCAGTATAATTGCAGCAATCACTTCAGGAGCTATTCCGTACTGCTCTGAAGCGGATGTTATTTCCTGACAATAGGAAATTACTCTCCCCCAACTTTCCTCGTATTCCTGGTTTCCCAGTTTTTCCGGTAAAGAGCATTCGGAGTTGCTCGCCGCGTTGCTCTCGGATAAAGCGGGAACAACCGCTAATTCTGACCCTACAGATGGGTATTTACCAATTGCTTGGGTCTGAGCTAAAGCCATTTCCTTTGTTGGCAATACTGCCTGTAAAAGAAGCGGCAAGAAAAAGGCTATAACAATTATAGCCGAGAAAAGGGACACGACATCCCCTCTTCTCTCAGCAGGTTTGTCCCCCCACTTGTGGATAGATAAACCCAGATCAAGTGGGTTTGGAACTTGTTTTTTCATTTTTTCTCCTTTTCTATTTTTGTTTGGAAATTGTTGTTATTCTCTCACAAAAAGAACCTATAGTCAAGAAAAGCAGGGGATAAAAATTAGGTAAATAAAAGCAATTACAGGTTAACTTTCGGTTATAATATAAGCACATGATAAAAAAATTTCTAATATTAATTTTTGTTGGTCTAGTAGTATTTTTTGCATTTAAACGCTACTACCCTACTCTACATAATTACTTCTATAAATCTTTCTGCGATGAGCCAATTACCTATAAAATAGGAAAGATAGATTCCGGTTTTCAGATGAACGAAGAAGATTTTAAAAATAAAGTAGAAGAAGCCACGCAGATATGGGAAGAATCTTATGGAAAGAATCTTTTTGAATATGACCCAAATTCATATTTGGAAATTAACTTAATATTTGATGAACGGCAGATGGGTCTGTCTGAAGTTGAACGAACGGAAGAACAGATTGAGATACAGAAAAAATCTCTAAAAGAAAAAGAAGAAGAGTACAACAGAAAAGTAGCTGAATTAGAAAAACAAATTGAAGAGTTAAATAAAGAAATAGATTATTGGAATAGTAAAGGTGGTGCTCCTGAAAAAGAGTATATATCTTTAAAAAACTTACAGAATAAACTTACTGAAGAAGCAAAGAAATTAAATGATTACGCTTCCAAAATTAACCTTGTGGTAGATACAGTAAATGAAAATATAAATTCTCTTAATGAGAAAGTGTCTAATCTTAATTCTTTAATCAGTCAAAAGCCTGATGTGGGTTATTATATATCCGGAGAAGAAGAGATAAATGTATATTTCTATTCTGATGAAAATTATCTAATAAATATTTTAGCCCATGAACTTGGACATTCCCTTGGTTTAGATCATATTGAAAAGGAAAATGCGATTATGAATTCATTTGTTTCCGAAAAAACCACGCTGACACAAGAAGATATAAATTATGTAAAAAGTTTTTGTGAGCAAAATACGAGAGCGGGTTTAATGAAAGAGAAAATTAATCAGGTAATTACCGGCTTAAAATCAAAAATTGACGGTTATGTAAATAATAATTCTCCCGAATACAGACAATCATTAAACCTTACTAAATTTGATCTCAGTTTTTTTATAAAGTACAATCTTTGTGATTAAAAGAAAATCTTCAAAAAGAAAGGAAAACAAAGTTGATATTTTATTTTCAATTGATGTATTGTTTATATAAGGGGGTGATTAAATTGAAAAAACTACTATTTCTAACGGTGTTAGTATTTGTTTCATCAGCTCTTATTTATAAAGTTTATGCCGCTAATGAGCAAGGATCTGGCACGCAAGGTAGTACCGGTCAGGATGCGCAGAGCTCACAAGGATTACGAAGAGGCACAACTCAGCCTGTTCAAAACCAAAATCAGATACAAACACAGAATCAGGGCGAGGAACAACAATTACAGGTTCAAAACCAAGAGCAACAAGGAGTAGAAACGGAAAAAGGTATTAACAGCAACTCTGAAAATGCAGGTACACAGGGTGGAAAAAAGGACTTGACACAAGTTAGAAGTTCAGTAGCCCAACAAGTACAAACACTTCTAGACACTCAGTCTGCAGCTGGTGGTATTGGTGAGCAAGTAAGACAATGGGCTAAAGCCCAGCAACAGTCAGAGATCAATATTCAAGAGCATCTCAATAAGATTGAGAGTAAGACTGGAATAGCAAGATTTTTATTCGGTCCTAACTACGGATCTCTCAATAGTCTTAAACAAGAGATGGAACAGAATAGAGTTAGAGTTCAACAGCTTGAACAGTTAAAGTTAAAGCTTACCGACCAGGGAGATATAACTAATGTACAGGAGATGATAACGTTACTCCAGCAAGAAAACACTGCATTACAGGAGAAAATAGCTTTGGAGGAATCTAACGGAGGTCTTCTTGGATGGTTAGTTAAGTTGTTTGCAAAATAGCAGGTTTCGTACGAACTTGGTAAAAATATCCCGCCACTTGGCGGGATATTTGTTATCTCGTTTATATATCATAACTTATTTATTGAGCACATTGTTGGAATGCTACTAGGTGCTTTTGTTGCGAAGCATTCATTAGATTTGTAAACACCACTGTTATGTCTTCATAGTCTTTTACAACTGGGAGCAACTCATCTTTGTATAACGAAGCGTTGGCAATTTCTGCTTCTACACCCGCAGCACAAGCATCTGTTAATGTGGAGGGAGAAGTAACCTTACCTGTGTACGGATTTTCAGGAATAGTTAATCCGTATTTATCCAACAAAGCTTTAAGAGATGAGATATGTTGCTCCTCTGCTCTTATAATCATGATGAAAGGTCTTACACTACCTAATTTTGAGATAATTGCTTCATACGTTGCCTGTGCTTTGTATTCATCGTCGAGTGCCTTCAAAAGCGCCGATTTCGCAGCATCTGTTAACTCTCCCGCTGGGTAATTTAGGCCATCTACTGCAAGACAACCATCAGCTACGCAATTCCTCCTAGACTGTGAAAACTCTCCATTGCTTTGTGTTTCCTGCCCAATTCCATCACCTTTCCCATTACCCGAACCAATCGATCGCTGATTTTGTTTATCAGCGTTATTAGCTGCAACATTTGGTTTAATACTTAATTTATAGGTTTGAATGCCTAAACCAACTAAAAGAACGACTATTATTGAAATTAAAATGTATTTTATGTTCATAATGAATATTCTACACACATATCTGAATATTTGCTGAGATTATTAATTTATGAACAGATTTATGTTTTGATTAACACATTTTTATATATAGATGGTGATGATTGAGTAAATACTATTTTGAAATAGTACTTTACTTATGAAACATAAAACTCTACTGACAGGTACAGCTACTGTAATTCCATGAGTGCTGAAATTCTAATCTCAACTCATTACAACGGTTCAACTAATCCGTTAATAGATTACTCAAACGCTTTATATGAAAAATTCAGATGTTGCTTTCGCACAAATAGTTGTAGATACAGTGTCAGCTGCATTGGGTACAACACCAAAAGGTATTTCAAAATTTGCTTCTGATGTACTCCTCAAATTTGTAGTACCCGCTACCATATCTAAAGGTTTTTTTACCGGTAACTATGAATATAACCTGATAAAAAATAAGGATAGACTAGATGATGAGATCGATGCATTGTTTACAGCTGTTACTAACTACCTAGAAATAATCTAGTTTTGTTTCTAACTCAAGCTCCACATACAGAATTAGCTTAACCAGCTCAATTTAAGTTCGTAATTTAATTACCGGTAAATTAAATTAATATTTATAGTATATGCATCTCGTCTAGACACAGAAACTCAACAAAGCTTAATTATTTGGTATCTCACTTGACATCGGCATTCTCAGTAGTATTATGAATATGTATTCATTAATAATTTACGTAACAGGAGGTGATATAAATGCCGTATTTCGATGGAACAGGTCCTCAGGGACAGGGTCCTATGACTGGGAGGGGTTTTGGACCTTGTGGCAGAGGCTTTGGAAGAATGGGTTATGGAAGGGGCTTTGGTAGAGGTTTTAAGTTTTGGTTTTCTACTCCAACAAAGAGTCAGGTAAAAGAAGACCTCAGCCAATACAAAAAAGACTTGGAAGAAGAATTGGAACAGGTAAAAGCCGAACAGAAAAGACTTGAGGAAGAAAAATAAAAGCGAACCCCTACCTGTGTTATTAAAAACATAGGCGGGGTTCACCCGTAGTATCAATTTTACCAGAAAATTTATGACAAGACCAAGAGTTAAACGTTTTTTAAAATTCAACCCTAATGTCGACTACTTTAAGCCCAGGGGGGTACCTCTCAAGGAATTAGAGGAGGTTGAACTTTTAGCCGATGAGATAGAGGCTATAAAGCTGTATTTGGTCGATGGTTTAGATCAGACACAATCTGCTGAAAAAATGGGTATATCACAACCTACCTTTGCTAGAACAGTCGATTCAGCGTGTAAAAAGGTTGCAGATGCTTTGATTAATGGTAAGGCTATTAAAATAGAGAGAAGCGTCAAGTAATGAAAGTGTTGAAGTTCGGAGTAGCGTAGTATTCTGGATGCCTTATTATGAAACCTAGATGGAAGGAACTAAGCTTGGTGTAGAAGTAAATGGTGTTTCTTTTCTGGTTGTTGGGGATAAATATCTCGTTGGCTGGGGGACAGGGATTCGAACCCCAATTAACGGATCCAAAGTCCGTCGTCCTACCATTAGACGATCCCCCAATAATATAACAAGAAAATAAACATTAAATTTTCAAAAAGTTACGATCAAAGTTACTAAATCAAACTAAGTCTAATCGCAAGATTCCTTAAATCTTCTAGTGTGTTTTTGAGCGGTACATGACTCGAACTTATGACCTTTAGGATGTACACTCACTTCGTTCACATGCGAAAATTTGGTGGGTCCGCATGGATTCGAACCAAGGACCTACCGGATGTAAACCGGGCGCTCTACCACTGAGCTACGGACCCAAATTTTCTAAAACCGAATGCTCTAACCACCCTGGTAACTTCCTCGCCTGTAATTTTAACATTTATCTACTATCATATAAAATACACACATGAAAATTAGAAAATTTATATTTTCAATTATCATATTAACCACACTTTTGGTGGTGATTCTTCTTTTCATAAATGAATTAAAAAATGGTAGTAATGATACCCAACCTTCGGATACTTCTACTGAAAATGACACTAATTTCAATTCAGTTAAACTTAATAAAGAATTCTCAGATTTAGTTTCTGTTATTCAGAATAGTGAGGGCACTTTTGGTCTTTACATAAAGGATTTGAGTTTAAACACCGAGTATAAATTTAATGAAAATGAAGAATTTTACCCATTATCGTTATATAAAATCCCTATATCGTATATTGTTGTCAAGGATGTTGAAAAAGGAAAATTAAACTGGGAAGATGAGATTATTTACACCAGATCAGATTACTATGACCAATACGGAACTATAGCTTTATCAGGATTTGGAAGTAAGTACACCGTAGATA
>MTKZ01001473.1_pt1 | contig 13430 bp, 19 predicted proteins | sample 1042781 | NCBI WGS metagenome assembly MTKZ01 (sample SAMN06212207, study PRJNA360539) | anaerobic digester metagenome | biome: Wastewater treatment plant; material: sludge; isolation source: anaerobic digester fed with sludge from wastewater treatment plant | place: Denmark: WWTP Viborg ...
TGAGGCATAATAGATGATGTGGATGAGAATTCATCCCCCAATTCCACCATCTGGAACTCGTAACTACTCCAGACAATGAGTTCCTCTGATATCTTGGAGAGAGTGGTTCCCATCATGGTCAGGGCGAATACAGTTTCTGCTATGAAGTCCCGACTACTAACTCCGTCTATGGAGTTTTCCATGGGACCTTTAAAACCGAGTAATTCCGCGGTTCGATGCCGATCAATAGGAAAACTGGTCGTGGTAAGTGCTGCTGATCCCAATGGGCACCGATCCATCCGCTGATATGCATCATGAAGTCTTCCATAATCCCTCTTCAGTGCTTGCGCATATGAAAGTAGATGATGGGCAAAGGTGGTGGGCTGAGCATGTTGCAGGTGGGTGTAACCCACCATAATGGTGTCCAGATATTCTTCAGCCATTTGAATGATAACATGAATAAAAAAGATTAAATCTTTCTCTATGCCTTCAATTTCTTCTTTCAATGCTAATTTAAGGTCGGTAGCCACTTGGTCGTTACGTGACTTGGCGGTGTGCATGAAACCAGCATCAGGGCCGATTTTCGTAGTCACATAGTTTTCCACAGCCATATGAATATCTTCAACGGTGGGATCTAATTCCAGGGCTTTGATACCTTCCTTTTCAAGTTCTTCCAGGGCTTTAAGGATTCTGTTCCCTATTTCTTGGGGAATGATCTCCTGTTCTATGAGCATGGTGGTGTGGGCCTGGTTGCAACGAATATCTGCCTGGAAGATGCGGCGATCAAATTCTAAGGAAGATGTGAAATCAGCAACTTCCCTTTTCATTTGCCCTTTAAGTCTTCCAGAGCGAAGATTCAAAAAAACACACCTTAAATTGATTAATTTTTATTCTTTACCCTTCCATTGGGTGTAACCACATTTTCCACATGCGTAACGGTCTCCGTGATCTGCCATGAAAACACCGTGGGAGCAACGCACACATTCAGGATTTTTGCGGATGATTTTATTGTCTTTAACTTCGTATAATTCGAATTTCTTCATTGATCCGTCCTCCTGACTTTTAGATGATTAAAGTTATTCTTCCTCTTTTTCTTCTTCTTTGACAGGTTCTTTGTTCTTATCCAGGATGTGCTGTTTTTCGATCTGAACCAGTTTTTCTTCAGAGTCGTAAAGCTTAGCATAACCATCAGCTCGGCCTTCACCATAACTGGGTTTAACTTTATCCACTACCAAGAGGTTTTTGTCAACGTCTAGCTGTGCAACCAGTCGGTTTTTAACTTCCAGTACCTTTGGGGTGGATTCTCCCTGGTAAATGCAGTCAAAGTGTATTTCAGTTCGGTTTAAAAGGGGATTTTCAATCTGTTCTTTAATGTCTATCTCCATGATATTCTCTCCTAACTTTCCTCTAATTTATCTTTAAACTTTTTAACTTTATCTATTACCTTATCAACATCACAAACCACTAAACCCTCACCAGGTTGTCCGTATAGAACCAGAGAACCGGATGGGGCCATTAAGATGCAGGGAAGAACTGCTAGATCTTCTTCACCGGCGACAACGATTATAACTCGAAAACCACCTTTAACCAATTTGAATGCTTTTTCAATGGTTTCGGTTAATTCATCTGTTATAACTCCAGGAGGATTTTCAGCATTTAAGGTCACATAATCGTAGATTGCGTAATCTACTGGTTTTTTTCCTGTTAATGGGTTTCTTTCAACGACGTTGTCAATAATTCCCAAGTGAGGTATTAATCCTGCTTTCTGGAGGTTCTGGGTGGTTACATCACCCACTGAAATTAATAATTCCTGATTATATTTTGATTTGAGGAAATCTTTCACTTCATCAAGGGATGGGTATAGATCTCCTATTGGTTTTTTTAATTCTGGTCGTAAATTTTTCTGTAGTATTAGCACTATCGAACCCTCAAAGCATATTCTCCAGGTAATGTGATCTGGAGTTCTTGGGCAATGGGTGAGTTTTCAGGGTCTACGATAATTAGAAACCCACTCCAGTTTTTGGAAGTGGCCATATTACAGACAGCGCATCTGTCCTCTTCCATGAGTCGGTGGCACCGGGTGCATGCTTTGGTCACCATTTATTTTTTCTCCTTCTTACCTTTCTTACTTTTTTTCTCTTTTTCTTTTTCGATCCATTCAACTCGTCCCAGGTTAGGTTGTCTCATGGTGAGGCCGATTTTGGTTTCCTTGGAAGATTTACCCTTCAGACTGAGTGCCACGATCCTTGCACGGACTCTGTTACCTTCTTCCAGGGTTTTCTTGGATTCTTTTCCAATCAAAGCCCCTCTCTTCCCATCATAGTTAATGTAATCATCAGTTACCTGGGATACGTGCACCAGACCATCCATTGGTCCTATGCGTATGAAAGCACCGAATTCGGTTACTTCAATTACTTCGCCTTCCACAATTTCGTGTAATTCTGGTTTGAAGAAAAGTGCGGTGAAAACTACTTCATGGTAGGCTGCTCCGTCACCCATTATGACTTTGCCCACACCAATTTCTTTTATGTCTTTCACGGTGACCATTAATCCCATCTTTTTGTCAATTTTGCCAACATAGGTTTCATTTATTATTTCGCTGGCCACCTCATCTAGAGGTTCATCGAAACGGTTTGGTGGGATTCTTACCGTGTCATCTATTTCGGATATTAAATACAAACAAATCCCTCATATTATAATTTTTTTAATTATTAAAGTTCCTGATAAAGTTTAACAGAGTGCATTATAGCTTCTTTTGCTTTAGAAGCGTTCTCCCAGCCAACGATCTCAGTTTCTTTTCCTTCCAGTGTTTTGTACTCTGCAAAGAAGTGAGCTATCTCATCAAGTAATGATTGGGGCACATCTTGAATGTCTTTCACATCTTTGTACCGTGGGTCTTCCACTGGCACTGCCAGGATCTTGTCATCCTGGTCCCCCCCATCAATCATACGCATCATTCCAATGGGCCTGGATTCAATTATACATCCTGGGAAGGTGGGTTGATCCATGATCACCATGATGTCTGTTGGGTCCCCATCATCGTACAGAGTTTGGGGTATAATACCATATTCAGCAGGGTAATGGAACGGGGAATAAAGCACCCTGTCCAGGGCGAATGCTTCCATGTCTTTATCGTATTCATACTTGTTTCGAGATCCTTTGGGTATTTCAATAACTGCATACACCACTTCAGGAGCTGATGGCCCAGTTTTTATGTCCTTCCAGAGATTCATATATGATTTCCTCCACACTAAGATTGATAATAATATTATGAAATTTAATGACTAGTATTATGACCTTAATGATTTATTTATGTTTCATGATTTAGTTTGTAGTTACCAGTAAGAGTGACTCGATTAATCATTAAGATGGAGATATTAGTTGGGCAGTGTTAAACCCCCACACTAAATGTTCAGATGCCCATCAACAGCCAGATATCTTTTCTGGCGTAAATAAACAACTGCAATGCCTTTCTCCCTTGCTTTGATTCTTAGTTCGCGATCATTGGTGCACAGAACCTGGGATATGCGAAGCAAGGCATCATCCACCATTTCTCCCCTTAAAAGCTCTACTTCTTTGAGTTTAAAAGGAGGGGATTTGGCGATTTTTAGAGCTATTGAAGCTGCTATCTTGTTTTTACCTTTACTTCGTTTTTTAATCTTTTCCAACTCATAAATAACTGGTGAAGGAATATAGAGATGGTAGGATGGTAAGGTGCGCTGCAGTTCTTCAACTAGATCCAGTGAGAACTGAGCTGCAATCATAAAAAATTTGCGTCTAAGACTGCCTCTTTATCGTATGATTCCATAACCAATCAACCTCCACCTGGCACCCACTCTCCTGGAGAGAGCAACTCTCTGACCAGATTCAGCGCATACAGGTAGTTTAAGTTTCACTTCTGCTTCTTTCTTCCTGGCGCTGGTAACCACTCCAATGGTGGTAGCTGTGCCAATGTTAATCATAAGGGGTTCAGATGATTTTATTGGGTCCACTTTCTTCTCTTCTTTAGTACCCACCACTCGATCCAGTAAGTGTGTTTTCATGGTGAACTGGTGCAGAATATCGGGCAAAGTATCTGGTTTTCCAGCTACTGATCCTGAAAGAGAATCTGCTTTGGTGAGTGCAGGGTCTAAGTTAGTGGCCACTCCAATGAGTCCTCCAGGACCCACTTCATCTACAGTTTCCCCTCCACCATTTAATCCAGTAACTTCTGAATGAAGACTCATCCACTCCAATTTACCCTTATTTTTAACCTGTATCCCTGGTTTAATCTCAATTTCATCACCAATGTGTAATTTACCATGGATCAGGGATCCTCCGATAACTCCTCCCTGTATTTTGTCAGGACTGCAACCCGGCCTGTTAATATCAAAAGATCGGGCCACATACATTCGGGGCGCTTTTCTAAGGGAGCGTCGGGGTGTTCTTATGATATGTTGAATACTTTCAATTAGAATATCAACGTTAGCAGCCTGCTGGGCTGATACGGGTATAATAGGAGCATCTTCGGCACAAGTTCCTTTCACAAATTCTTTGATTTCCTGGTAACTTTCCAGGGCTCGCTCCTTGGAAACGATATCGATCTTGTTCTGGACAACTATAACTTCCTTCACTCCTATGACATCCAGTGCCATGAGGTGTTCTTTGGTTTGTGGTTGAGGGCAGGATTCATTGGCTGCAATAACCAGAACTGCACCGTCCATAATGGCTGCTCCCGAGAGCATGGTTGCCATGAGGGTTTCGTGTCCTGGTGAGTCTACAAATGAAACTTTGCGGAGGGTCTGGGTTTCACTGCCGCAGTGTTCACATACCAGGGCAGTGGTGTAGCACTGGGGTTCAGGACATTGCATACATCTCCGGAAGGTTATGTCCGCATAACCTAAACGGATGGATATGCCTCTTTTGGTTTCCTCACTATGGGTGTCGGTCCATATACCAGACAAGGCCTTGGTGAGGGTGGTTTTACCATGGTCAACATGCCCCACTAGCCCAATGTTAACTTCAGACTGTACTTTCACTCGTCACACCTATTATCTTTACTCATCACTTTTTAGAAGATCTTCGATTGATTTAGAACCTTTTTTTACCACTATGGTATTAATTTGGACTATATCATCAGATATCGTGTTTCCACGGACGGTTTTTCTTCTTCTCTGCCCTTTCCGTCTTGGTTCAAATCCAACGCCTCCTGAAAGAAGGCTTTTTATTCTTCGGGATCCATCAACATCTTTTTTCATGGGGAAACCATTTTTATCGCTTCCTCCAGTTATGCAAAGAGTGTATCCTGCAAGACCCATTGGTGCAGCGTCGAATTCTTCGCCGATTTTCATTCCTATTAATTTTTTGGACTCAGCGGCTTCCACTTTCAGCTGATGGCTGTTTTCACCTTGGGAAATAATTAATTTAAATGCCAATCTATCTCCTCCATCTTATTTTTGGTGTTTAATTTTCATATTATTTATCGTTTTTCATCTATTAATGATGATTGAATATAATGATAGCTATATCTGGATTTATCAGTAAATTCCCCATTTCGATTCAGTTTTTCTTTTAATATCCACAGTTTCCTGCAGTATTTCGTTTTCATCATCACTGAGATCCGATTTCATTTCCTTTTCCAGTACCTTGAAATGTTTTTCAGGGACGTCTACATATAAAACGTCTCCTTCATCTAAATTACGGCCGAAAACCCCATCTTTTATTGCCATGGCCACTTTTTGCCCTTTGGATATTGATGGTAGGTTGTCTCCTTTGTTCTGCATACTCTCAACTTTGCCAACTCTTTGCCCTTCTTTGTTTATGAGGCTATAACCTTTTTTAATACTCCCACCCAGAACTTCAATACCTGCTATGGCAGGTTTGCTCTGTCTGAAAACCAGTTTAGGCATGATGCGTAGTTTCCCAGGTTTTATGATGGCCGAAAACCACTCTTTTTTCATGCGTTCACGTGTTTCCTGGATCCATTCCTGGTAATCTTCAGTTAACTGGTAGATTACATCAGCAGAGAAAATTTTAATTTCAGTATTTTTAATTTCCTCGGCAGCGGATGGTAGTACTTTAACATTAAAGGCAATTATTACTCCACATAGTTCATCTTCCTGCATTACTATAGATGCATCAATAACATCTCTGCGGGAAACATCACCAATGTCCGCAGCACGAATGGGTACTTCCATCTCCTGTAGCATGTTTACCAGTGCTTCAAGGGATCCCAGAGTGTCTGCTTTAACTATAACTCCTAATTCGCCGGTATCTACTTTTATGTCCTCGATTTCATGTAATATTTCTTCTTTAACTTCTTCCAGGTCTTCTCTTGCCACCCGCAGTGGGGAGCCAGAGATGACATTGTCAATGTTAGGGGCTACGATCTTGATACCGGCAGCTGCAACCACTTCATCCACCTTTTCGAAACGTTTTTTCGCTTCTCGAATCTCTTCTAATGCTTTTGGCTTAAGAAGTGATCTTATTTTGGTGGTTATAACATCTTCAGTGGTGGTTAGGACAATTGTGTCCTTGTGCCGGATTATGCCATCATATACAACAGCGTCAATTGTAGTTCCCAGCCCAACTTCTTCTTTAACTTCAAGAATTGTTCCTTTGGCTGGGGCATCAATTTCTATCTGCAGTTGTTCTTTCAGGTACTGTTGAGCCAGTCCCAGGAGCATAGTTAGTAGTTCTGCTATCCCTTCACCACTCTTCGCGCTGATAGGTATGATACTAACCTGTCTGGCGAAGTCTTCCACTCGGTCGAATCTTTCAGATTCGAAACCTTCCTGGTGGAGTATTCCTACTAACTCATAGACTTGGTTGTCCAGTACACTCTGAACGTTAGGGGGTTGTTTAGTGTAAGTCTGAGAGAAAGATTCTCCTTTATGTGTCTGCCATCCATATATTTTATCAATCTTGTTAGCAGCCACTACGAAGGGGGTTTTATACATTTTAAGGATGTTCAGTGCTTCATAGGTTTGGGGTTTAAATCCTTCATTTAAATCCACTATAAGGATTGCCAGGTCAGCCAAGGCACCTCCTCTTTTACGTAGAGTGGTGAAAGCTTCATGACCAGGGGTGTCTATAAAGAACAGGCCTGGGAGGGTTTCTTTAATGTCAAGTTTATCCAGGAAAGCCCCGCAGATATTATCAATGACGTCCATGGGGATTTCAGTGGCTCCTATGTGTTGGGTTATTCCACCTGCTTCCTTCTGGGCTATGGCACTGCCTCTGATGAAATCTAATAGTGTTGTCTTTCCATGGTCAACATGACCCAGAACAGATACAATAGGTGATCTAATCTTCAAGCTGATCCTCCGCCCTTAAAAAGTGTAAGGGAATAAAAATTAAGTTCCCTTTTAAATAGGATTTGTTGTTTTGTATTGTCACTAATTCTTCTTTGATGATTTTAGATGATGCGGTTTATGGTTCTTCGTATACCAGTTCCCGGTCTGGAAGCAGGTACTCGCAGATTTCATCATCTTGGAAGAACAGAGCAATTTCCCTTTTAGCGGATTCTGGTGAATCTGAAGCATGAACAATGTTTCGACCGGTTTCAATAGCAAAATCGCCACGAATCGTACCCAAGTCTGCTTCTTTAGGATTTGTTGCCCCTACCATCTTCCTGATAAGGCTGATACATTCATCCCCTTCAATAACCATGGCCAGAACCGGCCCAGAGGTAATGTAGTCAACCAGATCACCAAAGAAAGGTTTTTCGGCGTGTTCAGCGTAGTGTTCCTCAGCTTGCTTGCGGGGAATGACCATAATTTTCGCCGCTAGAATCTGCAGGCCCCGGTCTTCGAATCGGGTTAATATCTTCCCGGTTAACCTCCGCAGCACTGCATCGGGTTTTAGCATTACAAAACTTTTTTCCTTCATTCTTTAACCCACTTAACCTTTCTGGGAACTCTGCCGAGTTTAATACGATTTTTTTCACATTTACTGCTGCAGAAAAGATATACAGTACCGTCTTTTTTGACGTACATTTTGCCGGTACCCTCTTCGATTTCTTCTCCACAGAATGAACATGTTCTCATGTTTTGTCACCTTTAATTCTAGGGAGTACGGATTTCCTTGGCTTCCCTGATGGTGTCCAAGAGCATCAGAATGTCGCCTTCCCTTATGGCTCCCATAACATTTCGGGTTAATATTCTACCCTTATCTCTTCCTTCCAATATCCTGCATTTTACTTGCATGACTTCTCCAGTCATGCCGGTCCTTTTAAGAACCTCAATAACTTCTGCAGGAGTTGCTTCTGCCATTTAATCACCTTTGTGTGTGAGAAGGGCTATGCCCTAATAATAATTATTTTTTTAGCTCTTCTACCTTTTCTACAATGTCTTTTATGAGATCTTCGGCTTCACCAGCATCGGTGATGCAGGCAGACGCGGTTCCCACGTTCAGACCGGCTGCTTCTCCAAGCTCATCTTTGGTGGGTATGTAAATGTATGGAATTTCCTTTTCTTCGGCGAGAACAGGCATGTGAGCGATAATTTCAGGTGGATCAACATCCTCAGCCAGCAATACTAGTATAGCATCGCCTCTTTCAACGGCTTTGGTTACCTCGTTGGATCCTTTTCCTACTTTACCAGTATCTCTTGCGATTTCTAAAGCCTCGTAGGCTTTGTCTGCTAACTCTTTAGGTACATCAAATTTAACATACATTGCTTTTGCCATTTATTTACCTCCTTTTTCATCTGGTTTTAACCATCCATCGGCAAACTCTAATTTTAGACCTCACAGTATATAATCATATACATATATGAAGTTCTGGTCTGGATGAATAGACCAAAAAATTCTAATTTTAAACTTAAAAGAATATTTTAGAATTCTAAAATTAGATGTAACAAAATTAGTTAATTACAGTATATATACTTAACTTCTAAAAATTGCTACACTTTAACAGACGCCCTATATGATCTTTTTTTTGTTCTACCTAGAATTTTGCATTGGACTAAAATATATAACTAATCTATTAAAAAAACACGTTGAACCAATTTTTTATGTTTCTTTCATAATAATAAATTTTCAATATTCTAGTGCAGATGGTTAGGTATTGCTTTGAATCTTAAAGTGAAGAGATTAAAATTAAGTTTTGTGTTTATACAAATATGGGCTAAAATTCGGATAAAATGTTTCAAGATATAACGAAGTCGAGAGTGGGAAAAGACAGTTATAATGAGGTTTTAAAAGACTCTAAAAAAGAAAAGAAAAAAGGAAGGTTAACTTATAACCTTTTGACGGCTAATTCGACGTCAGAAGATTTAACAGTTTTTCTTCCTGCGTGTTTTGCCAGTTTAACAGCTTCAGTTGCGATGGTTTCGCCTTTTTCTTCTAAGGCTTTGGCTAGAGCTTCTCTAGCATCGTCACTGACTCTTTCTGCACCGGCGTTTTTTATTATTCTTCCAATTGGAGCTATTGGTAATTCCATATTAATCACCTCATTTTAGTATATTTGTTAATATACACTGTTGCTGTACTCCTATATATATGTATCGTTAAAAGCATGGATTATTTGGTGATCCATATGGTATTGAGTCATGTCATGATGATCCCTATGATCTTGGGACACCACATCAAGAATCATATGATCTTGGCTCATGAAGAAAAAATTGGGATATAGAAATAGTCCAGATTTTTCTCTAAAAAAAGGTGGGATAAAATCCCTTAATTACTCTTTATAATCTTAGAAAGTGCATTAATGTCTGCATCTACTTCAACAGGCTCTTCACACGCATCTATTGCCACATTAGGGTCTTTAAGAACATGACCAGTCACTACACACACTATCTGTTCACCTTTATCTATTTTCCCTGAGTTAACCAGCTTTTTAAGTCCTGCAATTGATGCTGCTGACGCCGGCTCCACTCCAATACCTTCAGTCCGGGCCAGTAATTTTTGAGCACTTAAAATCTCCGGGTCACTAACTGTTTCTGCCAATCCATCAGATTCATAGATGGCTTTAATTGCCTTTGTAGCACTGACAGGAGCTCCAATGCGAATTGCAGTAGCAACAGTTTCCGGATTTTCCACAGGGACAATATCATCCTGGCCTTCCCACACTGCCCTGGCAATAGGTGCTGCTCTTTCAGCTTGTATCCCTGTCATTCGAGGGAGATCATCTATAAATCCAGCTTCATGGAATTCAGTTATACCTTTCCATATTGCTGAGATGTTCCCAGCATTTCCAACAGGCAGTATGATTCTATCTGGCGATTTCCATCCCAATTCATCCACAATTTCAAATCCAATGGATTTTTGACCTTCCAATCTGTAAGGATTTATGGAGTTTAAAAGATAAAGTTGACCTTCAAGTGCTAGAGTGGTGATTGCTTTCAGAGCCTGGTCAAAATTACCCCTTACTGATATGACCTGGGCTCCATGGAACATTGCTTGGGCTAATTTTCCCAGGGCAACTTTACCTGCAGGGAGCAGGACAGCGCATTTCAAACCAGCCCTTGCTGCATATGCAGCCAGAGAAGCGGACGTGTTTCCAGTGGAAGCACAGCCTACCGTGTCTACACCTAACTCCAGAGCTTTTGTAATCCCAACACTCATACCTCTATCCTTGAAACTACCTGTAGGATTGGAACCTTCTACTTTAACGTAAAGCTCAACTCCCAACTCTTTACCTAGTTTATCGCACTTGCAGAAAGGAGTGCCTCCTTCATCCAGACTAACTATGTTGGATGGATCCACAGGCATAAACTCTTTATACTTCCACATTGTAGATTTACGGCATCTGAAAATATCTTTTGATACTTTTGGTTGGCAGATCACTTCCAGTATAGAGTCGCACTGACGACAAGTGTAAATTATTTCATCATCAGGATATTCTGCACCACATGATATGCATTTCATCATAAAATCACCTTTTTTACTTCTAGACTAACCTATCAGTTTTTTTTTAAAGTAAGTTTCATTCTATTTAAGTAACTGCTTTTATACAAGAAATTATTTCATGGATTTAGATAAACCTATAAAATTAAACTAAATTTGTAGAATAATTTTATGCAATTCAATCAGCAGTTACGCTACAGTTTGCATGTATTCTATCCATCCAGGGGTGAAGTTTGCTTCAATTATGGCAGCTATGACAATCAGAACTATGGCAATTCCCATCATAATTAAAGTATCCTTAACATCGTCATAGTTGGCTTCCAATAAAAATTTAAACTGATTCGTCATGTTAAAGTCGGGTTGTAGCTTTAAAACACCTTTTAGGATATTAACCAGTACATTGGCCAATCTGAAACCAGCTGCACCCACAATTATGAATCCAATAACCTCAAAAACACCATGCGGTATTACAGCTATAATAAAATCCCCCAGTTCATACTGGGAACCAGCGTAACCAAGGAAAAGACCATTGTATATCAGGAAATAGGCAGTTCCTAACCCGAAAAGTATTCCTCCAAAATACATCATCAGTATAACAGTAAGGTTATGGGTCATCAAGGAAATGGTGTCTAACTTTATAATGCCCTTAGCAACTCCTCTTTCAAACGTGCCAAAGACACTGGCCAGTATTGGCTCTAACATCCCTGCAAAGGCGTATCCAACAAAAACAGAACATATGAACATCATAGCTGATAGAACTAGAAAAACTTCGTTACGACTATACAGCCCACCCAACAAACCTTCAAATCTTTCCTTAGCCATTTTAAAACTCCTGATATCTATGATGTTTATTTGTATGATTTTAGTTATGAATATTATTTTTTTAAACTTATCTAATTTAATATACTTTTAGCTTTGTCTTTAGCATTTTCTCTTTTAGTTTGGAGATCTTCAAAGAAATTCTTCATCATTTCTGCAGCCTTAGTTTTACATTCACCGCACATAATACTACCTTCCCTACATTCCTGGTAGATCTCTTTTAACTCATCATCAGACTGGAGAAGATGGTAAAGTAACATTTCATAAACAACACAATCTTCGGGAACACCGCCCATCTCCTTTTGTTCGGCTAAACTTTCCCTTCCACCAGTTTTAGAGGATTTCAATTTCCCTACAGCTTCCTCAGCTGAATCACTAAGGAATATGGCAGTTTTAGGTTTGCTACTGGACATTTTACCTCCGGTTAGTCCTGTGATGAAGCGGTGGTATGTTGAAGAAGGGCTTATGAAATTGTATTGGGAACTGAATCGTTCAGCAATATCCCGTGTTAGACGTATATGGGGGTCCTGATCAGGCCCCACTGGAACTACTGTGGGTTTAGGGCCTCCCAATTCCTCTAGTTGGGGATGTAATATGTCTGCAACCTGAATTAGTGGGGTGTATAAATGTGCTATGTTGGTGGAACCTGAAAAACCATATATGGATTTCATCTCGTTCATATTCACTCTTTTAGCCAGTTTATATGCTAAATCCCCCACAGTTTTGTTTTCAGATTGCAGGTATATATGTAAATTATCATTATCAGGATCCAAACCCAGGGCGATATAGTTGGTGATGTATTCATCTATTGCGATCCTTTTAGCCTCCGGGAAATTTATTCCTCGTGCTGAATAGGATTCCATATCAGCGATGGGGATGTATATCTCGGCACCTTTTTTTTGGTACCAGATTAACTGATCTACAACCATCTTATGGCCTATGTGCATTTTACCACTGGGCATCATTCCGGTTACCACGGAGAATTTCTTTTTTTCCCTCATGGCCTTTAATATCCTACCGTAATCCCGATGACCAAATATTACACCTCTGCGCATGAGAATGTGGGGGTTCTCAATATCGTCTAAGAGGTCATGAAATGGTTTAATTCCAAATTCTTCTATGAGCTTTTCATAGTTTAATATGGCTGAACTCCATGGATCTATCAATAAATCACCTTTATATTATTATAATTAATAGTTATAATTAGTTAATAAAGTTTGGATTGTTGCAAAGGGCATTATGGTCTGGTCCACTCAACATTGTAGTAGGTTATATCCTGTTCATCATCCACCACTGCCATGAGTAGTTTTTTCTTAACTCCATGGGCAACACGGACATAACTTAAGAAGTTAAAGATGGATATGTTCTCATCTTCAGCTACCACTTTCACCACAAAGTCAGAATGACCATCACCCGGAGATTTGCCTCTTTCGTATAGTCTGAACTCGGAGCCATACTTGAAACCGGTTTTAACAATATATCCTCTGTTTCGCAAGTCTCTGAAGACAATGTATTTGTATAAAAGGCCTTTGTTTTGAACCATTTCCCACATTTCATCAACAGATAAGATTTTCCCATTAGGAGTTTTATCCCTTATTCTGATCTTACCCTTTTCCTGGAGGTATAAAGCTTCCATTGGTGAAAGTTGCAATTCATCCAAGTTGAATTTACCGTAGTGGCTTTTCTCATGGAGGGCGACAGCTTTTTGATCTTTTTCTACAACCAGTTCTCCTCTTAACACCGCATCCATGTTATTACCTTTTTATTTTTGTTTCCAGTACTCAATTGTCTGTAACTATTCT
>MTKZ01024819.1_pt1 | contig 13430 bp, 14 predicted proteins | sample 1042781 | NCBI WGS metagenome assembly MTKZ01 (sample SAMN06212207, study PRJNA360539) | anaerobic digester metagenome | biome: Wastewater treatment plant; material: sludge; isolation source: anaerobic digester fed with sludge from wastewater treatment plant | place: Denmark: WWTP Viborg ...
CTCGTGCCGGGCGCGCCGATCCTCGACATCCCGGCCGTCCTCGCATCCGCCGACCTCGTCCTGCTCGCGATCCCCGCCGGGGAGCTCGAGCCCCTCGTGACGGGTCTCGCCGCCGCCGGCCACTGGCGGGCGGGGCAGCTCGTCGCGCACACCGCCGCCGAGCACGGCACGGGCGTCCTCGCCGCGGCGACCGCGCGCGGCACGATCCCGCTCGCCATCCACCCCGCCATCGTCTTCACCGGCACGAGCATGGACCTCGCGCGCCTGCACGAGGCGTCCTGCGCGGTCACCGCCCCGACGCCTGTGCTGCCGATCGCGCAGGCGCTCGTCGTCGAGCTCGGCGCCGAGCCCGTCGTCGTCGCCGAGGCGGACCGGCCCGCGTACGCGGAGGCCGTCGCGACGGCGACGGCGTTCTCCGCCTCGATCGTGCGGCAGAGCCTGGACCTGCTCGCTGGCATCGGCGTCGAGCACCCGGCGGCGGTCGTCGCCCCGCTCGTGCGCGCGAGCGTCGACGCGGCCTTGATGTCGACCCCGGTCGTTGAGCGAGCGAAGCGAGTCGAAACGCCCCCGCAGCCCGAGGAGGATTCATGACCCCCCCGCGCATCCTCACGACGATCCCCGACATCCGCGAGCTCGTCGCCACGACGCGTCGCACGGGCGGCTCCGTCGCGCTCGTCCCGACGATGGGCGCTCTGCACGAGGGCCACCTCGCGCACGCGGTCCGGGCTCGCGAGCTGGCCGACCTCGTCGTCGTGTCGATCTTTGTCAACCCCCTGCAATTCGGCGCGGGGGAGGACCTCGACCGCTATCCGCGCACCCTCGACGCCGACGTCGCGGCGCTCGCGGCGACGGGTGTCGACGCGGTCTTCGCGCCGAGCGCCGCCGAGATGTACCCCTCGGGCCGGCCGGAGACGGTCGTCGCCGCGGGCCCGGTCGGCGCAACCTTCGAGGGGGCCGTGCGGCCGGGCCACTTCGACGGCGTGCTGACCGTCGTCGCGAAGCTGCTCAACGTCGTCGAGCCGGATGTCGTGACCTTCGGCCGCAAGGACGCCCAGCAGCTCGCCCTCGTCGGCCGGATGATGCGCGACCTCTCCTTCCGCGCCCGCATCGAGCCGATCGACATCGTCCGCGAGCCCGACGGCCTGGCGATGTCGAGCCGCAACCGCTACCTCTCCGCCGAGGAGCGCACCGCCGCCGCGGCCATCCCGCGCGCGCTCGCGGCCGCGGAGGCGGCGGCATCCGGCGGCTGGGACGCCGCCCTGGCCGCGGCTCGCGCCGCCCTCGCCGCCGAGCCGCTCGTCGCCGAGCCCGACTACGTCGACCTCGTCGACCCCGCAACCTTCCTCCCCGTCCCCGCCGACTTCCGCGGCGAGGCCCTCGCCATCCTCGCCGCCCGCGTCGGCACCCCCCGCCTCCTCGACAACCGGCTGATCCGCCTCCCCTGACGCCCGCTCCCACCCCGCTCGCTGAGCGTCCTGTCTGGATCGGGGACAGATCGACAGGAACGCCCCCAGGGGGAGGTGACGATCGATCCATCCCCGATCGACGCAGTGCTCCGACACGTCGATCCCGCTCGCCCCCGCGGCGGTCCGATCAGCCCTTGATCCCGGTGAAGGTCATCGTCGCCACGAAGTGGCGCTGGGCGATCGTGAAGAAGAGGATCAGCGGCAGGGTCGCGACGACGTTGCCCGCCATGAGCAGCGACCAGTCGGTGCGCCGGTTGCCCTGGAAGTTCGCGATGCCGAGCTGCAGGGTGAAGGCGGAGTCGTCGTTGATCGCGATGAGCGGCCAGACCAGGTCGTTCCACGAGCCGAGGAGCGTGAAGATCGCCAGCGTCGCGAGCGCCGGCTTGGCCAGCGGCAGGACGACGCGGAAGAAGACCTGCAGCCGGGAGCAGCCGTCGATCACGGCGGCCTCCTCGAACTCCTTCGGCAGCCCCAGGAAGAACTGTCGCATCAGGAAGATGCCGAACGCCGTCGCCAGCCAGGGCACGAAGGCGGCGGCGAGCGTGTCCACGATGCCGATCCTCGCGAAGAGCACATACGTCGGGATCATGAGCACCTGCGTCGGGATCATGATCGTCGCGACGATCGCGAGGAAGCCCATGCTGCGCCCGCGGAAGCGCAGGCGGGCGAAGCCGTAGCCCGCGAGCGAGCACAGGACCAGGTTCGCGACGATCGCGATCGAGGAGACGATCATCGAGTTCGCCAGCCAGAGCAGGATGTCGGACTCGGCGAACAGGCGCGCGAACCCGTCGAGGGTCAGGCGCGAGGGGATGAACGGCGGCGGATACATCGACAGCTCGGCACGCGGGCTGAGCGAGGCGAGCCCCATCTGCAGCAGCGGGATCGCGAAGAGGATCGCCGTGGGAGCCAGCAGCAAGTGCGCCCGGCTCGCCCTGCGGCGCCGGCCGCGGACGGGTGCGGCGGGTGCGGCGCCGTGCGGGGACATCAGATCGCCTCGAGGTTGCGGCGGCGGCCGTAGGCGACCACGCCGAGCGTGAGCAGCAGGGTGATGGCGAAGACGACGTAGGCGATGGCGGAGCCGTAGCCGAAGTCGAGTCCGTGGAACGCGGTGTCCCACAGGTGGTAGACGATCGTGCGGGTGGCGCCGAGCGGGCCGCCGCGGGTCGTCGTGAAGACGAGGTCGAAGAGCTGGATGGCCTCGATCGCCTGCCAGATCGCGAGGAACACGGTCACCGGCGCGAGCTGCGGCCACACGATGCGCCAGAAGGTCTGCCAGCGGTTGGCCCCGTCGATCGTCGCGGCCTCGAGGAGATCCTGCGGCACGTCCTGCAGCGCGGCGAGGTAGACGACGGTGGTGAAGGCCGCGGACCCCCACAGCGACATGAGCGTGATGACGACCATGGCCTGCGCCGGGTCGGAGAGCCAGCCCTGCAGAGGTATGCCGAGCACGCGCAGGACGTTGTTGACGAGGCCGAACTGCGGATCGAACAGGTAGTTGGTGAGCACGCCGGTGGTCGCGGCGGAGAGCACGAACGGCACGAAGATTGCCGTCCGGTAGATCCCGATGAGCCGGATGCGGCGGTTCAGCGCCACGGCGAGGCCGAGGCCGAGCAGCACGGATGCGGGAACGAACAGCGCGACGTAGAGCGCGGTGTGCAGCATCGCGGCGGCGAGCTCGGCATCCGAGAGCATGCGGGTGAAGTTGTCCAGGCCGACGAACTCCGGGTCGCTGAAGCCGTTCCACTCCTGGAAGGAGAGCACGAGAGCCCAGCCGGCGGGGAAGATCGACAGGCCGAGGACGAGCAGCATCGCGGGGCCCACGAAGCCCCAGCCCGCCGCCGTGTCGCCCGCGCGGCCGCGCCGCCTCCGCACGGGAGACGGCGCGGCCGCGGCGGACGCCGTCATCAGCGCGCCTTGGCGAGGGCCTGGTCGGCCGCCTCCGCCGCCTCGGCGAGAGCCTCGGCACTGGTGCCCTGTCCCTGGAGCACCCCGACGATCGCGTCGGCGACAGCCTCGGAGACCCCGGTGTACCCCTGCACCGTCGGGCGGCTGCGCGTCACGTTCTCGAAGTTCGCGACCACGTCCTCGACCCCGGGATAGGTGGCGAGGAACTCCTGGAACTCCGGCATCCGCTCCTCGGCCTCGGGACGCAGCGGCAGGTTGCCGAGGGCGAGGCTGTACCGGGCGTCCTGCTCGGCGGAGGTGATCCACTGGATCAGCTCGGCGGACCAGTAGGCGCGGTTGGCGTCGTCGTGGTCGAAGAGCGCCCAGATATCGGGGCCGGAGATCGTCGCGTGGTCGCCGTCGGTGCCGGGCAGGAAGGCGACGCCGTAGTCGATGCCGGACTCGATGACGTCGTAGAACAGCCACGGCCCGTCGATGAGCAGGCCGATGCGGCCCGAGACGAAGAGCTGCTCGAACTTCTCACCGGTCTGGTCGAGGTAGACGCTGCCGTCCTCGACGGCCATCTCACGCCAGACCTCGAGGCCGGCGACCCCGGCGGGGCTGTCGAAGGCCGCCGTGGCGCCGTCGGCGGAGAGGATCTCGCCGCCGTTCTGCCAGAGCATCGGCCAGAAGCGCCAGGTGGTGTCCTCGGTCCCGCTGACCGGGTACGCGGTGCCGAAGGTCTGCGTCGACGCATCGGTGAGCGCGGCTGCGGCCTCGCGGAAGTCGTCCCAGGTCCAGTCGTTCGTCGGGTACTCGAGGCCCGCCTCGTCGAAGAGGGTCTTGTTGTAGAGCAGGGAGAGGTTGTCGATGAGGGCGGGGAAGCCGATCACGGCGTCCTCGGGCTGGACCGTCTCGCGGCCCGAGGTGGGGAACTCGTCCCACTTGACCGCGGGGTCGGCGATCCGCTCGCTGATGTCCTGCATCCGCCCGCTGGCCGCGAGCTCTCCCGCCCAGCTGCCGTAGGCGTAGGAGATGTCCGGGTAGCTGCCGCCGACGAAGCCCGCGAGGATCTTCTGCAGCAGGTCGTCGGTCGTCGGCGCTCCCGGCGCGATGTCGATCGTGACGTTGGGATGCTCGGCCTCGAACTCCTCGGCGAGCGCGACGAGCAGGCGGTGCGAGTCCTCGGGCTGTCCCGTCCACCACGTGATGGTGACCGGGGCGTCGACGTCGAGCGTCGAGCTGCCCGAGGAGCCGCAGCCGGAGAGGGCGACGGCCGAGGCGGCGGCGAGGGCGACCGCGGCGACGAGGCGGCGACGGATGCTGTGCTTCATCGGATCTCCTTTTCGGCGACCGCCAGCGCATCGACCTCGATGAGCATGCCGGCGGGAAGGGTGAGGTACACGGTGCTGCGGGCGGGGTAGGGCTCGGAGAAGGTCTCGCGGTACACCTCGTTCATCGCGGCGAAGTGCGCGGTGTCGGTGAGGTAGACCGTGACCTTGATGATGTCGGCCTCGGTGCCGCCGCCGGCGCGGACGGCCTCGAGCACGTTGGCGAGGCACTGCCGGGTCTGCTCGGTGATGTCCTCGGCCAGGACGCCGTCGGCATCCGCGCGNNGGCATCCGCGCCGCCCTGGCCCGCGGTCGCGATCAGGCCGCCGACGCGGGCGGCGTGAGAGTAGGGGCCGGCGGGGCGCGGAAGGCGAGGGCTGGTGCCCGCTTCTCTCGTCATCGGTTCCTCCGAGGCGTCTCGGCTCGGATCGTCGTCGATCCGGTCGGGTGGTGGACGGGGTGCGGCGAGTGTAGCATCAGAATCCGTTGATAGAACTTGCATTCCGATAGACGGAATCACGGTAGAATGGTCGTATGGCTGCCCCCTCCGGAACCCCCACCCATCTCGCGGTCGATCGCGCCCTGCAGATCATCAGCTACCTCGGCACGCGGCCCGATGGCGCGACCCTCCAGGAGATCTCCCAGGCGATCGGGATCCCCAAGCCCTCCGTGCACCGCGTCCTCGCCGCGATGCGGGACCGCGGCTTCGCCGTTCAGCCGCGGTCGGGCGGCGCGTACCTGCTCGGCCCCGCCGCACTCGCGGCCGCCTTCGGCTTCCACGCGGGCCTCGACCTGCGTCGACTGCTGCGCCCGCTCATGCTCGAGCTGCAGGACGTCGCGCACCAGACGGTGCACCTCGCTCGGCTCGACGGCGGCGACATCGTCTACATCGACAAGCTCGACGCGAGCATCGGGGTGCGGCTCACCTCGGTGATCGGCGGTCGCAACCCGGCGACGGCGACCGGCGTCGGCAAGGCGCTGCTCGCCGCCCGGCTGCCCGACGACGCCGCCGTGCAGCGATGGGTCGACCAGCACGGACCCCTCGTGCGGCGGACCCCCCGCACGGTGAGCACCGTGGCCGAGCTCGCGGCGGCTCTGCGCGAGACCCGACGGCGCGGCTATGCGATCGACGACGAGGAGAGCGAGTCGGGCCTGTCCTGCGTCGCAGCGGTGGTCCCCCTCGTCTTCGGCGACCTCGTGCCGCCCGTCGCGATCAGCATCACCGGGCTCACGAGCACCATGACCGACTTCGGCATCGACCGGCTCGGCGAGACGCTCGTGCGCCGGATCGCCGATTTCGAGTTCGGGGCACCCGGCCCCGAACCGACATCCCAAGGAGAGCGATGACCACGATCACCTTCGTCGGCGCCGGCAGCGTCGAGTTCACCCGTGACCTCATCGCGGACATCCTCGGCTTCCCCGAGCTCGCCGGCGTCACGCTGCGACTGCACGATGTCGACGCCGATCGCCTGGCCACGGCTGAGGCCGTCGCGCGATCCGTCGCGCGGCAGCGCGGAGCGGGCCCGGCGATCGAGGCCCACCCGCAGCGCCGCTCCGCCCTCGACGGCGCGGACTTCGTCGTGAACATGGTGCAGATCGGCGGGCTCGCCGCGACCCGCACCGACTTCGAGGTCCCGGCGCGGTTCGGTGTCAGGCAGACCTTCGCCGATACCTTCGGCATCGGCGGGATCTTTCGCGCACTGCGCACCTTCCCCTTCCTCGAGGCGCTCGCCGCCGACATGCGCGAGCTCTGCCCCGGTGCGCCGCTGCTGAACTACACCAACCCGATGGCGATGAACATCGGCTACCTCGCCCGCATCGCCCCGGAGCTGCCCGCCTTCGGGCTCTGCCATTCCGTGTACTGGACCGTCGTCGGCCTCAGCGAGGTGATGGGCGTGCCGCACGAGGAGGTCTCCTGGCGCTCGGCCGGCATCAACCACCAGGCCTGGATCCTGTCGATGGAGCGCGACGGACAGGACCTCTACCCCCTGCTCGACGAGCGCATCGCCGCCGATCCCGAGCTGCGCCGCCGCGTGCGCGTGGACATGTACCGCCGTCTCGGCTACTACCCGACCGAGACGAGCGAGCACTCCAGCGAGTACGTGCCCTGGTATCTGCGCAGCGAGACGGAGGTGCAGCGGCTGCGCCTGCCGATCGACCTGTACGTGGGGCTCAGCGAGGAGAACGTCGCGATCTTCGAGCGCACGCGGGAGCTCGTCCGCGCCGGCGGGGACGTGGAGATCGAGACGGAGGCCACGGAGTACGCGCCGCAGGTCATCCACAGCATCGTCACGGGAACGCCGCGGCGCATCCAGGTGAACACCGCCAACACGGGTCTCATCGAGAACCTGCCCGTGGGCGCGCCGGTCGAGGTGACGGCGACCATCGACGAGCTCGGCGTGCACCCCTGGCACATGGGCGCGCTGCCGCCGCAGTGCGCCGCGCTCAACCGCAACCTGCTGGGCGTCGCCGACCTCGTCGCCCACGCGGCGGTGCAGCGCGACCCCCGCGCCATCCGCCAGGCCGCGATGCTGGACCCGAGCACGGCGGCCACCCTCACGGTCGACGAGATCTGGGCGCTCTGCGACGCCCTGGTCGAGGCGCACGGCGAACTGCTGCCGGAGTGGGCGCGCGGGTCCCTGGCTCCGCGCCCCTGACTGCGGGCCGTCGCGGCGGGGTGCGATCCCTCAGAACTGCGTCGCGACGGATCCCGTGATCCGGCTGCCGTCCTCGACGAGGAAGATGCGGCGGAACCGATCGAGCGTCGTGCAGGGGTGCGAGATCCCGAGCCGCACCACGTCGCCGAGCCGCACGTCGAGCCCGGCCTCGTGCTCCAGGAACGCGTGCTGGTCGCTCAGCGCCGCGATGCGCGCCGCCGGCAGCGGCAGCGCGGCGCCGTCGCGCCAGCGCTCCAGCGGGACCGGCAGCCCGGAGTCGAACGACACGTCTCGTCGCCCCGCGTCCAGCAGGGCCAGACCCGGCTCCGGCGTGGAGACCACGCGCGCCCATACGCTCAGTGCCGCGGCGAACTCCGGCGCGCCCTCGACGGCGCGCGCGGCGGGGTCGGTCCGCGCGTACAGCCCGTGGTCGTGGATGAGGGTGCAGCCGGCGCGCACGACCAGCCGGCCGCCGACGTCCGCGGCGGCCGGCCCGAGGATGCGCACGACGCGGTCGAAGAAGACGCTGCCGCCGGCGGTCACGACGGGCTCGGGCGTCTCGAATCGCCCGCCGAGCTCGCGCGTGAGCGCGGCGATCTCGGTGAGGAAGGTGTCCACCCGCGCGAGCACGCCCGGCTCGAGTGCGCCGCCGATGCCACCCTCGTAGCCGGCCGTGCCGGCCAGGCGCAGCCGCGGTGCCGCGAGAACGGCCTCCGCGGTCGCCATCGCCGCGTCGAGGCCGCGCGCCCCGGTACGGCCGCCGGCGTAGCCGATCTCGACGAGCACGTCGAGGCGCAGGTCCTCCGCGGCGAGCGCCGCGTCCAGCAGCGCGACGCCCTCGGGCGAGTCGACGTAGAGCAGCAGGCCGCGGCCGGGCTCCGTCGCCGCCCGGGCGAGCCAGATCGCCGCGGCGGGGTCGGTGACCTCGTTCGCGATCAGGACCCGTTCGACGCCGAAGGCCCACAGCTGCGCCGCCTGCCTCGGCAGGGCCGCCGTCATCCCCCAGGCGCCGTGCTCGAGCTGCAGCCGCACGAGCTGCGCCGACATCCCGGTCTTCGCGTGCGGCGCGAGAGCCGCGCCGTGGCGATCGCACCAGGCCTGCATCGCAGCGGCATTCGCGGTGAGCACCGCGCGGTCGAGGGTGGCGATCGGGGTCGCCGTCATTCCACGCGCCGGGTCGAGGCCGAGCGCGTCGAGCTCGCCCTCGTCGACGCTCAGCCCCAGCGGCACCCCCTTGTGCGCGATCCCGCTGATCTCGCGGCGGTCCATTCGCATCCGCCTCACATCACCGCGAGCTGTCCGCCGTCGATCACGATGTCGGCGCCGTGGATGAAGGCGGCCTCGTCGGAGGCGAGGAACGCGTACACGGCGGCGACCTCCTCGACGGTGCCGACCCGGCCGAGCGGGATCCGCTCCCGCGCGTAGCGCTCGACGAAGTCGTCGTCGAGACCCGCCGCGATCCCGGCGTTGAGGGGCGTCTGGATGTAGCCCGGGCTCACCGAGTTCACCCGGATGCCGAGCGCCCCGAGCTCGACGGCCATGCTGCGGGTCAGCTGCAGCACGCCGCCCTTCGAGGCGTTGTAGTGGGCGTAGTCCTCCTCGCCGCCGGAGGCGTTGGTCGAAGCCATGTTCACGATCGACCCCGTGCGCCCGCGGTCGCGCAGCAGGCGGGCGAAGGTCTGACCCATCAGGAACATGCCGCGCAGGTTGATCGCGATGATGCGGTCCCAGTCGGCGACGTCGATGTCGAGGAAGGCGTCGCGACGGGAGATGCCGGCGTTATTGGCGAGAATGCTCAGGCCCCCGGTGGCCGCCTCGGCCGCGTCGATGGCCGCGCGCACCTGATCCGCGTCCGATACGTCGCAGACGATCCCGCCCACGGCGCCGCTGGTCTCGATCGCCTCGGCGAGGTCGACCGGGTCGCGACCGGTGAGGAAAACGCGGCTGCCCTCGGCGTGGAACCGCTGCGCGGCGGCGAGGCCGATCCCGCGCGTGCCGCCGGAGACGAGGACGCCGGCACCCGTGAGCCCTTTCATCGTTCCTCCGAGTCCATCGTGATCACGGCCTTCGCGATCGTGCGATCGCCCTCCGCGAGAGCGTAGAACACGCGCTCGGCGTCGACGAGGGGGACGGCGGTGGTCCAGCCGAAGTCGAGCTCACGCGCGAGCTCGACGGCTGCGGCGAACTCGTCGGGGGCGTACGCGAAGGAGCCGAGGATGCGCTTCTCCTCGCGGACCACCGCGTTGCCGGGGAGCTCGACCGCGTCGACGGCGAGCCCGATCCACACCGCGGTGCCGCCGGGGCGGACGCGTCCGACGGCCTCGCGCCGGGTGCTCGGGGCGCCGACGGCGTCGATCACGGCGTCGAACTCGCCGTCGAGGCGCTCGGCCACGGGGATCCCGAGCGCCTCGACCGTCGCGCGGCGCTCGGCGGCGAGGTCGACGGCGAGCACCTCGGCGCCGCGGCGGAGGCCGACCAGGGCGCACAGCAGCCCGATCGGCCCGGCGCCGACGATGCCGATCCGCTGCGCCGAGGAGTCGATGAGGCCGAGGGCGTGGATCGCGTTCGCGAGCGGCTCGATGAGCGCGGCGGACTGCCAGTCGACATCATCGGGCAGCTCGTGCAGCGCGCTGTCGGGCACCCGGACGCGCTCGGCGAAGCCCCCGGCGCGGTGCACGCCGAGCAGCCCGCGCTGCCGGCACACCTGGGGCGCGCCGCGGCGGCAGGAGTCGCAGTCCCCGCAGGACAGCAGTGGGTTGACGACGACGCGCCGCCCCTGCGGATCCGCTCCCGCGAACTCGTGCCCCATCACCAGCGGCGGCGTTCGGAACCCCGCGGCGCGGAAGCCGTGCAGCTCGCTGCCGCAGATGGCGCTCGCGCGCACGTCGAGAATCGTCTCGCCCGGGGCCGGTTCGGGTTCGGGCTCGTCGCGGAGTCGGACGACTCCGGGTTCGGTGAATACCAGTGCGCGCATCGGTGCCGCCTTCTCGTCACGGGTCTCGTCTCGGGACCGCACCGACGGTACCATTAGCTCCGTTGAGCGAACTACAGTTTCGGAGAGCGGAATAATGGTGCGGCGGATCTCCTCTGCGCCGGCGACGCCGGCCGACTATGCGCTCGCGGAGGGTCCGGTCTGGGATGGGCGCGGCGAGCGCCTGCTCTGGGTCGACATCCCGGCGGGGGCCGTGATCGTCGGGGAACTGGAGGCGGCGCGCATCCGGGAGCGAGAGCGGATCACCCTCGGCGGCACGGTCGGCGCGGTCGCCCTCGCCGAGGACGGCGGGCTGCTCGTCGCCGTCGACGACGGTCTCGCGACGATCGCCGCCGACGGGGCGATCCGCCGCAGCGGGGGGATGCTATCCCTCGAGGGCCGGCGCCGGATGAACGACGGCCAGTGCGATCCCGCCGGGCGCTTCGTCGTCGGATCGCTCGCGCTCGCGGCCCCGGCGGGGCGGGAGGTGCTGCTGCAGGTCGATCCCGAGGGTGCGATGGCGACGATGCGCACTGGTCTCGGGCTCTCGAACGGGATCGCGTGGTCCCCCGACGGGCGGACGATCTACCACGTGGACACCCTCGCCGGCACCCTCTGCGCCGCGGACTACCGGCCGCAGACGGGGGAGTGGGGCGAGTTCGTCCCGATCGTCGCGATCGAGGACGGCGCCCCCGACGGCCTTGCCGTCGACAGCGCCGGCGGGCTCTGGCTCGCGGTCTGGGGCGCGGGCGAGGTGCGCCGTTTCGACCCCGAGGGGCGGCTCACCGCGGTCGTCGCGGTGGACGCGCCGCTGACCTCGAGCGTCGCCTTCGCCGGAGCCGACCTCGACCGGCTGGTGATCACGACCGCGCGCGATGATCTGCCGCCCGAGCAGCGCCGCCGCTTCCCCGCATCCGGAGCCCTGTTCCTCGCCGCCCCCGGCATCGCCGGCCTGCCCGCACGCCGCTGGCGCGGAGACACCGCGGCCCCGCGCAGGCGCTGACCCCCGCCCTACCGCTCGCCGACTGTTCCCATTTCCGACAGATTGCGTCACTTTCTCGACGTAATTCGTCGGAAATGGCGACAGTTGCGGAGGGGGAGGGAGGGTGCGGACGGGGAGGAAGCAGGCGCAGCGCCGCCGGTAGGCTGGAGCACCGTGACGGATGAGCGTGCGCACGACGCGGTCGAGACCGAGCCGGAGCTGACCGAGGCCGAGGTCTCGGAGCAGATGGGCGTGCGGCTCGGCAAGCGGGTGCGGCTCATCGAGTCCGGCGCCGAGGCCTACCCGGTGCAGCTGCCGATCACCGCGACGATCGCCGCCGTCCGCGCCGCGCATCCGGACCTCGAGCCCGACACCGCCACCGGGCAGCGCGTCGGCCTCGCCGGCCGCGTCGTGTTCCAGCGCAACACCGGCCGCCTCTGCTTCGCGACCCTGCAGGGCGGCGACGGCCAGCGCATCCAGGCCATGCTCTCCGAGGCGAACGTGGGCGCCGACTCCCTCGCCGAGTTCAAGGAGCTCGTCGACCTCGGCGACCACCTCTTCGTCGAGGGCGAGGTGATCTCCAGCCGCCGCGGCGAGCTGTCGATCATGGCGGACGCGTGGCGCATCGCCGCGAAGGCCGTGCGCCCGCTGCCGAACGTCTACAAGGAGCTCTCCGAGGAGACCCGCGTGCGGCAGCGCTACCTCGACCTCGTCGTGCGCGAGCGCGCCCGCGAGACCGTCGTCGCCCGCGCCGCGGTCAACGCGAGCCTGCGCTCGACCTTCGCCGACAACGGCTACCTCGAGGTCGAGACCCCGATGCTCCAGGTGATCCACGGCGGCGCCTCCGCCCGCCCCTTCGTCACGCACAGCAACGCCTTCGACACCGAGCTGTACCTGCGCATCGCGCCGGAGCTGTACCTCAAGCGCGCCGTCGTCGGCGGGCTCGAGCGCGTCTTCGAGATCAACCGCAACTTCCGCAACGAGGGCGCCGACTCCACGCACAGCCCCGAGTTCGTGATGATCGAGGCCTACGAGGCCTACGCCGACTACCACCGGATGGCGGACGTCACCCAGCAGCTCGTGCAGAACGCCGCGATCGCCGTCGCCGGCTCCACCGAGGTGACGTGGGCCGACGGCACCGTCTACGACCTCGGCGGCGACTGGGACCGCATCCGGATGTACGAGTCCCTCGCCGCCGCGAGCGGCCGCGAGGTGAGCCCCGAGACGCCCTTCGAGGAGCTGCAGGCCTGGGCCGGCGAGCTCGGCATCGAGGTCGCCCACCCCATCCACGGCAAGTACATCGAGGAGCTCTGGGAGCACTACGTCAAGCCCGAGCTGACCCGGCCGACCTTCGTGATGGACTTCCCCGTCGACACCTCGCCGCTCGTGCGCGACCACCGCACGACGGCGGGCGTGGTCGAGAAGTGGGACCTCTACACCCGCGGCTTCGAGCTGGCGACCGGATACTCGGAGCTCGTCGACCCCGTCATCCAGCGCGAGCGCTTCATCGCCCAGGCCGAGCTCGCCGGCCGCGGCGACGTCGAGGCGATGCGCCTCGACGAGGACTTCCTGCGCGCGCTCGAGCACGGGATGCCGCCGACGGGCGGGATCGGCCTGGGCCTGGACCGGCTGCTCATGGCGATCACGGGCCTCGGCATCCGCGAGACCATCCTCTTCCCCCTCGTGAAGTGAGCGCGCGGTGGACCCCCGCAGCTCGCGCCTGATCATGACCGTCGCCCTCGTCGGCATGGTCGTGATCGTGGCGATCGTCTTCGGCGTCGTGCAGCTGCTCGGCTGACTTCGGTCCCTGAGCGCGCGCCCCGCTCAGGGNNGGGACACGGATCCAGGGCTCCGCTTCGACGCTTCGACTCGGCTTCGCCTCGCTCAGCGACCGGCGAATCGGTCGGTCGGTCGCGCGTAGACTGAACGAGTGCCCGCCGATGTCTGGATGAACGCGATCTACTCGCTCGTGCCGACGATCATCCTCGGGCTCATCTTCTGGTTCATCATGCGCACGATCGTCCGAGCGGATCGGCGCGAGCGCGAGCTGCAGGCCCGGTACGAGGCCGAGGAGCGCCGGAAGGTCGGCTTGCCCGTCGAGTGAGCCCGGCGCCGGTCCCCGGCCGTCGCCCAGGCAGC
>MTKZ01128154.1_pt1 | contig 13423 bp, 13 predicted proteins | sample 1042781 | NCBI WGS metagenome assembly MTKZ01 (sample SAMN06212207, study PRJNA360539) | anaerobic digester metagenome | biome: Wastewater treatment plant; material: sludge; isolation source: anaerobic digester fed with sludge from wastewater treatment plant | place: Denmark: WWTP Viborg ...
GCTTCCAGCCCGAGCGAGCCGGCGGTGTCGAAGACGGCGGAGAACCACGCCGTTTCCCCCTTGCCGGGTGCGAGGGTCGGCAACTCCATGCGGCGAAGGAAGCGGTCCTCCTGGTGCACCTGGACGGCCAGCCCATCCACCGCCCGGGGCCCGAAGTTCGCCACGTCCACACGGAATCGAACCGGCACGTCGACGGCCAGCAGCGGGGACGTCGCGGCAAACCGCGTAATCGCCGCGTTGTCCAGGGCCTTCTCACCATCGGGTGTTCCCACGCCCACGAGCACGAGCCTGGCCATGCCGGCCGCTTCGCGGGCGGCGGATGCCACGGATCCAGCGGCATCGGCGGGCGCANNGGAAATCACGTAGACGACCACGGAGCCGGCGCGAGTCGTGCCCGCGGTTCCCCATTCGCTGCCGCGGATCGTCTCCGCGGCGAGCCGAAGTCCGCCGTTCAGGTCCGTGCCGCGCTGCCCGGCCGTCACCGCGTCCAGGCGGGTCTGCACGTGGCGTCTGTCGCGCGTGGGCGCCGACACGGTCCGGCCCGCAGGCGAGGCGAGCGTGATCAGCGACACCGAATCCGTGTCCGGGAACGAGTCGAGAAGCTGCCGCGCGGCGGCCCGGGCATGATCGAACCGTGTCGTTTCGTTGTTCGGCACGTCTCGCGCGACGGCCTGCATCGAGCACGAATTGTCGAGAAGCAGTATCCGGAGCGTGCCACGGCCTGGCACTCCGGACCAGGGCGAACGCGTCAGAAACGGACCCGCCGCCGCCAGGCCCAGCAGCATGATGGCCAGGGTTCGCAGGGCCAGCAGCAGCCACTGCTCCAGTTGCATCCGCCGGCGACTGCGACGGTTGGCCGCCAGCAGGAAGCTCATGGCCGCCCACGGCGTGCGACGGAACCGCCGGCGGTGCAGCAGGTGGATGATGATGGGCACGGCGCCGCCGGCAACGGCCGCTACGGCCAGGCCCGGCAGCGCGAACGAGATGGCGGCCAACGCACCCACCGTCAGCCTCCACCCCGCGTCCGCGACGAATGCGTCCGCGCCCGGACGCCGCGCGTGGCCAGATACGCGCTCAACGCCGGTCCCAGCGGCGCGGAGGTATCACACACCACGTAGTCCGCCTGCATGGCCCGGCAGCCGCGTTCGAGCGTAGCGCGAAAGGCCTCCGTCTGAGCCTGGTATCGCCGGCGCAGCGCCCGCGGCTCCACCAGCAGTCGGCCCAGGGCTTCGAGACCTTCGAACCGCGTCGGCCCGCGGAACGGAAACGTGAGCTCTGCCGGGTCCCACACGTTGAACACGATGACGTCGTTGCCGCGGTACCGCAGGTGCTGCAGCCCGCGGAGCGTCTCCAGCGGATCGTCGAACAGGTCGCTGATCAGCACCACCACGCTGCGGCTGACCCGCTCAGCNNCGATGCTCACCTGCAGATCGTCGATGAGGGGACGCCAGAGCGACGGATGGTTCGAGGGCTTGCGGAACCGCGTGATCCGCCGGTCAAACAGCGCCAGCCCCACCGAGTCCCGCTGGGTGAGCGCGAGGTAGGCCAGGCTGGCGGCCACGGCGGTCGCGTACTCGTGTTTGCTCAGCGGTGCCGCGTCACTGCGGTAGGCCATGGATTCGCTGCAGTCCACGGCGAGTATGCAGTTGAGGTTCGTGTCCTGCTGGTATTCCTTCACGAAATACCGGTCCGTGCGGCCAAAGAGCCGCCAGTCGATGTGCCGGATGTCGTCACTCTGGGTGTAGGGCCGGTGGTCGGCAAACTCGACGGAGACGCCGCGATACGGGCTGCGGTGCATGCCGGCGTACAGACCTGCGACGGCCAGTCGGGCCCGCAGTTGCAGTCCGCTGATCCGGGCCAGCACCTGCGGGTCGAGGTACTTGCGGTAGTCGGGAGGCGGCGTCGGCCGGCGGGGCGTTTCTCCCGCGGCTTCGTGCGGCATTGCGTGCTGGCCGGTTTCCGCCATGGTGAATCCGTTCAGCCGCGGCGCGGCTCCTGCGCGGACGTTTCGGCAAACACGCGGGCGGCGGACTGGGCGTCCAGTGCGTCCGATGGCTCGCTGGGCAGTGTTGCGATGAGGCGGTCCACGATGCCGTCCGGGCGAATGCCGTCCGCTTCCGCGTTGAAATTCGTGATGATCCGGTGACGCAGAACGGGGTGCGCGACGGCACGGACGTCCTCGATCGACACGTAAAACCGGCCTTCCAGCAGCGCCCGGGCCCGGCCGGCGGACACCAGGTGCTGCGAGGCTCGAGGCCCGGCGCCCCACGACACGTAGTCCCGCACGAAGTCCGGCGCGTCCTCGCGGTCCGGACGGCTGGAGCGGGTCAGGCGCAGGGCATAGCGAGCCACGTGATCGGCGCACGGCACCTGCCGCACAACGTCCTGGAGCGTGGTGACGTCCTGGGCGGACATGACGCGCTGCACGGCCGCATCGGCCGGCCCGCCGGTCAGGTGGATGANNCAGAATCATGTTCGCGAAGACCGGGCCGGGCACGAATCGCAACTGGCGCGTGCCGGTCGCCTTGTCTTCTTCAATGACTTCCGTGCCGGTGATGTCCGAGGGCATCAGGTCTGGTGTGAACTGGATGCGCGAGAAGCTGAGGGACAGCGTTTTGGCCAGCGTGCTGATGAGCAGTGTTTTCGCCAGGCCGGGCACGCCTTCCAGAATGCCGTGACCCCGGCACAGCAGGGCGATCAGCAACTGGGTGATCACCTCGTCCTGCCCGACGATCACCTTGGCCAGCTCGCCGCGCAGGGCTCGGCAGGATTCCACGAGTCGTGTTGCGGAGGCCGGGTCGATCTCGCCCGAGCCGGCTCCGCCCGCCGGTGCGTGTGGGGCCATAAGGGATTGCTCCTCCTGAGCTTCTCGCCGCGGACCGGCGACCGCCCGCCGGGCTGCCGCGTTCGCAGGAGATTCTACCGGTCTGGCCCCGGGCGGCCAAACACGGCGCGGGTTTCCGTCAGTACTGCGGGAACCGCGTGTCGATGGGATGCACCCACACCCGGCAGATGGGGGCGTCCGATCGCTCGAAACCCTCCATCGACCACTCCCGGTCCGTGGAATAGAGCCGTCGTCCGTCCGCCGCGCGGAATTCGTACAGCAGGGCCGTCGTCGCGGGTGCGTCCGCCGCATTCGCGGGCAGAGCGTGGAAGACGACGGCGTTGGCCCCATCGGCACGAGCGCGCAACGCAGAGTGGCCGGGCGATTCCTCGACCTCCACCACCGGCACGGAGCCCGACACCGGCCGATCGAACGCCCAGAATGCGATCCGGCCATCGCTTGCCTGCAGGCCCTGCGATCCGATGGCCAGACCCTGCGGGAGGCGTTCCGCCGGGTTCGATGGATTGTCACGACCGCCTGGCAGGTACACCGGGACCGGCAGGGCCAGCCGCGGCTCGTCCAGGCTCAGCTTGTAGAGGATCTGGTTGTAGTCGTAGCGGGGCGTGGGGACCTCCACGCCGGAGAACAGGGTGCTGTACGTGCCTTCGAAGAAGATGACCCGGCCGCCGTCCTGGTCGAGCATCGGGTGCTGCTTGGGGTTGTAGAAGCTGTATTTTGCGTGGGAGACGACTTTTGCCGCGTACACCCATGGGCCCAGCGGGGTGTCCGCCTCGGCGTACCAGACCTCGCCAAGCAGCGATGTACCGTCTATCTCCAGCGTGACCAGAACCCAACGCTTGCGATACTCGTTCCAGTACACCGTGCCCGAATGGGCCTGCACCGGCTTGCCGGTGTCGCGATCGCGCAGCGGCAGCACGGCCTCCCGCGCGGCCAGCTTCCCTTCCTTCAGCAGCTTCGCTTCTTCAGCCGGCGTGACGGGGCGGGTGTTCCGCTTCCAGCCGAGGCGAAGCGTGCCGTCCGGGGCGCGGTCCAGCCGGACTTCGTTGGCCGGACAGCCTTCGACCAGGTACGTGAAGCCTTCGTATTGCGACACGTCGCGGTAGGCATCCGGCCGGGCAGGTACGCGAATGTACGGGTAGGGCGTTGTGAAGTGGACGTGCTCCACGTCGCGGTTCTTGTGAAGCAGCGTGTGGCCCTGCGGGAACAGCGGGTGATCCGGTGGAAGCTCGCAGACTTTTTCGAATTGCCTCTGCTCGTCGTTGAAGACGACGATCCCCCGCTGCCAGGTTTCCAGGGACGCGGGCTTGATCTTCGCGTAGCCGGCGTACATCCGTTCACCCTGGCCCGGCTCGTTCAGCACCACGAGGCCGCCCGCCCAGGTGGGGCCCTCGCCGGGCATGTTGCAGGTTTCCTTGGCGAATCCGGTCTTGTCGTTGACGAAGTAGTCCAGGCTGATGCCCACGTTGGCGTCCAGGCCGTCTGTGGGCAGCGGGGTGGTCGCACCGGGCACGTGAAAGTTGCCCAGCGGATAGGCCGGCCAGGCGGTGTCGCCCCAGAACCAGTAGATCCGGCCGCGGTACACGGCATTCAGCACGCTGTCCTGGCCCAGCACCCTGGCGTTGAGCACCGGGTGCTGGATCGGCACCGGCTTGCCCAGCAGGACGCTGTCGCGGTAGATGCCGCCGCCGGTGATGCGGTAGAGCCGCTCCGCGATGTTGGTGCGTTTGACAGTGAGCCGGGCTTTGCCGCCCGGCGAAACGGTCAGGGCCTTGCCCCGCATGCCGAACCCGTCCGCGGCGTGTTCGTACCCGTCGCCCTCCACGAAGAAAAACACCTTCTGGTCCATGAGCCCGGGCTCGAGGAATGCCACGTAGCCCAGGCTGTCCGTGACGTAGCGGATTTGGTTCACCGTCCGCAGCTCGATCAGCGGCACGCCCCGATCGGTGGCCTCGTCCACTACCTGGATCTCGAAGTATGGCGTTGCGGCCGGGGCCGGCACATCGGCAGTCGCGGCGGTGAGACAAACAAGAACCCACGCGATCATGACGCACCTCCGTGCGGCTGGAACGGCTGTACACCGTACGTGGTCGGAGCGCTACCTGCAATGCGCTTCGAGATGAGAACCCCGCGGGCCGAAGACCGGCTGGAAAGCCGGTCCCACAAGGGGGGAAAACTGGCTGGAAAGCCGGTCCCACAAGAAGGGAGACCGGCTGGACCGCCGGTCCCACAAGAGGGGAAGACCGGCTGGTCTCCGCAGGTCCCGGCGCGCCGGGATGGCGAGAACGCCGGTCCCACAGAGGAGGTTCAGATCCCACAGGCAAGGTGCGGGTGCCGCATGCGAGGTGGGGATCCCTCGCCGAAGGAGTTGGTTGCGTGAGTCAGCGGCGGCGGGTCCAGGCGGGGCCGGCGTACTTGGCGCGCAGCGTATCGGCCAGGCGAAGTTCGTCTGCGGAGCAGTCGCCGGGTTCGAAAAGCAGGTCGCCAAGTGTCGCGAGCGAGCGGGTCCAGAGCTCGGCAAAACGATCGCCATCCAAGTTGACGTGCTCCCCGATCGCGGCGGCGGGCTGCTGGTCGTAACGGCGCTCGAAGACGATTGAACCGTGCTGGAGAACCGCGTGCCGGGTGCGCCGCTGGGCGCTGCCGGCCAGCTTCTCCTTGCCCGCGAGCACGTCCAGACAGTGCCGTCGGGCGAAGCAGAAAAACGGGCCGCGCCCGGGCGTGGAGTCGTCCGTGCGGCAACCGCGCCAGGCTGCCAGGCCGGCGTCGGCCAAGGCGTGGATGATGGCGTCGTGGGCCACCTCGTAGAGCGTCGTCGCGCCCCGGGCCAGACGGTGCCCGATCGGCAGCACAAGGGCATACGTGAGCTCCTGATCGTGCAGGATCGCGCCGCCGCCGGTCTGCCGACGCACGACGGGCAACCGCCCGGCCGGCGGCTCCAGGGCCTGGTAGGCGGCGTACGGCTGGAAGTAGCCCAGCGAAATGGTCGGCGGCTCCCAGCGATAGAGCCTCAGTGTCGGCGGGGACTGCCCGGCCCCGACGCACTCCAACAAGGCCTCGTCGCGGGCCATGTTCGTCGGGCCGTCGCGCGGACCGTCGTGGATCAGGCGAATGCGATCGGGCATCGTTTTGCTGCAGAGCGTCGGGAAAGCAGGCCGACCTCCACCCGCTATCCGCCGTTCGCCCGCCAGCGCACGGCCGGCTTGCGGGCGGCGGCGACCTCGTCCAGCCGGCCGTCCGGCATCTGGTGCGGGGCCGTGCGGAGCGTCTCCGGGGACTTCTCCGCCTCGTCGGCCAGGGCCAGGAGCACGTCGCAGAAGCGGTCCAGCGTACGCTTGGACTCCGTCTCCGTGGGCTCGATCATCAGGCAGTGGTGGATGGGCCAGCTCATGGTCGGCGGATGAACGTGGTAATCCAGCAGCCGCTTGGCGAAGTCCACCTCGCGAATCTCGGTGCGCTCAAAGTCCGGCACGGTGATGANNACCCAGAGAGCGGATGTAGGCGTACGCACGCACCAGCACGCCGATCTGCCCGTAGAACGAACGCACCTTGCCGATGCTCTTGGGGCGGTTGTAGTCCCAGCCGTATGTGCCGTTGTCCCGCCGGACGATCACCGGCACGGGCAGGAACGGTCGCAAATGCTCCGCCACGCCCACCGGGCCGGCGCCCGGCCCGCCGCAGCCGTGCGGCGTGCTGAACGTCTTGTGCGTGTTGTAGTGCATCACGTCGACGCCGAAGTCGCCCGGGCGGGTGATGCCCATGACGGCGTTCATGTTCGCCCCGTCGAGGTAGAGCTGGGCACCGGCCTTGTGCAGCAGGTCGGCGATGTCGCCGATCTGACTGTCGAACTTCCCGCACGTGTTGGGATTAGTGATCATCAGGGCGGCGGTGTCGGAGTCGACCTTGCCGCGCAGGTCGGCCAGGTCCACACGGCCGTCGGGCTGCGACTTCACCGTAACCAGCGCGTTCCCGCACATCATGCATGAGGCGGGGTTGGTGCCGTGGGCGGTGTCGGGTGTAAGCACCTTGGCTCGCTTCTGGCCGCGGTCGCGGTGGTACGCGTTGATGATGAGCAGGCCGGTCATCTCGCCGTGTGCGCCGGCGGCCGGCTGGAGAGAGACCTCGGCCATGCCGCCGACCTCCGCCAGGTACTCGGCCAAGCGGTGCATCATCTCCAGCAGGCCCTGCACGTCTTCATCGCGCTGGTAGGGGTGCAGGTCGGCCATGCCGGAAAGGGCGAGGGCCTTTTCGTTGACCTGCGGGTTGTACTTCATGGTGCAACTGCCCAGCGGGTAGAAGTGCTGGTCGATGCTGAAAAGCCGGTGGGCCAGGGCGGTGTAGTGCCGCACCAGGTCCAGCGGCCCGATCTCCGGCAACGGCGGCGGGGCGTCCGCGANNGCGAGGAGAGCGTGGGGGACGACCTGGTCCGGCCGCACGGGTGGCACGTCGCTATCCGGCATCGCCACGGCGGTCTGGCCGGGGCAGGAGATTTCGAACAATAGCGGTTCTTCGGTGATCATCCCGCAGATTATAGAGACGACCCATGGGTCACGCCAAGGGCGCTCGAAAGCCGATCTGGCTGGCGCGGGTCATCCCAAAGGCCCACGAAATCCGATCGGGTTGACGCGAGCTTGCCGTTTGGCGGCACGCTCCGTACGGTTACGGGCATGGTCATCGCGTACCATCTCATCCTGAGGGGATACGGGCACTGGCTGGCGAACGACCCGCGGGGGAGCTTTTCCCGGGAGTTCCGGTCGTCGAAGATTCTCGACCTGGGGGTGATGCACCGGGGGCAGCGCGAGGAGCAACCGTCGGGGGAGGAGTTGCGGGGGGAGTTGAGGGGTTTTTACCGATCCGCACAACCGCGCTTGGAACACGCGATGCTGGTCTTTGATGCCGCCAAACGACAAGTCCTGGCGGACGCATTCGCGCAGGTGGTGCAGAGTCGGCGGTACACGTGCTTTGCGTGCGCGATTCTGTCCAACCACGCGCATTTGGTCATTCGCAAGCATCGTGACAAGGCGGAAGACATGATCCACGCGCTGAAGGGAGAGTCGGCCCGAGAATTGCGCGAAGTCCCGGGAGTACCCATCGCCCACCCGGTGTGGAGCAGCGATGACTTCAAGAAGTTCCTGTACACCCCGGAAGACATCGTTCGGACGGTGCGGTACGTTGAAGACAACCCGCCCAAGGAGAACCTGCCGGGGCAGTCCTTCGCGTTCGTGACCGCCTGCACGGGCAAATGGAGCGGCAGACGAACCCCGTCGTCGCCGGAGCAACTGAGCGACCTGGAGTGAGAGAATGCCGCTCTGCGCGGCGAGAAGGGCGAAAATCGCGGCGAAATCCGCAAGGGCGGTCAAGCGGGGGCAGGCGCTTCCTGTCAGAATGCCGGCGTACGGACGAATCCATGCGGTCGTCAACGGAAAGCAGCTACCGGGAACGCATCCTGCGGGTGCTGATCCACATTCAGCGGCACCTGGACGAGGACCTGCCGCTGGAGGAACTGGCGCGCGTGGCCCACTTCTCGCCGTTTCATTTTCACCGCATCTTTCGCGGCATGGTGGGCGAGCCGGTCAGCGAGCACATCCGCCGGCTGCGGCTCGAACGGTCCGCCTGGCAGTTGAAGGTGGGCGATCGGGCGATCATCCAGCTCGCGCTGGACGCCCGGTACGAGACGCACGAGTCGTTCAGCCGGGCGTTCCGGGCCCTGTTCGGCGTATCCCCCACTCAGTTCCGCGCGGTCCATCGGATCCCTCCGTACCCCAGCGTGCCCTCCGAGGTGCATTACGACCCCGAGGGCGGAGTGACCGGTTTTGTCCCGATACAGGCAGGAGGTGAGCCGATGGAAGTCCGTGTGGAAGAAGTTCGACCGTTCCGGGTGGCGTTTGTGCGGCACGTGGGGCCGTACGCCGCTTGCGGCGCCGCGTGGGAAAAGCTCTGCGGCTGGGCGGGGCCGCGCGGGCTGATCGGGCCGACATCAACGTTTCTGGGCGTGAGCCATGACGATCCGGAAGTGACCCCGCCGGAGAAGATCCGATACGACGCATGTGTAACCGTGCCGAACTCCGTGAAGGGCGAGGGGGACATCGGCGTGCAGGAGGTCGGCGGAGGAGAGTACGCCATCACCACACATCACGGGCCGTACGAGCGGCTGGCCCAGACCTATGCCCGGCTCTGCGGCGAATGGCTGCCGACCAGCGGCCGGGAGTTGCGTTCCGCGCCCTCCCTCGAGTTCTACCGCAACAACCCCGAGACCACGCCGCCGGAGGATCTGCTGACCGACGTACACATGCCCCTGGCCCCCCGCTGAACAAAGCAATCGGGGCAGCNNACCACCCATGCCGCCGCCCGGCATCGGCTTGTCCTTCTTCTCCTTGATCTCGGAGACGGCGGCCTCGGTGGTCAGCAGCAGGCCGGCGACGGATGCGGCGTTTTGCAGGGCGATCCGCTCCACCTTGGTCGGCACGAGCACGCCCATGTCGATCATGTCGCCGTACTCGTTGATCAAAGCGTTGTAGCCGAAGTTCAAGTCCTTTGACTCGGACACCTTTTGCCAGACGATGGAGCCGTCCTTGCCGCCGTTCGATGCAATCTGCCGGATGGGTGCGGACAGGGCCTTGCGGACGATCTCCACGCCGGTCTTCTGGTCGCCCTTGAGCTTCTTGGCCAGGTCGACAAGCACCTTGGACGCCCGGATCGGGGACACGCCGCCGCCCGGCAGGATGCCCTCTTCGACGGCCGCCCGGCAGGCGTGCAGGGCGTCTTCCACGCGGGCCTTGCGTTCCTTCATCTCCACTTCGGTTGCGGCGCCCACGTTGATCTGGGCCACGCCGCCGGAGAGTTTGGCCAGGCGCTCTTCAAGCTTCTCGCGGTCGTAGTCGCTGGTGGTGGCGTCGATTTCGTTTTTGATCTGCTCGATGCGGCCCTTGATTTTGGCCGTCTCGCCGGCGCCCTCGATGATGGTGGTCGTATCCTTGTCGATCTTCACCCGCTTGGCCCGGCCCAAATCGGAGAGCTGGACGTTCTCCAGCTTCATGCCGATGTCCTCGAAGATCGCCTTGCCGCCGACCAGGACCGCAATGTCTTCCAGCATGGCCTTGCGGCGGTCGCCGAAGCCCGGCGCCTTGACCGCGGACACGTTCAGCGTGCCGCGCAGCTTGTTCACCACGAGGGTTGCCAGGGCCTCGCCCTCCACGTCCTCCGCGATGATCAGCAGCGGCTTGCCCGCCTGGGAGACCTTCTCGAGGATGGGGACCAGGTCCTTCACCGACGAGATCTTTTTCTCATGGATCAGGACGAATGGCTTGTCCAGGTCGCAGGTCAGCTCTTCGTAGTTGTTCATGAAATGGGGCGAGAGGTAGCCCTTATCAAACTGCATGCCCTCGACCAGCTCCACGTCGATCTCCAGCGAGCGGCCTTCCTCCACCGTGATCACGCCGTCCTTGCCCACCTTGCTCATCGCGTAGGCGATCTGCTTGCCGATTTCCTCTTCCTGGTTCGCGGCGGCCGTGCCCACCTGGGCGATCTGCTTGTCGCCCTTGGGCGGCGGGGGAATGGGCGTGGAGATGCGGGCCAGCTCATCGACCACGGCCTGGACGGCCGCGTCGATGCCGCGCTTGAGTTCCATGGAGTCGGCCCCGGCGGCGACGTTCTTGAGTCCCTCGGTGTAGATGGCCTCGGCGTAGACGGTGGCGGTGGTGGTGCCATCGCCGGCTACCGTGCTCGTCTTGCTCGCCACTTCACGGACCATCTGGGCGCCCATGTTCTCATAGGCGTCTTCCAGTTCGATCTCCTTGGCCACGGTCACGCCGTCCTTGGTGACGGTCGGCGAGCCGAAGGACTTTTCGAGCACGACGTTCCGGCCGCGCGGGCCGAGTGTCACTTTTACCGCGCGGGCCAGCTTCTCGACCCCGCGACGGATCGCATCACGCGCTTCCGAATCGTATGCAATTTTCTTGGCAGCCATGGTTCGTGTGGTCTCCGTTGTGCTAGGGGCGGATGGACCCGCCCGGGTTTTGTGACGGTGTGATGGCGCCGGGTACAGCCGGCGCCGTCCGACCGGCCGCTCACCTACTCGATGATGGCCAGGACGTCGGACTCATCCATAATCAGGAATTCTTCGCCGTTGATCTTGATCTCGGTGCCGGCGTAGCTGGTGAAGAGCACCTGGTCGTCCTTCTTGACCTGCATCTTGCTTCGCTCGCCCGAGTCGAGCATCCGTCCGTTTCCGACCGCCTGCACGATGCCGCGCTTGGGCTTCTCCTGGGCGGTGTCCGGCAGAACGATGCCGCCCGCCGTCTTCTCTTCTGCGCTGACCCGCTTGACGATGACCTTGTCGCCCAAGGGTCGAAGAGCCTGCTTTGCCATTGCCGCCAGCACTCCTTTCTCGCGGGGCGGCGCTGGTGGCCGCCCGTTCCATCCGACTTCCTGCACCCGTCCGGCCAACTCTCCGGCAGGCGCCGGCACGCCCCCGCTCCCGCGGGGCGCGCAACCTACCCGCAGGCGTCCAGAGCATCCCGGGTGCCACAGACGTCTGACAGATCAGGGAAGGCGGATTTCCGTTTATAAAATACCTCTGTACATAGGGTTACAACAAATCCTGCAGGCGAGCCCCGCCATGTAGTTCGGCGGAAGGCCGTGCCGATCCGCTGTCAATCGTGCGGCACGTGAACTGGCAGTCTGCCACATTGGCAGATGTGCCATGGCGGTTCTCCGCTGTCGGGCACCCCTCCATGCCACCGCCGGAACCGCTGGCCATGCACTGCTCGGCACCGCGAAAAAATAGAACCGCCGGTGTTCGCCCTTGCGAAACCGGCGGTTCATCGAAACTCGGCGCAGCCGTGCCGCAGACTACCGCGTTTTCTCACTGGCGCGTTTCTGTCTGCGAGCGAAGAGGCCGCCCAGCAGAAGCAGGGCAAATGCTGACGGTTCGGGCACGAAGACCCAACTGAGAATCTCGTGTTGCTGGTATGCCTTTCTTGTCGCGGCGGTCACGCCGACCCACGCCTGGCCGTCCGGCAGATTGAGCGTCTCGGAGAGGTCAACGGTGACCGTCATCGCTGGAACGCTGAGGTCATCAATGAAGATCCGGAGCGTTCCGGGCTCGTATTGAATCCGCGTCGTATGCACGACCTCGTCTGACAGATACGGAATTGCCGTGGTCGAGCCGATGGAGTACAGGTGATCATCGCTGTTTGGGTTCTCGCCGCACGTTTGGACGCTGACATGGTTGCCGTTGGGATCGCCGTTGGCCGGATCCGCCAGATTCCAGAACGTGTCGTGCTCAATGGCCAGACTGTTGGCCAATCCCGCATATCCCATAGAACGTCCCAACCCGCCTATGACAGCGGGGCCGCTGTTCTGGATGACGAACGCAATGCCATCCGCCCCAGTCTGTCCGCCATCGTCGAGAGAGCCCCCCATCTCGCTCATCCGGAACGTGAACGTCGTCTCAAACCCGTCAACAACACGCTGGCGTGCGCCACTCCACGCAGCGCCCCGCTGATCAACAAGAGCAGGTGTCAACTCCAGCACGCCCCCGGCCAAGGACGCGTTACCTACAAGGGTCAGGCCGTCCGCGGTCGAAAAGTCTGGATAGTACAGCCCCGCATTCGTCGGCACAGCCAGTGCAAGCAGCGATACCAACCAAAGCCCCCACTGGGCAATGCCTGTTGTGTGTGTAGACATCGTGTTCATCCTCCTTCTGCAGAAAAGTGTTCGCGGACAAGCCCGGTTGACGACAATAAGAAGGCGAGCCCCACAGGCAGGATCATCTATCCCCTCCCAACGACTCACGCTCAAATCGTGTCCCTCACGCGGCGATTGATTGCTTCGCTCACCCTAGCAAGACTGCAACGCCCAGTCAATCGACCGATGACGCGCAAGTGCATGGGAGCACGCACACTTTCGCGTTGAGACAACGATCTCCAGAGCGCGGGCTGCACCCGCAACCCAAACGACGGAGCGACAGAGGAGAAAGAACCTGCGCCCGCGCAAGCGGGAGAACATGCGTGGGATGTGAAGTTTATCGGACCTTCGCAGAACGGAAGGCGGTTGCACATCCACCGGCATCGCGGGCGCTCGCGTTTGCCCGGTCACGTCGACGACGGGTTCCGCGGTCATGCGTTCGGACAGATCCGCGGCGGCGCGCGTGACATCTGCCCGAGCCGGCTTGTCCACTCCGATCAGCGTTCACGATTGCGTGGCCGAGGAGTGCAGCACTCGAAGCAGGTCGCGCTGCTCGACGATGCCCACGGTGCGGCGTCCTCCCACTTTTTCGACCACGGGCAGGGAGCCGATGTCGGCGGCTCGGAAAAAACTCAGCAACTCGGTCAGGGGCAGGTCCGTGGCCACGGCGGGGGTGGAGGCGTCGGCCAGGTCCACGGCGGTGACCAGGTCGCGCATCACCGGGTCGTAGATCATGTCGTGGATGTCGGAGAAGTGGATGACTCCCAGCAGGTCATCGTTCTCGTCCACTACGGGGAAATGGTTGTCACGCGATTGCTCCACGAAGCGCAATACCTCATCCAGCGACGCCTGCGCCCGCAGAAACTTCACGTTCGTCCGCATGATGTGACGCCC
>MTKZ01049154.1_pt1 | contig 13420 bp, 18 predicted proteins | sample 1042781 | NCBI WGS metagenome assembly MTKZ01 (sample SAMN06212207, study PRJNA360539) | anaerobic digester metagenome | biome: Wastewater treatment plant; material: sludge; isolation source: anaerobic digester fed with sludge from wastewater treatment plant | place: Denmark: WWTP Viborg ...
GACCTCCCTCGATCCAGCGAAATCTTATCACATGGGCTGGATCCCTGTGAGGGGGGCAGGTCATGCGCTCGTCAAGACCATCCAAGAACTGAATAACCTCAATATACGATCCGCCATGAACTCCGGGGCCGATGTCCTCGGGAAGTTCTACGAAGTATTTCTGAAGTACGGCAATGGTGCAAAGGAAATCGGCATAGTCCTGACCCCGCGCCATATCACGAAATTCGCGGCAGAGGTTATGTCTATTACGGATCGAGATATCTGTTATGACCCGACTTGTGGAACTGGCGGCTTCCTCATCTCCGCGTTTGACTACGTTAAGAAGAACCATACCAAGGCACAGATCGCCAGATTCAAGCAAAACAACCTCTTCGGGATCGAACAAGAGTCACAGGTTGTAGCGTTGGCCGTGGTGAATATGATCTTCCGAGGCGATGGTAAGAATAACATCACCGAGGGTAACTGCTTTCAGAACAACCTACGCAAGTGTATTAAGAATGGTGTTGCCACTGCGGAGTTTACCAAGAAGCCAATAAAACACGATGAAACTGCGGTAACGCGGGTGCTGATGAATCCTCCCTTTGCCCTGAAGAGGAGTGACGAAAAGGAATACAAGTTCGTAGATCATGCTCTGAATCAGATGGTCGATGGCGGATTGCTGTTCTCGGTGCTTCCTTATTCGGCCATGGTCAAACCGGGTAAATACCGAGATTGGAGAAGGAATAGCCTCTTAAAGAACAATACGCTCTTGTCGGTGATTACATTCCCCGAGGACCTTTTCTATCCTATCGGCGTCCATACTGTTGGAGTGTTTGTCAAAAAGGGTTTCCCTCATCCTCCCGAACAGAAGGTCCTTTGGGTACGCGCAGTGAATGACGGCCTTCTCAAGAGCAAAGGAAAACGTCTTCCGAATAACAAAGCCACCGATGACTATTCGGTCATAAAAGACCTCGTCCGAGCATATCTGCCGAATCCCGGGTTGGCGGTTGATTCAAAGGACCGCTTCCAGAAGACGACCCCGATCGACCTCGCTGACGACTTGCTTGAGCTTGTCCCTGAGAACTATCTCGATCAAGCTCCGCCTACCGAAGCGGAAATCAAGTCCGGCATGGAACAAGTGATCCGGAATTCTATGGCATTTCTAATTCGCTCTGGAAGGGAAGATGAGTATTAGTTATCGGGATTTCAAACTCATCGACCTGTTTGCTGTGAAGTCCGGCAATTATCATGCCGTAAAAGAGTTGGATCCTGGTCCCGTCCCGCTGATTTCTTGTGGGGATGAGGACCAAGGGCTCGTTGGCTTCTTCGATGTTCCTGACGCAAGGGCCTACAAACGAGCGCTTACCGTTGCTTATAACGGCCTGCCGTTGACAACGAAGTTTCACCCCTACAAGTTCGGGGCAAAGGATGATGTGGCTGTCCTCATCCCGAGGACCCCCTTTCAGGACGCCACTCTCTTTTACACTGCCTCTTTGATTAATCAGCAGGCATGGCGTTACAGCTACGGAAGGAAATGCTTCCGGGAGAAGCTGAAGCGGGTCGCAATATCCTTCCCTGTGAATACCGAAACCGGCACGGTGGATGAGGGCGAGATCGCAAAGCTATCTCGACTTGATCCCCGAAGCCTTCTCCCTCCCAAGCATCAAGCCGACTTGGGGGCACTTGATCTGGTTTGGAAGGACATCGCGATCACGGATTTGTTCACGCTAAGGCGAGGGGATTTCCATTCGCTTGCTGACCTCGCATCAGGGCCTAACCCGACCGTATCTCGAGTGACTACCGATAACGGGATAGCAGGGTACTTCGAACAGCCGGACGATGCCCGGCTCTACAAGGCCGGTTGCCTGACGGTCAGCACGGTGGGCGGCGACGCGTTTGTCCAACTTGACGATTTTATAGCTACCGATAACGTAGTCGTCTGCAACCCCAAGAAGGACATATCAATCTGGGCGCGTTTCTTTATCGCCTTCGCATTGAATAGACAACGGTGGCGGTACTCGTACGGTCGCCAGTGCTATCTGGCAAAATTGAAGACCGTGAAGATCACCTTGCCTGTCAACCAGGACGGGGGGCTCGACGATGCTTCGATTCGGAAGATCGTTGAGGCAACCCCCTATTGGGATGTAATCAGCAAGCGTCTTGATGGTGGGCCAGAGCACGCCTAATCAATCGTCACCCAATAGGAGGCGCCAGGGGGCCAGAGGCCAAGAGAGCGGCATGGCCCCAAGCGATAAATAGCAGACGCCATTTCGGCGAATATCGCGCCTCATAGGGAGAGACGCCTTGAAAGGGGGATTTTTCTCATGAAGCAGATAAGATTCTGGGCAATCGCGGCTTTGGCTGTCTTGCTCGGGGGAACGATTTGGCTATTTGATCCAAAGATACCAAACGGCTTTGGCTCGTACGTATTGCTACTAACTCTCATCGCTGTGGTCTGGTACACAAGGGAAACCCAAAGGCTGAGGGTATTGTCAGCGAGGCAGGTTGAACTATCCCAAGAGCAAACAGAACTGAGTCTCCGCCCCCATTTGGAGATTGTCTTCCGGCGCGCGCATTTTCGCTTGCACAACATCGGCTATGGGCCTGCTACCAATATTCGGATTGACCACGCCATCGTCCATGTGCCATCCATCCCACCAATTCGGCTGAAGTTTACCTGCCCGCCGATTGTAAGGAAAGACGAATACCAACCGATTGAGATAAAGATCTATTGGGCGAAAACCGATGGGCTGGCTGATTTGGGTCATGGAATCTACACGCCGCCGTTGGCTTCTGAAACGATAAAGATCAACGTCCACTATGAGAACCTGATGGGGAAGCCGTACAAACGGGAGCTGGTGATTGGAAAAGATATGCCTATCGACAACGAGCCAGTGGACTTCCTGTTGCAGTACCTTTACGAGAGCCCCCAAAAAAGCACGGACCCGAGGGCAATCCCTGTTCTTTATGTTAAGCCGGAAGACCGGATGAAGCTCATTCAGTATTGTGTTGAAAAAGGCTTTGCGGATGCTGACCCCATAAGAACAGAACAGGAGGGCGTTGTCGAATATCTTAACCTCAGAATCACAGCCGAAGGGATCGACTACCTGAAACGTAGAGGATAACGGTTAAAGGAGATCGTGCCTTGAGAAGGTGAGGCAGATTGAGCTACAATCCTAATGCAAGGGAGAAAGGAGAAAGCCGATGGGAAAGCACCATCCTACTGTGAAGCCTGGAGAGAAGGTCCCGGATTCTGGCATCTATAAGGGAACGAAGTCGGGGCAAAAGTCGACGCTCGTCAGGAACGAACCTGCCCCTCCTACGCCGCAAAAAGGCGAGAAGTGGAAACAGGTCGTCGATACCAACCCCAAGAACAAATAGACGCACAAGCCCGCGATTGACCAGAATTTGGACTGGCTTTTCCAAATTCTGGAGCCCCCTCCTCGGGCAGAATTTGAGAACGGCTTTTCTAAATTCTGGAGTTCTGGCCCAACTAGGGCGGGCTCAACTGACACCTATATAGCCATGGGTTGACCAGAATTTGAAATACCCCCTATTCCCCCCTTTGATTAAATTCTGTATTTAATAAATTCTGTACATACCAGAATTTGAGAAACCAGTATTTATTTATTAAGGGCATAGAGGGTTAAATAAATTCTGGTCGGGGGTTGGGTGTGGCCCCTTGCGGTCCCAGGATACCTTAGGTCATTGGGTAAATCTCAGAGACTCCCAGGCATAGAGAGAATCGGAGCGTTTTGAGGGGGTTGCTGGGGCCGCTGGGGGCCCGGACGCCTCTCGCCCGCGCCGCACAACCCGGTCCCGTGATCCGGCCCCCCGGGGGATGACGTCATCCCCCACCGCGAATAATTATTACCCCGGCGATCCCCACCCCTCCCGCAAGTGTAGTCCTATCTATCACTTGGACAAAATTCCCGGTTGACATCAATTATTCTCCCTATTATAATTAACACAAGTTACAGATAATGAAGGAGTTGCTGTCATGGGAGATCGGGTGTCCGTCAGCTTCCGGAAGGGCAAGGAGGAGAGCGTTGTGCTGTTCTCCCACTGGGGCGGTAGGATGTTCGTTGCCGTCGCCAGGGGGTACGTCCGGGAGCTAAAGGACGAGGCCCAGCGGGAAGGATCGACCTTTCCCCTCTACCGACTAGAGCCGGATACGGTCATGGTGGACTTCATCCGATCGCTCACCCAGGGGGTCACGAGGATCACGCACGATTACTACTTGGGCCGTACCAAGGACGATGGAGACAACTCCGATAACGGGCACTTCGTGATCGACCTGGATAGGGACGACTGATGCACAAACTGAGACCTAAGCTCAAGCTCACCGGCAAGGACGGGAACGTATTCAACATTCTCGGCCGTGCGAAGCAAGCCGCACAGAAGGCCGGTTGGCCGGAGGCCAAGATCGCGGCCTTCATGCACGAGGCGACGGCCAAGGACTACGACCACCTCCTTGAAACCTGTATCGAGTGGTTCGATGTGCGCTGAGCAGAGACGAAGGGGTAGACCCCCCGGCACCGGGTACGGCGGGCAGATACGGACCCTGACGGAGGACGAGCTTGCCCGATTCCTCCACCAGTGCCAGCGTCAGGGCCGACGCGAGGACGCGATGTTCCACTTGGCCTGGTTCTTTGCGATGAGGGTCGGGGAAGTCGTGGCCCTCCGGCTCAGCGACCTCAACCCCTCGTCGCGCCAGATCACGATCCGAGCGGAGAAGCACGGGCTCACCCGAACCTACGACGTGCCGGAGCCGCTGTGGCGGAAGCTCGACCTTTGGCTCCGCCGTCGGGCGAAGCTACCCGGCGCGGAGGAGAACCCGTGGCTCTTTCCCGGCCTCCGCTACCCACACTCCGAGCACCTAGGCCGCGACGCTCTCCAAGCCGCCTTCCGAGAGCTTTGCCGTAAGGCGGGGATCCCCGGCAGGCACAGCATCCACGAACTCCGCGCCACGTGGGCCACGATGAGAGCCCGCCAGGGCGACGGCATCGTGCAAATCGCCGGTTGGCTCCGCCATCGAGAGATCAGTTCCAGCCAACCCTACATCGACCACGCGCAGGACAAAGCGCATGAGGCTCGGATGGCACGCTGGGCTGAGGGGATGCTTAGATGATCCCCGCGAGAACGCTATCCCCCTTCGCAGGGGACGCGCCGCACGGCTTGATCTCCCGCTGGCCCCTACAGTTGGGTACACCGGAACTGGCCGAAACCCCGGACGTTATGGGAGAGCCGTCCAAAACGCCTTTGTGCCCTGCGCTAGGACAGGCGATCTCAGACCGACGCCGATGATTGTATTCACGATTCCCCGCAGGAAGCGGTGAAAGGAGGACCGATGGACGCCAAGGACGCGAAGATTGCTCAAGCGATGGGCCAGTTGACCTCGATGCTCAAGAAGCAAGAGTCGAAGATGGCCGCGCTCAAGAAGCTCGAAGCTGACGTGGCCGCCAAGAAGGCGGAGCTTTCGAAGCTTCTCTCTACCTCCCCCTCCTCCTAATCCCCTCCCTCGGTAGGTCCGCCAGGACCTACCTCCTTGCCAGGGAATCCAAAGCCAGAGAAAAACTTAAAAATATCCTCTATTTAGATTTTGGCCAGAACCTTGGCGTTCTCAATAGGATCAGATTTAAGTGCATATAAACACACACTTTAACCCATACCACGGGGTTGACAAGATTTCAAAGAGGATTTATATAGTCGGTGTAATGTATAAGCGACAGCCGGCGTTCAAGTGCTTGGGATGCGGAAAGCAGACCATTAGCACGACCGGCTTCTGCTCGCAGTGTCAGAACACCAAGTGCAAGGCCTGCCCCCAGTGCGGCACGCCGATCCGCTGGTGCCTGAACCTGTGTCCGACATGCGCTAAGAGCGCGCTCTCCCCGACGCCTAATGAGGGTTCTCGGGCTCACGATGAGACCGAGGCCCCCCATGACCCCCTCTCTTAAGTCCTACCTCGATCTCTCTGCGTAAAGGACCTATTATGCGAACCTATCCGACTGTCTTGAAAAACGAATCCCGAAAACCAGTTCAAGTTTGGGACGGGAAAATTCTGGTGGCCGTCCTCCAGGCCGGACAGACCTACGAGGTTGAAGGAACAGAGCCCGATGGCGTGCTCTCCCGGTACGAAAGGATCACCTGGACCGCTAAGGGCGTAAACCTCTCGGTGCGCTCCGATTGGCGGGAACCGGATCGGGGCCGCTGGATCACGACCTTGCTCAATGCCGACGGCCAGCAAGTCGAGGAGCGGGTGTTTGGCGGCCAGCTGTTCCGGCTGATGAGGGGCGTACCGGTTCTTCATGCCTTTGAGCCGGAGGCGGATGAGGTGCTCTTTGAGAGGATCGAACTCCTCGAAGTCGAGGCAGAGGAACTTTCCCCCGCTTGGCCCGGATACCTGCTCCGAACTCTCCGGCTCAGGCCCATCCTCACCGAGAGGCCCCAGGCGGAGCTGGAAGAGATTCGTGCGGAGCGGGAACGGATCGCACAAAAGGAGCAGGCCCAGAAGGCCTCGGCTCCTTCCGATACACCACAGGAGAAATAACGTGGAACTCATTTACAAAGTCAAACTCGAAACGGGCGGCGTCGCGCCCACCGAACTTGAAGCGGCCCATCTTAAGGCCCTCTTCGAGAAGACCGTCAGCGATTTCAACGCCATCGAAGGCGGGGCAACGCTCAAGGTCACCAGCGTCGAAGAAGTCGGAGTTTAAGGGTTTCGTTTCGCCATGATGAGCCAAGCAGTGCCTCGGGAAGCTGGAAGGCCATGCCACTCCCTCCGGCTTCCCGGGAGCCTGCACCTCTCAGAGGAGCCGCGTCTTGAGTCGGCGCGACGCCTCGAGAATTCTGTGTCCAAAGGGCGCGTTAAGGGTTTGCGCGTCCTGCTGGCCGGGACCCGCATTGGCTTCGTGGCGGGCCCCGGCCGGCGAACCTTTATCGGGGGGATTCGATGACCTTTTTCCCCTGCGTGTGAATTGGAGTTACTAATGAAAAAGTTAACGGAAGTTCTAGATCCTGGGCTCCTCGAAGTCCTCGAGGAATCCCAAGAAGGTGTGATGAGATTGCGTCTCCCATTTCTCGCTGGCGACGTTGTCTCCGAGAACAAGAGACGGTATCCGAAGAAGGTGCTCAAGATGGCAGTTGAGGAGCTTCAGGGGCGGCTCGCCCGGCGTGATGTATACGGGGCGGCCTCGCACCCCAAGGGCTCTCCGGAACTCAACGATGTCTCGCACCTAATCGAATCGGTCGATTTCTATGAGGACGGCAAAGATTCTCTCGCCTGGGCCGTTATCAAAGTCCTGCCGACCACAAAGGGCAAGGATGTTCAGGCAATTATCAAAAACGGCGGACGCCTCGGCGTTTCCTCTCGGGGGCTGGGGACGGTGAAGGCCGCCGTGGATGGCATCGACGAGGTACAAGAGGATTTCCGAATCCAGTCGTTCGACTTCACTTTGAATCCCGCGTTCGCCAATCTCGGAGCAGGCAAGGAACAGATACTCGAAAGCGCGCCGGTCGAGTCCGGGTATGAGGACAATGCCCTGTCCGAATCCACGTTAAGGGCGCGTTACGAGAAGGCTTGCGGGCTGGCGAATTATCGCGGCACGTTTGAGGACTACAAGTTGGCCTGCGACGAGGCCAGGTTGAAGAACCTGCTCCAGTTCCGTGAGCGACACACGTTCGCCAAACGCCAGTGCGGGTCAAAGCTGGACGAAGAGGCCTTTGCGAAGGCTGAGCGGAAGGAGTAGCCATGGAAGAGTTCCAAGGAAAGCCCATCTACACCACCGTCCTGGAGAACCGAGCCTCTACCCCGTGGAGGGTCCTTGAGCATGGGAAATTGATGGGGATCGTCCCCACCGGGAAATCCCTCATCATCAGGTCCATCGATCCCGTCTCGAGTTATGCGCGTTACTCTCGGGTGGAACGGCGAGATAAGGGGGTTGATTGGAGGGTCAATAAGCATTGGACGCCCCCCGAGAACTGGGGTGATGCCCCGAGGACCGAACTCCTCAACCTCTCCGATACAGAGGTGCAGGCGATAAGGATCGGCGGGGTCCTTTACGAGGCCTATTGGGGCGTCCCGAGACTTGTTCCAGTGTTCGACCTGACGAGCGAGCTTGCTCTGGTAGAGCGAATGACCTGGGTGGTCGAGGAAAAGAAGATACCGGACGAGGATCGGGGAAGCAGGTTTTTGGTCAAGGTCCGAGAGGAGAAGGTTATCAAGACTCCGCGCTCGAAGGGTGAGCTTGACAGAATCGACGCCCTGCTTAAGAAGCAAGTACTGGGTGAGGTTGAGCGTCGGCGGAGTCATCCTAACGTGCCCTGGGGGCGGTGATGGAAAAGTTCAGATGGTCCGATCAGGAAAGCCTCGAAGACCTGCTGGCCCAGGTCGTGATGCAGTATGTCGAGAACATTGAGGTCCACACAGAGTGCTTCGAAGTGGAGGGTCCAGACGGCGTGCTTTGGCGATGCGTCGCCTACGACGACCAGAATCCAATCCAGCCGGGCTTCAAGGAGAGGTTCATCCAAGGGCTGTATAAAGAATTCCAGGTAGGAGTCTGATGAAGAAGCTACGTCTATGGTGGCGAATATTGCGCAACGCTTTGCTTGTTTGGTGACGAATGACGATCATCGAGTATATCGAGGATCCCCGACGCTTTCGAAAGGCGTTCAAGGACCTCGGGACTTGGACCGCATGGCTCACATTCTTGCGGACGCTATACGGCCTCCCTCTCCAGGAAGAAGATGAGCTAACCCGCTATCGCCATTTTAGCGGCAGAACCACTCCCCCCACGGAACCGTTCGAGGAGTGCTGGCTCGCCTGTGGTCGAAGAGCGGGAAAGAGCTTTATTGCGAGCGTAATCGCTGTCTATGAAGCCCTTGAGGGAAATTGGAAGCTCAGACTTTCCGGCGGAGAGACCCCCTGGATTTTCATCGTAGCCGTGGACAAGGCCCAGGCCTCGCTGATCTTCAGCTACGTCCGGCACCTCCTCCAGATTTCCGGGCCGCATCAGATTCAGCGCGAAACCTCGGACCAAATCGACCTGAAGAACGGGGTATCGATTTCCATTCGTGCGGGGAGCCTGAGGAGCCTACGTGGTTACAGCATCGCCCTGGCCCTCATAGATGAGGCGGCGTTCCTGCGCGATCAAGAAGGCGGATTCGCTAATCCCTTGCAGGAACTAGTCAACGCAATCGAACCTGCCCTGATTCAGCGCGATGGGGACGAACCTGCGGCAAAGCTGATCGGGTTGAGCACGCCGTTTTCTCGCTTCGGCCTCCTGTACGAGAGGATCACCGAATGTTGGGGAAACGACGCCGCCGACATTCTCGCATGGAAGGGCACGACGTTAGAGCTTAATCCTACGTTTAGCCAGTACAAGATCGAGCGGGCCTTGCGAAAAGACCCTGCACGGGCCAGAGCAGAGTATCTGGGGGAGTTCCGCGAAGACGTTTCCAATCTGATGGACGAGAAGCTACTTGCCTCGGCTATGGCCGATCATCAACCGCAGGGCTATGACCCCGCGAGGCGGTACGCGGCGTTCATTGATCCATCATCCGGGAAATCCGACAGCTACTGTTTAGCGATCGGTTTCCAAGACCCTTACTCCCGGCAGATCGTCGTCGTGAGGCAAGAGGAGCGGCGGGCTCCTTGCGACGTTGCGAAGGTCACGGAGGAATTCGCTCGGATCATCAAGGCCTATGGCCTTAGCTCGGCCACTTCGGACACGCATGCCAGCGGTTGGGTTGAGTCCGAATATCGCAAGCACGGCGTCCAGATCGACATCACCAAACTGAGCAAGTCCGACATCTACCTCGAATTCGTCGGCCTACTGGCAACGGGTCGTCTTTGGCTTGTTGCCGATGACCGGGCGCGCCAGCAGTTCCTCGGCCTTGAACGGCGGCTTGAGAAATCTGGCATAGAGCGGGTCGATCATGCTCCTTATGGCGGTCCCGGAGACGACCTGGCAAATGTGATTGCTGGCGTTAGCACGATCCTCGCTCAGGAGCGGGGGGTATGGACCGCCGAGGAAGTCGAGGCGCGGATGCCGGTGAAGCAACACGGCTCCCCGGAGGGGCGTCGGCGCGAGAGCGCGGAGGCCCTGGAAAAGGAACTGCGCGACTGGATGAGCCAAGGGCTAGGTGGTCTCTCAAGGATTGTCAGAAAGTGAATGTTCTTATAGGGACCCCCCTCGAGATAATGGCGCACACAGGCGCGCACAGGCGAGATTTTGGAGAATAACCATGAAGAAGCCGGAGAACGACAAGATCAGCGGCGAATTGGCCGACAAGCTGTCCAAACTGGACACCCCTGAAAAGGAGAGAGCCGAGATTCTGGCCCGGGTCGCCGAGGTCCGAGCCCGGTTTCAGGCCAAGAAGAAGGCGGAAAAAGAAAAAGCTTGATTTCTTTCTGAAGTAGTTTTATACTCTAGAAAGAAAGGCAGGATATGGCAAAAGATTCGGCTATCATCTACATACGCGTTTCAACGAAGGGCCAAGAGACCGAAGGAGAGTCCATACCCGTCCAAGAGGCAAAATGCCGGAAGTTCATCAAGGATAGCGGACTCAAGCTGGACGAAGTATTTTCCGAAACCCGCTCGAGTCAAGAACAGGAGAAAAGGCCGGTCTACAAGAGCATGCTCAATTATATCAGGCATCATAGACCTGGTCATTTTGTGTTCCTCCTTCCCAGTCGTCTATCAAGGAACCCCAAGGACCCGATTCTTTTACGCGATGTGTGTGTCGAGACAAAGAATAATATGGTGATCCATAATCTGTATGAGAATAAGCACTTCGGGATACTTGATCCTAAATCAATCAAGCTCTTTTATGAGTTGCTGGAATCGTGCATGAATGCTGGGGCGCAGGTTATTGATACGACTGACCTAGTAGCCGGGACAATTACCAAAATGCTCAATGAAGGACATTTCCCCGGCTACGCGCCTGTCGGTTATCGGAACATCGTTGGTAGAAGGAAGATCGTCGTTGACGAGGAACGGGCCCCCTTGGTCATCCGAGCCTTCAATATGTATGCCACCGGGGATTACTCTCTGGACGACGTTTGGGAGAGAATCCGACGGGAAGGGCTAACAGTCCGGACGCCCAAGCGAGAGGAGCGGGACAGCATTCCGGCCCGGCCTATATCGAGGGCCGATCTTTGGAGGATGCTGAAGAATCCGTTCTATACCGGATCGTTCTATTGGGGTAAGGATGGAACTCTTTGGGACAACCGGGGGGTCAAGAAGGACCGCCCGCGCACGTATCCACCGCTGATCTCGCAGGACCTTTATGATAAGGTCCAAGAGATCATGCGGCGTAATCGAGGGAACCGGAAAATCCGCACCGGGAAGCCGTTTCTTTACCGGGGCCTCCTCGAATGCCGGTACTGCGGATGTCAACTGGTCGGGGACGGGAATCCAGAAGGTCCCTATACGTACTACGCCTGTACGAACGGCAAGGCCTCCGTCGACCCGAAATGGTACGAGAAGAACCTCGGCTTGAAGAAATGCCCCCAGAAACGTCGGACCGAAGAAAAGATAACGAAGGCCGTTGAAAAAGCCCTGGCCGATGTCCAGTTTAGCCAGGAGGCTTTCGACGACCTTCGGAAGCAGGTTAACGGCGAGATCGTCGAACGTCATGCGGCGGCTGAGGATGATCTTGTTGGGCTTCGGAAACGCCGGACTGAACTTGAAAAGGAGATCGAACAGAACTTCCGGGCCAAGATGGCGGGCAGGATCGGAACAGACGAGCTTGAAGACTATCAGGCGCTTCGGGATAAGCTAAAAGCGGAGCTTGAGGAGGTCAAGGGGCAAATCCAAGAGCTTGAGAATTTGGACGACAGTTTCGTCGAAGAAGGGTTTCAAACTCTAGAAACGGTCCAGAACTTCCTTAACCTATTCAAAAACAAAGACATAACGAAGTCGGCTAAAGACATCTTGGCCGACCACAAGGTGCTTCTAAAAACGTACTTTAGAAAAATCGTCGTCGGGGATCCGCTTGAGCCCGATCCCATGTATGACTACACATGGCCGCCGAAGTATGATGGCCTTGAATTTCATTGGAATGAACCGTTTAGCGACCTATTTGAAGCCGGGATAATGAACCGGCTTAGCGCGGCAACCCGCATGGAGCCCCAAGAGTTCCCGGCGGTATTTTCGGCGAAAACTAAGAAGTGGCGGGGCCGACGAGACTCGAACTCGCGACCTCCGGCGTGACAGGCCGGCGTTCTAACCAGCTGAACTACGACCCCGCGAGGGCCCGCCTATTATAGGGAAAGCCGTTCCGGTTTTCAAGCCGTCCCCCTCCCATGGCCGGGCGCCCCTTTCGGGACGCTCCCTCCGGGCCGCGGCTACGGGGCCTTCGGCGGGACCGCGTCGCACGAGCCGGCGGCGCAGGAGGCGTCCTCGGCGGCCTCGATCTGGAAGGTCGAATGGCGGACGCCGAAGCCCGCGGACACGGCCTCCTGGGCCCGCCGCAGGACATCCTTGGCTTCCGCCTCCGGCCGGACCGTCAGGTGGGCGCTCAGGGACACGAACTCCGAGGTGATCGTCCAGACGTGGAGGTCGTGGACGTCGAGGACGCCGTCGATCGCGGCCAGGGCCGCCCGGACGGCCCCGGTGTCGACGTGGGCCGGGGCGCCCTCCATGAAGACGTGGACGGCGTCGCGGATGAGCCGGGTCGAGCTCCAGAGGATGAGCAGACAGACGGCGGCGCTGACGATGGGGTCCCAGACGAAGGAGCCGGTCAGGCCGATGAGCAGGGCCGCCAGGAGGACGCCGACGCTCCCCAAGGCGTCGCCGACGACGTGGAGGAAGGCGCCGCGGACGTTGATGTTCCGCTCGCGGCCCCGGAAGAGCGCCGCGCCGACGGCGATGTTGGCCAGCAGGCCGAAGCCGGCCACCGCGAGCATCAGGCCCCCCTTCACGGGCTGGGGGGACCGGATCCTCAGGAAAGCCTCGTAGCCGATCGCGATCGCGATGACCCAGAGGGCGGCGCCGTTGATGAGGGCGGCGAAGATCTCGAAGCGGCGCCAGCCGAAGGTGTGCCGGGCCGACGGAGGCCGGGCCGAGAGCCGGAAGGCGAACAGGGCCAGGCCCAGCGCGGCGACGTCGGTGAGCATGTGGCCCGCGTCGGCGAGCAGGGCCAGGCTGTGGCTCAAAAGGCCGCCGGCGACCTCGACGACGAGGACGGCGGCGGTGATGGCGAGCGCCAGCCGGAGCGGTCGGCGGTGCGTCTCGTGCGCGTGGGCCAATTCCTGCGTCCCTCCAGGGCGTGAAGCCCGCGGCCAGTATACTCCGGATCCGCCTACATCTTCTCGAGGGCGGCGATGCGCTCCTCGATCGGGGGGTGGGTGTTGAAGAGCTTGTTCATCCCGCCGCCCCCCTTGAGGTTCTTGAGGGGATTGACGATGTAGAGGTGGGCCGTGGCCTTGTTGGCCGCC
>MTKZ01003842.1_pt1 | contig 13418 bp, 11 predicted proteins | sample 1042781 | NCBI WGS metagenome assembly MTKZ01 (sample SAMN06212207, study PRJNA360539) | anaerobic digester metagenome | biome: Wastewater treatment plant; material: sludge; isolation source: anaerobic digester fed with sludge from wastewater treatment plant | place: Denmark: WWTP Viborg ...
GTAGCCGATGCCCCGCCTCAGCTCGGCGACCGGCTTGTCGCCGATGTCGACGCCGTTGACGGTGATCCGGCCGGAGGTCGGTTCCTCCAGCCGGTTGATCATGCGCAGGGTGGTCGTCTTGCCGCAGCCGGAGGGGCCGAGCAACACGACCAGCTCGCCGGGGGTGATCTCCAGGTCCAGCGAGTCGACGGCCGGTGCGGTTGCTCCGGGAAACGTCTTGGTGACGCCGTCGAGGGTGATCGCTTGTGACGGGGTAGGGCTCATGGCTGGCCGGTCCTCATCTGTGGTCGTTCCCGACGCGCCGTCGTGGCGCCCCGAAGCGTTGCATCGGTGAAGCCACGCGGCATCAGCCTAACGAAGCCAGTGCCGGCCCCTCCAACGTTTGGGCGGCGCCGGGGGATCGAGGGAACGCATCGGAGCAAAGGGCGGTCCATGTCACGGCTTGGTTGTTTCCAGCGCCCGACGGACGGGTACTTGCGGCGCGCTCAGGCGATGGTCGGCTGCGGTTTGGGACGATCGACGACTGGCCGGACGGTCCCCGGACACGCCGGTGAGTTGTGGTTGGGAGGGGAACAAATCGGGCCGCCGGCAGGTTTACCTGATCGCTGGTTGTCATTTAGCACTAAATTAGGTACCATTCATCGGACAGGTCGGCAGCCCTCAGATCGACCCGTCACAGCAAGGAGGCGACGTGCGCACCACTCAATCCACCAACGCCGGTGGTGAGGCGCTGACCCGGCGACACGACCGTCAGGCGAACCGGCGCAGCGACCGTGGCCGGCCCAACAGCGCGTCCGACCCGGTGGCGGCCTACCTCGACGAGATCGGTCGCTACGACCTGTTGACCCCGGCCGGCGAGCGAGAACTCGCCTCTGCCATCGAGGAGGGGCGGGAAGCCCAAGCCGCGCTCGAGGCGGCCGACAGCCTCTCTCGCAGCGAACGAACGCGCCTGCGCATGAAGGTTCGCTCGGGCGAACGGGCCCGCCAGGCGTTCATCAATGCCAACCTCCGGCTCGTCGTTTCGGTGGCCAAGCGCTACCAGGCCTCCGGTCTTCCCCTGCTCGATCTGATTCAGGAAGGCAACCTGGGGTTGATCCGTGCGGTCGAGAAGTTCGACCACCACAAGGGCTTCCGGTTCTCCACCTACGGGGTGTGGTGGATCCGCCAGTTCATCGCCCGTGGCATTGCGGCCACCCGCACCACGGTTCGGCTGCCGTCGCGTACCAACGACGACCTGCTGCGTATGCGGGAGGCCCAAAACCAAATCGAGCAGTCGCTCGGCCGCCCACCCGGGGTGCCGGAGTTGGCCGAGGCGCTCGATCTTCCCGAGGACCGTGTGCTCGACCTGATGCGGGTCGGCGCCGACCCGGTGTCGCTGTCCGCCAACGTCGGCGAGGACGGTGGAGCCGAGCTGGGCGACTTCCTGGCCGATCCTGACGCTGAGGCCGAGGTCGACAACGTCGGCGCCCGGCTGCTCCCACAGGAATTGGAGGCGCTGCTCGAGGTGCTCGACGAGCGGGAGCGCACCATCGTCGAGCTTCGCTACGGCATGGACGGCGGCGAGCCCCGCAGCGTGGTCGAGGTCGCCGAGGAGCTTGACCTGTCCCGTGAGCGGATCCGCCAACTGGAGCATCGGGCGCTCGCCAAGCTGACCCATCCGTCGTGGCGGGCCATGCGGAAGCTGTCGAGCATCGCATGACCGACGGAGCCCGCGTTCCCCCTGGTGGGAGCGGGCAGTCCGCAACAAGGCAGTCCGATCCAGTGCAGTCCGACGACGGTCGCTCCGGTTCGTCGCCGGCCGATCCGAGGTCGTCCGATTCGCTGCCGGAGGACACGCTGTTGGGGCTGCCCGCGGCCGCCGAGCTGGCCGGCGTGCACTACATGACCGTCTATCGGTGGGTCAGAACGTCCCGTTTGGCCGCCGAGAAGTCGGGCGGTATCTGGAAGGTGCGCCTTGGCGACCTGGAGGCCCTCACCGGCGGGGGCGCTCGAGGCACATCCAAGGCCGACTCGGCCGGTCGTCATCGCCCCGCCAGGTTCGACGGCTCACGCTTGGCGCCGATGACCGCTGCGCTGCTGCGCGGCGACCAGGGCGGAGCGTGGCTGCTCGTCGAGGAATCTCGGCGTGCCGGGATCGCCCCGGTCGATGTGTTGTGCGAGCTCATCGAGCCTGCGATGGCCGAGATCGGACGCCGGTGGCGCAACGGTGAGGTGAGCGTGGCCGACGAACACCGGGCCACCGTCGTTGCGTCCAGGCTGATCGGACGGCTGGGCCCGGCGGCCACCCGTCCCGGTCGCAGTCGTGGCGGGATTATCGTCGGTGCCGTCGAGGGCAACCGCCACAGCCTGGGATCGGCGGTGGTCGCCGACATCTTCCGGGCGGCCGGGTATGACGTCACCGACCTTGGCGCCGACGTGCCGGGAACCGAGCTGATCGACGTGGCCCGAGAGGTCGACAACCTGGCTGCGATCTGCCTGAGCGTTGCGGTCGAAGGCGAGGAGGAAGCAACGAGACGCACGATCGCCGGGCTGCGTTCGGCCATCGACGTCCCGGTTTTGGTCGGGGGAACCGGGGTACCCGACGCCGCCTGGGTGAGCGCCGTGGGTGCCGACGGGTGGTGTGCCGACGGCCGATCCGCGCCGGGGCTGGTCGACCGTCTGAGCGAGGCTCGGTGAGGCGCCGTAGGCGCAACGCCGCAGCGCTGAACTAGAACAAGCGCATGGTAGAACCGGCAGTGATGGTGACCGTACCCGGGCCCATGCTGGAGCGCGCCGTCGAAGCGGCGGTGGGCGACGGCTTCGTGGCGGGCACCGTCGTGCGCACCGTGTCGCTGCCGATGATCGATTCGATTGAGGTCGGGCTGACGGTCACGATCGTCGGGGCGTACTTCGATCTGGTCGAGCGCGCCGACGCCCGGGTGCCCGTGCGGGTGCATGGCCGGGTGACGGTCGGCCGCCCGAGCGGTGAGCCGCTGCCCATCTCGCTGCCGCCGCTCGACGTCGAGGTCAGTGCGCTGGTCGAGGCGCAGCTCGACCTGGGGGTGGACCAGGTTCGCTTGGTCATCGACCTGCCCGGGGTGGAGTTTCTCGGGGCGAGCGTGATCGGGGTGGAGGGCGCTGCTCCCAGCGATCCGATGGCACAGATGGCCCAGATGGCGCTGGCCGAGACCGGCGACACCCTGTTCTCCTCGCTGGGCCGCGAGGTCGGCCCGGTCGGGATGGACCTCACCGGTATCCCGGTCGCCGAGCTTGGTTTGTCGCCGGGCCGGGCCGTGATCCGAAGCACCGATGGCGCGCTGACCGTCACCATCGGTGGTGTGACCGGCGAGACGGCCAGTGCGCACCGGACGCCCCCGTCGCGCGAGGACCGCATCGGCGTGTCGATCGACGCTGACCTGCTTGGCCCTGTGCTGTCGTTTCTCGCCACCCGGGCCCTTGGGGGGATCCCCGCCCCCTTCGACCTCGATCTGTCCGCCGCACCCGGGTCGCTCTCGGTGGGGGTGCGCAACACCCGGGTGCTCGGCCCGCCGATACCCGACTTCCGCACCGGGGTTCGCACGGCTGTGCACCTCACGCGACGCCAGGATCACCTCGAGGTTCGCCTGGCCGGTGCCTGGCTGGAGCTGCCCGGCCCGCTGGGGGTCTTCGATGGCATCGGCCGCGCCGCTGCCACGCTGGGCGCGTCGGTCATGCCGATCGTCGCCCGGTTGCCGATCTCCTATCCCCTTCCCAACGTCGACGACCTGACGGTTCGCATTGCGTCGCTGGCGGTGGGCACCGACCGCATCGACGCCCAGCTCGAGTTTGTCGACACCGACGAGTGACGGCGGGGCGCCTGGTCGCCGCGACGCGCATCCAGGGTTGCCACCGGCTCCGAAGAACCGAATAACGGGGCTGGCGCCATCGGCCCACCGCAGCCACCGGCTGCATCCACCAACCCATCGAGGAGCATTGATGAACGTCGGAGCCCAGGTCAGCGATTTCACCGCCACCGACCAGGACGGCAGGCAGCGCTCGCTGTCGTCGCTGCTCGCTCACGGCCCGGTGGTGTTGTTCTTCTACCCGAAGGCGATGACCAGTGGCTGTACGGCCGAGACGTGCCACTTTCGTGACCTGGGGGCGGAGTTCGACGCCGTCGGCGCGCAACGGGTGGGTATCTCGGCGGACTCGCCGGAGCTGCAAGCCAAGTTCGACGCCAAGAACTCGCTGGGATACCCGCTGCTGTCCGACCCGGATCGCAAGATCGCCAAGGAGCTCGGCGCCAAGCGCCCGGGCCCGCTCTGGAACCGTCGGTCCACGTTCGTCATCGACACCGATCGCACCCTGCTGGCCGAGATCAGCTCGGAGACGAAGATGGAGGTGCACGCCGACGAGGCCCTGGAGGTGTTGCGGCGCCGCTCTTCGGGTACGCACAACGGGTGACATCGATCCGGGAAGACATCAGCTCATGACCTCATCAACAAGCGCAGTCGCCACCGCAGCCCGAACCGCCCGACGGGCGGCTGACGGCCTCCTCGAGGCGACGGTCGTGGCCAGCTTCACCGAGATCGGGCCCAAGGTCCGTTCCCGTCTCTTCGGCTGGCAGCCGCCGGGCCGGCTCGACGGCAAGGTGGTCGTCATCACCGGCGGTACGTCGGGCATCGGCTCGGCGCTGGCCGAGGGAGCTGTTCAGCGCGGCGCCACAGTGGAGCTGATCGGTCGAAACGCCGAGAAGGGTGAGCAGATCGCGTCCGACCTGGCCGCGCTGGCGGTCGCCGACGACCAGCCGCCGCCGATGTTCCGCCGGGCCGACGTTGGTGATCTCGATGAGGTGGGCGCCCTGGCCCGGACGTTAATGGCCGATCACCCCCGTATCGACGTGCTCGCCCACGTCGCCGGCGCAATCATCGCCGAGCGCACCGAAACCGCCCAGGGCATCGAGGCGACGTGGGCGTCGATGGTGGTCGGTCCGTTTCTGCTCACCGAACTGCTGCATCATCCCCTGAGCGTGGCGGCGCCGGGGCGGGTGATCTGGATGACCTCCGGTGGCATGTACCTGCGCAGCCAGTCCGACGACGACCAGTGGGAGGAGCGTGACTACAACGGCACCTTCGCCTACGCCGAGGCCAAGCGGGCACAGGTCGACCTGGCCGCCGAGTTCGCCCAGCGGTGGCCGGCCGACGAGGTGGTGACACACTCCACCCATCCCGGTTGGGTCGATACCCCGGGCGTGTCCGGGCAGCTGGAAACGTTTTACAAGGTGATGGGGCCCATCCTGCGCTCGCCGGAGGAGGGTGCCGACACGGCGCTGTGGCTGGCGTCGGCTCCCGAGGCCCTGGAGCATTCTGGCGAGCTATGGCTCGACCGCCGCATCCGCAGTGACGTGCGCGTACCCGGCACCCACACTTCCGACGTGGACCGTGCGCGCCTGTGGGCCAAGGTGGCCCAACAGGCTCACAGCGCCAGCCCGGGCTAGATCGAGGGCTCTGCCCGTCGGCACCGGTGGTGCCGGCGTAGCAGCCACCGGTGCAGCGCTCGTGGTCGGTCGGCCATGATGGGGCGGTGGGGAATCAAGGGACAGCTTCGAGTCAGAGTGCAGGGCCGCAGATCGACCTGTTGAACGGCTATCTGTATGCCGCCGATCCCGAGCCGACCTACCGATGGCTTCGCGACGAGGCACCCATCTACTGGGACGACATCAACAACCTGTGGGGTATCAGCCGCTACCGCGATGTCGCCTTGGTCGACCGCGACGCCGAGCGATACTCCAGCCTCGGCGCGTTCCGCCCGATCAACGGCGGCGACGCCGAGAGCAACCCGTCGATGATCAACTTCGACGATCCCCGACATCAGGATCATCGTCGGCTGATCCACCGGCGTTTCACGCCGAGGGCGGTCGCCCGGCGCGAGGAGCGCATCGGCGAGGTGATCGATCAGCTGATCAGTGAGGTGGAGCGCCGCATCGCCGTCGGCGAGGAGGTGGACGCCATCGAGCACCTCGCAGCGCCCCTACCAGCGATCATGATCGCCGAGGACCTCGGCTTTGGCGCCGAGCGCTGGCGCGACATCAAGCGTTGGTCCGAGCTGACGATCCCGCTGGGTGGCGGCGACCGCTACATGACCGACGAGGGCGCCAACTGTGCCTTCGAGGTGGCGATCGCCACCTCCGAGCTGATCGAGGCCCGCCGGGCGGACCCCACCGACGACCTGGTGTCGCTCTGGACCCAGGCCGAGGTTGGCGGTCGTCCGATGAACGACGGCGAGATCATCGCCGAGTGTCTGCTGGTGATCGACGGCGGCGCTGAGACCACCCGAACCGTGTTGGGCAACACCCTGTGGACGCTGGCCGAACACCCGGAACAGCGGGCGCTGTTGCGGGACCGCCCCGAGCTGCTCGACGGGCCGGCGGTTGAGGAGTTCATCCGCTGGACCACGCCGATCCTCAACATGTCGCGGGTGGTCACCGAGGACCACGAGCTGGGCGGCCAACAGCTGAGCGCCGGGGAAACGGTGCTGCTGATGTACTCCTCGGCCAACCGGGACGAGCGGGTCTTCGACGAGCCCCAGCGCTTCGACGTCACCCGCGAGCACAACAACCACATCGCCTTCGGGTTGGGCACGCACTTCTGCCTGGGCGCCAGCCTGGCCCGTACGGAGATCCGCATGATGATCGGGCAGGTGCTCGAGCGCCTTCCCGACTGGTCGCTCAGCGCGGAGGCTCCGCCCCGTTATGTACCCGGTGCCTTCGTGCGAGCCGTCGAGCACTACCAGTTGACGTTTTGAGCCCCGCCCGTTTCGGCTCCGGCTCTGCCGCATCGCGTCGGTCCCGGTGGATGCATCTCGCTTCAAGCCTGATCTATCGGGATCCCCATCATCACCGCCTCTTGAGCTGACTGGAGCCTCTGGATATGAGCGCCGCCCCTGCCGAGTCACCCGACCGTCCGCTGTTCGATCCCGGCGACCGGTTCTGGGAGGACCCGTCGCTCACGGAGCGAAACCGTCTGCGGCCCCGCGCACCGCTGGCCTCTCACGACGACGTCGAGGCCGCACGGACCGCGCCGAAGCTGTGGCAGGCCGCTGGGCTGGATACCGCCGAGCCCGGCGCACGGTTCGCCCGCTCGCTCGACGGCGAGTGGGGCTTTGCCCACTTCGGTCGGCCCGAGGACGTGCCAACGTCAGCGTTGACGCGCACCGCCGCCGCTGAGGGCGACGACGGCGCCGAGGTCGCAGCGCCGATCGAGGTGCCCGGGGCCTGGACCCTTCAGGGCTGGGATGCGCCGATCTACACCAACGTGCAGATGCCGTTTTCGGGGGACGCCCCCCGGGTGCCGGCCGACAACCCCACCGGGGTGTACCAGCGCACGATCGAGGTGCCCGCCGACTGGGCTGGGCGAGATGTCGTGCTCAGCCTCGGCGGGGCGGAGAGCCTGGCCGTCGTCTACGTCGACGGTGCCTTCGTCGGGCTGGCCACCGACAGCCGGCTGGGCTCGGAGTTCGACCTCACCCCGTTCGTGACCCCCGGCCAGGCCTACACGCTGGCCATCGTGGTCATCCGCTGGTCGGCGGCCACCTGGATCGAGGACCAGGATCAGTGGTGGCACGGCGGCATCCAGGGATCGGTCGTGTTGTGGTCGCGACCGGCGGTGCATCTGGCCGACGTCGGGCTGGTGCCCGGCCTCGCCCCCGACGGCACCACCGGCACGCTCAACGTTGACATCGCCGTCGGCGGCGACCTCACCGGCGGTCGGGTCGAGGCGGCCACCGGTGAGCTCGGCGCCGGTGACGGGGTCGCCGGTGACGGGGTCGCCGGTGATGGGGTCGCCGGTGATGGGGGCGTTGGCCATCGCGCCGGTCCCGGTGATCCTCAGGCCACCGCATACGCGCCGGCGCCCCGCTGGTGGGTTGGCGTCTCGGCCGAGGACCTGGACGGCAGCACGTTGCTCGACAGCGACCCGGTTGAGATCACCGCATTCGACGACGCCAACGCGCTCGCCCGCATACTCGCCACGGAAACCTGGCTCGGCCAGGTGGTGCGAACCAGGCTTGAGGTGCCCGGCATCGAGGCATGGAGCGACGAGCGTCCCACCCGTTACCGGGTGCTGGTGCGGTTGTGGCGCACCGCGCCCGACGCCGGCCCGCCCCGCGGTGAAAGGCACGGAGCCGACAGCGAGCTGGTCGAGGTGGCGGCGGTGCTCACCGGGTTCCGCTCGGTGGAGATCGGCGATCGGGAGCTGCGCATCAACGGCGCTGTCCCGTTAATCCGAGGCGTCAACCGCCACGAGCACAGCCCCACCCGGGGTCGCTACGTCGACCCCGAGACCACCTGGTTTGAGCTGTGTCTGGCCAAGCGGCTCAACGTCAACGCCGTCCGCACCGCCCACGCCCCGGCCGCTCCGTGGTTCTATGACATGTGCGACGAGCTGGGCCTGTACGTCGTTGACGAGACCAACGTGGAGAGCCACGGGCGCCAGGTGTCGCTGACCACCGGCCCGCTGTTCACCGGCGCGATCATCCAGCGGGGGTTGCGCATGGCGCAGCGCGACCGCAATCACCCGTCCGTGATCGTCTGGTCGCTGGGCAACGAGGCGGGGGAGGGCACCGCCCACCACGCGCTCGCCGGCGCGCTGCGGTTCTTCGACCCCAGCCGTCCGCTCAGCTACGAGGGCCCGATCATGTTCGACCTCGACGCCGAGAACTCGGTGAGCGACCTGGTAGCGCCGATGTACCGCTCGGTCGAGGAGATCACCGCGTGGGCAAAGAGTCGCAAAGAGCAGGGCCGTCCAGATCGGGGCCGGCCGCTGATCCTGTGCGAGTACTCCCATGCGATGGGCAACTCCAACGGCGGGCTCGATGACTATTGGCGGGCCTTCCGCACCCATCACGGGTTGCAGGGCGGGTTCATCTGGGAGTGGCGCGATCACGGGCTGGTCCGCCCCAACGAAGGATCGTCGGAGACGATCGGGCAAGCGGCTGTCACCGGGCAATCGGCGGGCGACGGCGAGACCCGCTGGGGGTACGGCGGCGACTTCGGAGAGCAGCGCCACGACGGCAACTTCGTCTTCGACGGCTTGCTCGGCCCCGACCTGGTGCCCCATCCGGCCTGCGTCGAGCTGGCCCACCTGCACCGATCGCTGCACCTTGAGGACGTCGACGCTCGGAGTGGTCGCATTCGGCTGTACAACGAGCGCAGCTTCGCGGACAGCTCCGACGTGGTCGGTACCTGGGAACTGCTCGCCGACGGCGTCGTCGTCGCCGACGGTGCCTGGGACGTGCCGACGGTGGCCCCGGGCGGGGAGGCCGAGGTAACGGTCTCAGTGCCCACGGACCTGAGCGAATGGTCCGATCAGGAGCTGGCCCTCACCGTCGATATCGCCCTCGCCGCTGCAACGCCGTTTGCCGACGAGGGTCATGTGGTTGCCCGCCACCAGTTCCCAATTCCAAGCGAGACGGCGCTGCGGCGCCGCGACGTTGCCGCACCGCGCCCGGGCGAGTTGGTGAGCGAGCAGTCCGGCGACCGTTGGACGCTCGGTGACGGGGCATGGAACCTGGAGATCGACCGTCACCTTGGCGTGGTCGGGCTGTCACGCAACGGCGACGCGCTGCTGAGGGACCGTCCCGGGCACAGCCTGTGGCGGGCGCCGGTCGACAACGACGGTTTGAAAGCTGCCTGGATGGCCGGGTTCGGCCACCAGGACCGTTGGCGACAGGTGGGCCTCGACTCGGTTGACGGCCCCCAGACCCGACGGCTCGACCGGGTGACCGTTCGACGCCGCGAGGGTGGCGTCGCTGCGGTGTTGAGCGGGGCGCTGGTTCCCCGGCCCACCACTTCCCAGCCCACCAGTGCCCAGCCCGACGCTTCGCTCGTCGAATGCCCGGTCACGGAGCGCTGGTGGCTGCGCGACGACGGCACCATCTCGGTCGACGTCACCTGGCGCCTCCCTGCGGAGCTGGCCGATCCGCCCCGGATCGGCCTGGTGCTGGCGCTCGATCCCGCGTTCGACGAGCTCGAGAGCTACGGCCTCGGCCCGCACGAGTGCCCGCCCGATCGGGTGGAGGGCGCCGTGCTTGGCCGCTACCGGCGCTTGGCCTCGGAGGAGCACAGCCCGTACGTGGTTCCGCAGTGCTTCGGCCAACGCTCCGGCACCCGGTGGCTGTCCGCCGCCGCACCCGAGCGTGGAGCGCTGGTCATCTCGGCGGAGCAGCCGTTTGTGCACACCGCCCACCGCTACTCCGACGGGCAACTCACCCGGGCGCTCCACGCCGATGAACTCAAGCCCGAAGATGCGGTGTTCGTCCACCTGGATGCAGCCCACCGCGGGGTCGGCACGGCGTCGTGCGGCCCCGACGCCGCCGCCCGCCACCTGATCCGGGCGGGTCGACACCAGCTGTCGCTCACCTTGTCCTGGGTGGAGCCCGGCGCCGAACGATCAGATGGATCCGGCCAGTAGCCCTCGGGACGCAGCGGCAGCCCTCAGTCGAGCATCAAACGCCAGCACGGCTGCGTCGTGCCAGATTGCAGTGGCAAGTACCAGGGTGTCGGGCATCTTCAGCCCGGTCTCAACCCGGAGCCGAGCCAGAGAGACGGGGTCGATGGTCATCGGCGACTCGTGTAGTCCGATGGTGGTGAGGGTGTTCCGCACGTCCATCTCGGTGCCCCTGCGCACCGGGTGCACCAGCACCTCGGCCAACGTCACCGGGTGCACCACGAAGCGGTCGACCGCGATCAAACTCGGCATCGCGTCGTCGTGATGCGTGTCCTCAGCGTCCAAGTAGGCGATCAACGCGCTGGCGTCGACGACGATCAATCCGGCCATTCCTCGCGCAGTCCCCCCAGGTAGTCGACGGGATAGCTCTGTGTTCCGGCAAGGCCTCGCACGAGCGCTTCCCGCCCGATCGCCTCGGTGCTGGCTGCGTGGCCGCGCTCAACCAGCATCGCCACCAACGCAGAGGGGCTGAGGTCTGGGTGCAGCCGCGCCTGGGCATCCAGGATGCGTTCCAGGTCACCGGTGGCGGTGATGGTGATGCGCTGCTTGATCGTCGGCACAGGGCAAAGTGTAACACTGAGATGCGCCAAGGTGTCGCACCTACCCCACTGCGGCGGTCTTGGTGACGGCGGGCGTCGCAGCGCTCGCCGTGTCCGGCTCAACCTGTCGGCGCTGACCGCGCACCGCCAGGTTGATGATGGCGATGCCCAGCATGGCGGCGCCGATCCACATCGACTGCACCCACCCCTCGACGAAGGCGTGTTTGGCAGCATCGAGGATGGCAGGAGCGTTCTCGCCCGCCGATGGGGCGACGGCGAACGCCGACCCGATCCCGTCGCTGGCCGCCTCGGCGAGCTGGCGGGGGACGCCCTCCAACGCCGGCTGAATGGCGCTCCGGTAGCCCGAGCTGAGGATCGATCCGAGCAGCGCCACGCCGATGGCGCCGCCCAGCTCGCGGGTGGTGTCGTTCAGCGCAGAGGCCACACCCTGCTTCTCGGACGGGAGCGACTCGGTGATCGCTTCGGTCGACGGGGTCATGGCCAGGCCGTTGCCCAGCCCGAGCAGCAGCAACCCGGGCAGCACCGACATGTAGCCGCCCTCGACCGACGCTCGCAGCGCCACCGTGATTAGGCCCGCTGCGGAGATCGAGGTGCCCACCAACATGGTGTTGCGAGAGCCGATCGCCTTGCTCACCCGAGGGGCGAGCGCAGCGGACGACGGCATCATCACCAGGGCCATCGGCAACAGCGCCACCGCCGAGTGCAGCGCCGACCAGCCGATGACCGCCTGGAAGAACGGGAAGAGCACGAGGAAGATGCCGAACATCACGGCAAACATGATCATGAGGGTGACCGCACCGGTGGAGAGGCCGCGGTTCTTGAAGACCGAGATGTCGAGCAGCGGCTCATCCTGGCGGCGCTCCCAGACGATGAACCCGATCAGCGCTGCGAGGCCGATGCCGAGGCCGGCCAGCGTGATGGGGTCGGTCCAGCCGCGCTCGGGGCCCTCGTGGATGCCCATGATGAGCGACCCGATGGCCAGCATCGACAGCAGCGAGCCGCCCACGTCGAAGCGGTGGTCGGATCCGTCGGCGGAGTTGGGCACGTACCGCTTTGTCATGAAGGCGGAGAAGGCGACGAGCACGATCGGCACGGCGAAGAGCCAGCGCCAGGTGAGCACGTCGACCATGAACGAGGATGCGAAGAGCCCGACCAAGCCGCCGCTGCCGGCGACGCCGGCCCAGATGCCGATCGCCTGCGAACGCTGCTCCTCGGGGAACGTCGACGTGATGACCGACAAGGTCACCGGCATGATCATGGCGGCGCCGACGCCGGCGAGCACCCGGGCCGCCACCATCATCGCCGTGGTGGTGGCCAGGCCGGCGCCCAGGCTGGCGATGCCGAAGACCACGAGGCCGGCCAGCAGCACCGGCTTGCGACCCCAGCGGTCGCCGATGGCCCCCATCGGCATCAGCAGACCGGCGAGCGCAACGGTGTAGCCGTTGATGATCCAAAGGATGGCGTTCTGCGATGCGCCAAGGTCGATCGCCAGGTTCTGCTGGGCGACGTTGAGCCCCGACACCGATGCGATGACGGCCATCAGCGCGGTGCAGACCGCGATCAGCACGTTGCGTTGCAGCACCTTGTTGGTGATCGGTCCGGGCACCGGCCGGCCGTAGGAGGTTGCGCTGGCGCCGCGAGCGGCGCCGGGGGGAGTGACGGTCATGACGTGAGAACTTTCGGGGCTGGGGAGTTGAGGGAATTCGACGGATCGCCCGAGAAACGAAACGAGACCGTAGCGTAGCGTTTATCGTGTTGATCGGCTAGGCTGAGGGGCGAAATGTTTGCGTCATGCGTCACTTCCGCCACGTCCAACGTCGACCCTCGGGTGCGTCGAAGCCGCGCCAAGCTGCTCGCCGCTGCGCTCGACCTGCTCGTAGAGTCGGGCGCACACAGCGTCACGGTCGACGCGGTGGCCGAGCGTTCCGGCGTAGCCAAGTCCACGCTGTACCGCCACTGGGCATCGCGCACCGAACTGCTCGCCGACGTGTTGGAAACCAACGCGCCGACGATCCCGCAGCCCCCGATGGACCAAGGCTTCGCGACAGCTTTTCGGGCCCTCGTGACCCAGCTTGGCCAAATCTCCGCCGATCCCGCCTGGAAACGGGTTTTCCCGGCGCTGCTCTCGCTGCGGCGGGAGCTGCCAGAGGTCGACTCCGTCGCAACGGCGGACACCAGCCAGAAGCTGGCCGTGCTCGCATCGGTGCTGAACCTTGGCGTTGCCGAGGGCGCTGTGCCCGACGGGGTGGACGTGGAGCTGGTGGCCCTGCAGCTGCTCGGTCCGTTCGCCTTCTCCACGTTGGTGGGAAGTGAGGTGTCCCAGGACGCGCTGGTCGACGATTTGGTGCAGCGATTCCTGGCCGGCTGGGCCGCGCCGGGCTATGGATCGTGATCG
>MTKZ01037034.1_pt1 | contig 13417 bp, 9 predicted proteins | sample 1042781 | NCBI WGS metagenome assembly MTKZ01 (sample SAMN06212207, study PRJNA360539) | anaerobic digester metagenome | biome: Wastewater treatment plant; material: sludge; isolation source: anaerobic digester fed with sludge from wastewater treatment plant | place: Denmark: WWTP Viborg ...
CCATAAGCGGCTAAATCTTCCCGTAGATAAAAACATCACAAGAGCCAGAGCTGTCAGTAGTAATAAGTTGGTTCCAATCAGCACTTTGGCTTTTAGTAAGAGAAACAGTCCAGCAAAAATGGCAAAAAATGCTCCAAGAATCAAAACCTGAAAAACTGAAGATCGATTTTGTCCGGCAGATCGGACCCTGGTAAACGGATTAACCCGGTTGGATGTTAGAAAGTGTTGGATCGTCTGTAAAAGGTAAAACGCGAAAAAAATCAGCAATCCTGCTGCCAGGCTCAGGAAATTGATCGAACGCCCTGACGAAGCAGCGATTAAAACTCCAAACAGGTAGCTTGTAGTGGCCGATAGTGCGAAAAACCAGTTAATGTTCAATTTCACTTTTTGCATATCCACATTTTAACATGCGTCAGCCTCCAAGTGCTGAGTGATATAATTTTTTTTAGGTAATCATGAAAAAACGGCTTGTTTTGCTCCTGGTCTTTTTTTTCTTCGGAATTTTTGTTGCGCTGGGATCTGCTGCTGCTGAAACGACACAGCAGAACCAACTTTATGTGGCCAACACTGAAGTTCTTTGCGCTGGCTACACCCCTTGTTTTTTCAACGATGCTGCTGATTTAGCAGGATCCAATGCCTTGACGAAAGCCATCAAATTCGCTCGAGATAATGCCCTCACAGAAGTCACGATCAATGTACTTTCCCCATACGAGATCAACAGCAATACAGTCGTAATAGATTATCCTGTGAGTATCGTTGGATTGAATACTGGTTGGATCAGTGCCTCCACTGAAGATAACTGCAGCCAGCCAATGTTTGTTGTTACAGCCAAGGCAACCATTCGCAATATTCACCTGACTGATGGTACATGCAGCAACCCATCGAGAGACCTGATTGTCGTCAGTAGTGCCTCCCCAGTTGTCATCGAACAAAACACGTTCGAATACGGAAAAACCGCTATTACTTACCAGGCAGGCGTAGGTTCGTTGACTTTGCAGTTCAATCACATAAATAACAATCAAAGTGCCATCAACAGCACTAATACCGAACCAAACGCTAAGTTACTTGTTGTGGCGAATAACATCACATCCAATGGCACCTCAGCCCAGGTTTCTTGCACTGGGAACAGCTTTGTAGACCACAACTTCTGGGGAATAAATGTGTTGCCAAGTCAGTCCGTCGCTGGTTGTGGGACAGACGATGCCAAACGGCTCGATGCGCCAATCGTTACAGAAACTACAGGCGTAGCTGCCCGATTGTTGAAACTGTCAACCACATTTCCATCAACCGATTTTTACGGCTTCAAAGCCAGCAGTTCGAATCCCACAGGCACGGATCTCTACGTGGTTAACCACGGCAATTCCGTCCCATTCAGCAGTTCTGCTGGAACGCCTTACCATTGCAGTAATTTTTTTGACGTTTTCCTCCCTGCATCCGAAAATCCTGACCAAATCACGCTCTCATTTGCTTATCGCAATACCAATGATTGTGCACCGATCATCCAATCCGCAGCGTATTGTGGCTCTGGTGATCAAACCAAGTTCCCGCTGCTTTGGTATGATCCAAAAACCCGTGTGACGGGCAAATGGGACAAAACCGGTGATAAGCCCCAATCTACAGTAGGCAACATCTACGACAGTCAACAGACCTTCTGCCGCGTTGCTTCAAAAACTATTGAGGTCATAATTGACAACGATGGCCGTCCTGACTTGCTGAATGACCTGTTTTTTACTCCTTTTGTCATCGGTTATGAACAAGCTGGGGTGCTTTCTTTTACTGCAGCCCCCACCACAAGTGCGATCAACCTCAACTGGACTACCGTCACAGAAGTTGATACGTTGAGATTCTTTATCTCTCGCTCAACGACAACGGATGGAACTTACGAAAAAATCTCTGGCGATATTGCAGCAAACGGTCAACCAACCTCAGGTAGTAGCTACAACCATTCAGACTCTTCAGCAGCAGCCGGGCAGACTTACTTTTACAAGCTGGTTATTGTGAACAAAGACGGTTCGATACAGCAAACGGTGGGACCAAAAAGCGCTACGATTCCAGCCCAACCCACTTCCACAAACACCCTCACAGCCACCATCACACGCACCCCCACACGTACAGGTACTCCAACACGGACCATCACTCCCACCCGAACACCGACCCCTTTTCACACTGCCACTTCTGCCTATAAGACCGGGCTACCCGAAGAGCCGACTCTTTTTTTGTCAACATTTACAAACACCCCAACCATCGAGCTTGTCCAGGACCTCAGTTTGACCCCAGCTGAGACAACCACTCCAACCTCCACACCTTCCCGAACGCCAACACCGACTATTTCAGGAACACCAAACTCAGGATTACTGGGAAAAACCGACCGTTATTCAGGTCAAAAACAAATTCCTGTCTATCTTGGCGGAGTGGCAGTCCTGATCCTGATCGCGATTCTGGCAATTTACATTCACCGAAGACACTGATTTTTTGACTTTTAGTTTTGATTATGCTATTCTATGCCCATTATTAAAAGGGATAGCCTGATATGTTAAAAGAACGCGTCTCAGATAATGTTTATTGGTTTCAAAGTGAAGTCTATGCGCAAGTAACTGCTGGTACCATCATTGGTCCACAATGGGCGGTGTTAATCGACACACTCATGCCTTCAGAGACACCACGCATCCGCAACTTCATTGAATCCCAACTGATGGTCCCGGTCAAGTACATCATTAACACCCATCACCATGCTGATCACTCCTGGGGCAACTGCATTTTTCCCAATGCCACAATTATTGGACATCAACAGACCCGCGATTTGATGCTTGAAAAAAGCACGTCAGCTTTGGCTGAAGCCGGACAGGAAAATTCGATATTCCGTGATATTTGCATTTCGCCACCCCAGGTTACCTTTACCTCAGGCACATTGAATCTGCGGATTGGGAAGAAACAACTTCAGATTTTTGCCACTCCTGGTCATTCTGGTGATAGCATTTCAGTGCTTTTGGAAGACGAACGAATCCTGTTCGCAGGTGATACATTCATGCCTGTGCCATACTTTGTCGGTGGTGACATCGAAGTTTTGTTGAAATCAATCTCGCACATCGGCAATATGGGGTTGGAAAACATCGTTCAGGGTCATGGCGACATCATCCTGCGTGGAGAAATCGAGGAAGTGAAAAATCACAACCTTGAGTACCTGAAAACGCTTCAGAAAATTGTAAAAACTGCGATGCGACGACGAAACCCGCTTGAATATCTTTCAGCGCAAGATATCGAAGATACTGGAAAACATCGCGTCAGTTTGGGTGGACTGGCTCAAGATCTACACATCCGCAACCTCAAGTGGCTGTATTACCAGGAGGTCAGGAAGCTAGAGACTTAGGCAAGACTTGCGACGACAAGCAACAGAACCATCAACCCCGCCATCACCAGTGGTTCGGTCAAACGGCGTCGGGTCAACGATCCTTCTATCGACATTAATGCGGTCAGAATGTAAAGTATTCCGCACAAAATGAGACCGTATTGTATCGGTGTCAAAAACAGGTAATACATTGCCCCACCAATTTCCGCGCAAAATACCCCACAAGCCAAGACTATTGAAAATGATTCTTTTCCGTTTGTTCGCAGGTGGACGGTTCGGTATGCGACGAAAATGGCTGCAATCAAGATCAAAAATGCCTGGACGTACATTCTTAATTTGGACGCTGCCAACGAAATTGTAAAAGCCAAAAAAAGTCCAAATGCCAGACTGGTTAAAAGTGGTGCTAAAACCTTATAATCTTCAATCTCAGGATAAAGGACACCATACTCAGCGTTTAGAATCACTCCAATTATTAATAAACTCAATCCAAGTGCCACCCACCACACTGCATTCCTTTCCAATTGAATCAACAAAGTACTCGTGATCAAGGTTCCAAGTCCTGGAAGTACAATATTTGGAACCATAACCCACGGAGTGCCGACGAATTTTTCACGGTTAGGATTTGCAGCAAATAACCAAAAACATCCTCCTATACACAGCAGCATCAGCACCAAAGGCACCAGCCCGATAAGGCTAAAGTTAATGATGAAACCGAAAAGGTTCGCACCAGGATTGAGGGGTTCACGCGGCATCAGGAACAAAGCAGCAAAGAACGTTGCCAGGGTCGCAAGGATAATGCTAAAGCGATTGATGTAACGATTCTCCAAAATTAGCTCCTTATTTTTGTATTCTATCACTATTAAAATGAACGGAAAATTAGTTCATCCCTTCATTTAATGGTAAAATTATAAGGTTATGAAACTCATGTTGCCATTTCAAAAACAGCCTAAGATTTTTGCTGCTTTTAAGTCAGGTTACGACACTGTATCAAGGCACCTCTACCTGATTCTTTTCCCCATCATTCTTGACCTTTTTTTGCTTTTCAGCTCTCGGATCACTATTGTAAATTTTATGCAGGATGCGATCCAACGCTTTGTTTTACCGCCTTCTGCCACAGCTGATATGGTCGCAAGTTGGGAAGTTTTTAAAACGCAATCGGTTGAATTCTTCCGCTATTTTAGTCTCACATCCTTTCTTCGCTCTTTTCCTGTTGGCGTCCCAAGTCTTCTTTCTGTAGGTGCATTTGTACGAAATCCCATGGGCGAATATGAATTCATTCAAATGGAGCAACCTGCCGCCATTTTGGGCTTCATTATTGGAATGTTTCTCATTGGCTTGTTCTTTGCCTATGTCCTTTATCGTTTGACTGCGAGAGCGGCATCTGCGCAATCTTTTCCAACTGAAGCGATCATTGAATCACGGTCATTGGTTTCATGGCTTTTGGTCCCGTTTTTTTCCATAATTTTTTTCATGGTAATCATCTTTCCTGCCATTCTTGTGATCAGTTTGATTGGAGCCTTTTTTCCTTTCTTGACTTCAATTGGTTACTTTTTCCTGACCGTTGCCCTGATCACCTTGGTCCTGCCGGTACTTTTTACACCTCATTTAATCATTTTGGAGAAGTTGACTTTACCACAGGCCTTGATGAATAGTTTTCAGACAGTACGTCTCACAAACGCCAAGAGCACGACCTTTCTTTTCGTGGCAATCATGGCAAGTTATTTGACAAATATGCTTTGGCGAATTCCCTCGGATGATTCTTGGATGCTGATTGTTGGTGTCTTTGGTCATGCACTTATCTCAACGAGCATTTTGGCTGCAAGCTTTCATTACATTTTGGATGCGCGGAAATCTGTCCGTGAATTCATCGAAAATCAGATGTCAGAGACAAACCTGGCATAGACCTTTGGAGCAGAACATTGAATACTAAACCCGAACACTACAATGCAGGTGATATCCAGATCCTTGAAGGTCTCGAGGCTGTCCGCCGGCGACCTGGAATGTACGTTGGCGGAACGGATGTCAAAGCGCTTCATCACCTCATTTACGAAGTTGTGGATAACTCGATCGATGAGGCTCTTGCAGGTTATTGTGACCATATTTCGATCACGATTCATGCAGATGAAAGCGTCACTGTTAAGGATAACGGTCGCGGCATCCCTGTGGAAATTCATCCTGAGAAGAAAATATCAGCCCTTCAGGTCGTGATGACTGTGTTGCACGCTGGCGGGAAATTTGGCGGCGGGTCCTACAAGGTTTCAGGCGGTTTACACGGTGTGGGTGTCTCGGCAGTCAATGCTCTCTCGGAGTGGTGCGAGGTTACTATTCACCGCTCAAACAAAATTTACTTCCAGCGATACGAGAGGGGTATACCCAAAGAGCCTGTGAAAGCCATTGGAACTTACACAGGCGATCACACTGGCACTTCCACCTCTTTTCGTTTCGACAGGGAAATCTTCAAAGATGAGTCGACCTTCCGTTTTGAGACTCTCGTGCAGCGTTTTCGGGAAATGGCATTCGTAACCAGGGGCGTCAGTATCCAGCTGGTTGACGAACGCGAAGCCAAGGAAATGACTTTCCATTTTGAAGGTGGGATTGCGTCCTTCGCCCGCTACATCAATCGCAACCGCGAAACGCTTCATCCATTGATCTTCGGTGAAAAGGATTTTGAAGGTATCGGGGTCGAATTTGCCTTGCAGTATACCGATGCATACTCAGAATCAATCTATACCTTCGCGAACACGATCAACACCATCGATGGCGGCACCCATCTTACCGGTCTACGTGCTGCCATTACCCGCAGCATCAATGATTACGCCCGCAAAGCAGGTCTTCTCAAAGATTCTGAAGCAAATTTCAGCGGCGATGACACCCGCGAAGGTCTGACCGCTATCGTAAGCATCAAACACCCGGATCCTCAGTTTGAAAGCCAAACCAAGGTCAAATTGATGAATCCCGAAGTCCAGACTTATGTCCAGGCAGTTGTGCTTGAAACAGTCTCCACTTTTCTGGATGAGAACCCAGCAACTGGGCGCGCCATCGTCCAGAAATGTCTCACCTCCGCCCGGGCTCGTGATGCCGCCAAGAAAGCGCGAGATCTCGTCATCCGTAAATCTGCGCTTGAGTCGATGACTCTTCCTGGTAAACTGGCGGACTGCTCGGAACGCAACCCGGAAAAAACCGAAATGTTTATCGTCGAAGGTGAATCGGCTGGTGGTTCTGCAAAGCAGGGTCGCGACCGACACTTCCAGGCGATCCTTCCACTGCGCGGAAAGATTCTTAACACAGAGCGCGCGCGCCTGGATAAGATCCTCGGCAACCGTGAAGTAAAATCACTTGTCTCTGCGCTTGGCACGGGCATTGGCGACTCGTTTGATCTTAAGGGTCTCAGATATGGTAGGGTCGTGATCATGACGGATGCCGACGTCGATGGCGCCCATATCCGGACCTTGTTGCTCACTTTCTTCTTCCGCTATATGCAACCCCTGATCGAAGAAGGGCACCTTTACATTGCCCAGCCACCGCTCTATCGCATCAGCAACCGCAATCAGATCTATTATGCCTATACGGATGCCGAAAAAGACAAGCTGATCGCAAAAATGGGCGGCACTAATAAGGTTGGTCTTTCCCGCTACAAAGGTCTTGGAGAAATGAACCCCGAGCAACTGTGGGAAACGACCATGAACCCCGAAAACCGCACTCTCTTGCAGGTGGAGATCGAAGACGCAGCCGAAGCAGACCTTACCTTCGACATGCTCATGGGATCGCTCGTCCCTCCGCGAAGGCGTTTCATCCAAACGCACGCTAAAGAAGTGCGCAACCTGGACATCTAATCACAAGTCACTCGCCTGGTAACAGGCGAGTTCGTTAATATGGCACGCAAGATCCTTCACCTTGACCTCGATGCTTTCTTCTGTTCTGTCGAAGAACTGCTTGATCCATCCCTCGTCGGAAAAGCTTTTGCTGTGGGTGGTAGTCCACAGGGTCGGGGTGTGATCGCATCCTGCTCTTACGCCGCCAGGCTGAAAGGTGTACGCTCTGCCATGCCCGCGGGTAAAGCCATCCAGCTCTGCCCTGAGCTGCTCATGATCCACCATCGTCATAACCTTTATAGTGAGTATTCGGATCGGGTCATGTCGATCCTGCAGGACACAACTCCTTTGGTCGAACAGGTCTCGGTGGATGAAGCCTTCCTGGACGTCAGCGACCTTCCCCAACCACTCCGTTTGACTGCTGTTGAACTTCAAAAACGGGTGGAGGATGAAACCAAACTACCCTGTTCTCTCGGCGGAGCAACCAATAAACTGGTTGCCAAGATGGCAAATGACTATGGCAAGAAACAAGTCCGCACCGGTCGTGCTCCCCGTGCGATTACGATCATCGAGCCTGGAGATGAACAGGCGTTTCTGGCTCCTCTGGAAATCCAGGCACTATGGGGATTTGGACCAAAAACGGCTGGGAAATTACGCGAAAGAGGGATCTTGCGCATCGGGCAGCTATACGAGCTTTCAGAGACAGAAATGCACAGCTTTTTTGGCAATCACGCCCTTGAGATACTGGATCGTGCCAGGGGGATCGATACGCGTCCGGTTTACGATAGCGAAGGCGATCCAAAATCCGTCAGCAACGAGACCACTTACTACGCAGATACAGACGATCTGCACCAAATCTCGGATACCCTGCGCTGGTTATCCGACAAGGTTGGATATCGCTTGCGCAAGCACAATCTGGCCGGAAGTTGCGTCCAAATCAAGATCAGGTATTCGGACTTTTCCACCATCACCCGCCAGAGAATGCTCCAACAGCCAACAAATTTGGATGATGACATTTTTGAAGCCGTTACGGAATTATTGAAAAGCCACCTGACGGTGGGTCGGGAGGTTCGCCTTCTGGGCGTGGCTGTCACCAAGCTGGAAGAACCTGCCACCCAACTCTCTTTATGGGATAACACAGTCCAGAAGAAGACTCAACTGGCTGAGGCAATCGACTCACTCAAGGATAAATATGGTAAGCAAATAATTGTTCGGGCGAGCTCAATAAAACCAGTTAAGAAGGAAGCCAAAAAGTAGCTTACGGATAGCGATGGTGGGTTGACGCCTGCGTCAACCGAGAAGTTGTGGAACAGGCAGGTCTGTTCCCTACGGTGATCTTGTGGAAATTGATGGCGTAGGGTCTTGCCCCTGTACCTGACCATGTTGAATCCCAATACCTAATATACTGACACTCTCCCCCGTTTCACGGACCCTCCCTCGAGGGAGGGCTGACTACTGGGCTTCCCTTGGGGAAAGCTGTCTCCTGCCGCTGCGCGGACAGGAGACTGAAGAGGGTCTTTTGTGTTGAAAGAATTGACAAAGATACTTAGCCAATTTCCTCCGCTGATAAGCACGAATGTTTGAGGCTGGAAGTCTTAACGTGCTAAGAAATGTCCTAAGAAATGTCCACAACCATAGAATTTTTTCTGGTATAATCGCCCGCACGCCAACGTAGCTCAGTCGGTAGAGCAGACGCTTCGTAAGCGTCCGGTCGGGGGTTCGATTCCCTTCGTTGGCTTTTATTATTTAACCCCGCCAATTCTTCAACTTTACCTTCCTACACTGTTTCGCCGATGGTGTAGCCCCCATCCACAGGCAGTATGGCACCCGTAATAAACTCAGCTTTGGACGAACTCATAAATACCACCGCATTGGCAATATCAGCCGTGGAAGCATATCTTCCAAGCGGAATTTTTTTGAGCCTCTCAGATTCTTGCAGCACCTGAACAGGGTCTCCCATTCTGCCTTGAACAATTTCCGTAGCAGTTGGTCCCGGAGAAACTACATTAACACGAATTTGGTGCTTCGCCAGATCCATCGCGGTTACTCGTGACATGGTGTGAAGCGCTGATTTTGAAACCGTGTAATTCAGCCGCCCTTTCTTTACTTGCAAAGCAGACGAGGAACCGACGTTGATGATGGCACCTTTAGTCTTATTCTCAACCATGATGTCAGCAGCTTTTACCATGCAAAAATAGGCGCTTAGAAGGTTGGTTTCAAAGGTTTTGATCCATAGGTCATGATCAATCGCGTTCCAGTCATTTTTCTCCGAAAACGCACCCAGATTGTTCACCAGGATGTCAATCCTTTGGAAACTTTCCTCGACGAATTCAAAAAGGTGATCAATTTCCGACTTCACAGAAAGGTCACAGGCATATGTGAAAATTGCAGAGTCATTGGTGATTTTTTCTTTCGCTTGCAGTAGTTTTTCCTTGTTTCTGGCAACCATGATCACGGTTGCACCAAATTCTGAAAATTGCCTGCAGATTTCCAAACCAATCCCCTGACTTGCACCTGTGACTAAAACAACTTTTCCTGTAAATTCTTCAGGTTGAATCATCTTTTCTCCTTGCATAACTTTCCAGTCGTCAGGTCAAGCGAGTTAACATGGAACAAAAACACATCACCTAGCCATGATCGCACGACTATCAAGCGATATCGCGCCCTGACCTTCAGGATAAACGATCAGCGGGTTGATCTCGATCTCACTGATTTCCGGATTATCCAGGCTCAATTGGCTCAAGCGGGCAATGGTTTCTTTCACTACCTCAATATCTGCTTTCGCAGACCCCCGATAACCTTTGAGCAACTTACCTGCGAGTGTGCAATCGATCATCTCCTCGATGTCTCCATCTGACAGCGGTGCAACCTTAAAACTGATATCTTTTAAAAGCTCCACCATCGTGCCCCCCAAACCAAACATCATCAGTGGTCCGAAGGTTGGATCACGCCGCATTCCCACGATTACTTCCAGCCCTTTGGGCGCCATCTTCTCGACCATTACGCCGCGGATGCGCGCCTGGGGTTCAGTTTGGGTTAACCGAGCCATCATGGCATCATATTCTACGCGCAACTCTTCTGTATTCTTGATGTTAAGAGCTATACCGCCGGAATCCGACTTGTGCAGGATATCCTCAGAGACAATCTTCATCACCACTGGAAAACCAACTTCTTCAGCAATTTTTACAGCCTCATTAAGATCGCTTGCAAGATCTCCCGGTACATTTTGAATCCCATAGGCCTCAAGCATGATGCGCGTCTCGTACTCACCTACCGCTTTGGCACCATTAACCAAAGCCAATCCTGCTGCCATTTTGTTGTGGTCTATGTTTTTCACCTCAACAGGTTTAAAAAGCGGTTTTTCAAGAAGCTTTTTGTATTGTTCCATCCCCTTCAAGACCCGACCAGCCTCGTCCGGATAAGCATAAACCGGCACGCCAGCCATATTCAGATATTGTTCCGATTCAAGCGTGCTGCGTTCACCCATTAAACAGGTAAGCAAGGTCTTGTTGGTCTTCTTGCCAATCTCAACCCATGCCTTAGCAACTCCCAAAGTATCCACAAGCGATTGCGGCACCAGGATGGGCAATAGCACTTCCACACCTTCATCCGCATCCAAATTCCCCAGGCTCCAGAGGTAATCCTCCGGGCTGACGGAACCAAGCATGTCCACCGGGTTCGAGACTTGCGCGCTGGGGTTGAGCTTGGTTCTGAGCCTGGCCTGAGTATCCGGAGATATTTGCGCCAGTTCAAAGCCATTAAACGCCAGGCTATCTGCTGCCAATGCTGCTGCTCCACCAGCGTTGGTGGTGATGGCGACGCGCTTGCCAGCTGGCAACGGCTGAGTGCCCAGCGCCCATGCCACGTTGAAGAGCTGGCTGATGGTTTCGACCTCAACCACACCTGCTTGCTCAAGCGCGGCCTGGTAAGCCGCGTAGGAACCAGCCAGCGAACCGGTATGCGAGCTGACCGCTTTCGCGCCGGCGTCATTTTTGCCTGCCTTTAGAAAGACAATCGGCTTTTTCTGCGAAACACGCCTTGCCACCTCTATAAACCGTGGACCATCCTGGATTCCTTCGACATACATCGCGATCACTTTTACGTTTTCATCTGCTTCAAAAAATTCAAGCATATCGGTTTCAGTGACGTCCATTTCATTGCCCAGGCTGGCAAAATGCGAGAAACCCATCTTGGTATCGATGATCAGGTCGATCACTCCCCCGCAAATCGCGCCGGATTGAGAAATAAACGCGATCGGTCCCGCTTGAGGAAGTCCTTTGATAAAGGTTGAATCCAAGCCAGTGCGAACATCAATAGTCCCCACGCAATTAGGTCCAACGACGCGCATGCCATAAGATTGAGCCAATTCCTTCACAGCCTGTTCCACTGCCGCGCCTTCTTCACCCAGTTCCCTAAAGCCGCCTGTAATGATGACGACCGCCTTGATCCCTCTTTCGCCTATCTCCCTCATGGTCTCCATGATCACAGTCACCGGAAGCACAACAACCGCCAACTCAACCGGATCTGGCACATCAGCAATGGAAGCGTAAGCTTTTCTTCCCAGGATCTCGGTCGCGTTTGGGTTAACTGGATAGACTTCACCCTTATAGCCATAACTGACCAGGTTCTCTAAAATGCCGTAACTGAGTTTCTTGGGATTTGTGGAAGCGCCCAATATGGCAACACCTTTTGCATCAAAAAATGGGGTGAGTGATGATGGCATGGTTCTCTCCTGTGTGATTATCAGAAGGATTATACCAATTCACATGTTGAGAATACGCTTCAACATCTGTGAGCCAACGGCATGATTTATAATTCTGATATTATGAAGGGGATCTTCTCACTCAAACAAGATAACGCGCAGGAAGAAGCTGCTGATTTCGTGGCTAACCCGCATCTTTTCCTGAGCGGACCTGCCTCCTCAGGGAAAACCAGTGCGGCATTACTCCGCTTGCAGCAAATTCTCACATCCAGCCAGGTTTCACCGGGTTCTTCAACGCTCGTGTTAGTACCCCAAAGAAGCCTGGCTACACCATATCAGGAGTACCTGCGGGAGGTTAAATCGCCCGCTTCTCAGTTCGTGGGCATCCAAACCATGAGCAGCATCGTCCGCAGAATGATTGCCCTTTTTTGGCCATTAATTGCCAGCCGGCAGGTTTTCAGGCACTCTTTCGAACCACCCCGCTTTCTGACGCTCGAAACGGCTCAGTATTACATGGCTCAAATTGTTGACCCATTGATCGATCGCGGTCATTTCGCTACTATCACGCTCACACGCAACCGCCTCTTTAGTCAGTTGTTGGATAATCTCAACAAGTCGGCCATTGTCGGTTTCCCACATACTGAGCTTGCCCGCAGGCTCAAATCCGCCTGGAATGGCGATCAGGCCCAACTGATCGTCTACGATGATGTCCAGCTGGCTGTCAATGCTTTCCGGAACTTCTGCCTGGAACACAACCTTTTGGATTTTTCGCTGCAGGTCGAACTTTTCCGGGAAGTTGTCTGGCCAAACGAAACCTTTCAAAAGTATTTTCAAAATCAATACCAGCACCTGATATACGATAACGCCGAGGAGGATCCTCCCTATGTGCATGACATTGTCGCTTCCTGGATCAAGAACCTGCAGTCATCGCTCATCATCCTGGATGAAGCCGGCGGTCTGCGCAGTTTTTTGGGAGCAGATCCGGTTTCTGCTGAGAAGCTCGCTTCACAATCAACTGCCAGGCTTCACTTTGAGCAGAATTACGTGAGTTCTGTCCCAATCAAAGCACTCCTGGGCTATATGCAATCGCCCCAAGCGCAAAAATTGCCTTATTCCACAATTTCTCAAGCGCTAATCATCGCAAGCAAGCAACCGCGCTTCTTTCCGGAACTGCTCCAGTCAGTCAGCAGGGAGATTGCTGACCTGGTGCTCAACGGCACGCCTGCAGACCAAATCGTAGTACTTTCCCCTTTTGTCAGTGACCCCATGGTCTTCGAGCTGTCGCGCCGAATTACAAAGCCGGCATACCAACCCAAACTTTGCGTCCATCTCTCGCGCTCAAATCCAACCCATATATCCAGACCATTCTCACACTGGCATACCTTGCCCATCCGGACTGGAAACAAGCACCTGACCTTTACCAGACCCAGTCTGCACTCTCAACGGCTATTCCCAGGCTCGATCCACTGCGAGCCCGTCTGATCCTTGAACAAGCAACGATCAATCAAGATGGTACTTTGCTGCCACCTATTGAGACACTTCCTAACGAACTGACTG
>MTKZ01072319.1_pt1 | contig 13409 bp, 10 predicted proteins | sample 1042781 | NCBI WGS metagenome assembly MTKZ01 (sample SAMN06212207, study PRJNA360539) | anaerobic digester metagenome | biome: Wastewater treatment plant; material: sludge; isolation source: anaerobic digester fed with sludge from wastewater treatment plant | place: Denmark: WWTP Viborg ...
TTTTCTAACGCTCCTTCCAACCCGCATTAAGGCTTACTGCTTTTCTTGAATCAGCCGTGGGGCCTACCCGAATGCCACGCCCTCCGACGACCAGTCCGCCAGCAATACACCAACCTCCCCTCTGCCGACTCCCCCACACCCCAAAGCCACGCTAAACTGTCCCATTATTGGACGCTTCCCCAACCTTCCTCAGCGGTCCACATTCTCCCGTCCCGGCCAGCGTTATCCCCGCATTCGCGTAATTCAGCCCCTCCCGAGCCTCCCCGTAGCCACCAACAGGCCGTGTACAACGGGTGTACAAGGGATGCTCACCGGGAGTACAAGGGATTTTCCGTTGTACACACGGTGAGCATCCCTTGTACACCCGTTGTACACGGCGCTTTGGCATGGGGGAAAGGCGGATAGCGGGGCGACCGCCTGGGCTGGCGAAGGATTGTCTGGTTGGATACCTGCCCGGCTGCGCATTCGGGTTTGAGCTCGATGTCCGCCTTTGCGGGCAAACGAGCTCGCCTTCGTTGAGATGCTTCCTTGTTCGTGATTGAAGTCAGGCCGGCAATTGGCTAGGGTAGCCGCACTTATGACGCAGGATGCGACGGGGCATGACCCCCGGCCAGTCAAGACTTCCCGGCTGCGCAGCGCGGCGGCCAAGGTTCTCTTGCTGGCAGTGACGCTTCTGTTCGGTCTGGCGCTGCTGGAGCTGGCGGTAAGGTGGCGGTTTCCCTATTTCAGCCCGGCGGCACAGGTGCCCTTCCGGCTGGTAACTAACGGCCTGGCGGTCGGGCCGGCGGGGCAGACCGTGCGGATGGCGACGCCCAAGGGGGACTATAACTCCGTGCTCCGGTTCAACGAGGAGGGCTTCCGCGATGGGAAAAGATTGACGGAGGCCACCGAGGCGGATTGGTTCGCGCTGGGGGACTCCTACACAATGGGTTGGGGCGTGGAGGAAGACGAGCGCTACTCGAACCAGTTGGAGCAGGAGTTCAAGACCCATAACCTGCCGGAGCGGGTGTTCAACATCGCCATCCCCGACAATTTCATCGGCTATGGCCGGTTGCTGCGCTATGCCGAGAGCCGCGGCGCCCGGGTCCGGAAACTGGTGGTGGGGGTCTGCATGGAGAACGATTTGCGGGATTACCGCGACGGGGCGGGGGCGTGGGACTTGATGGGCCTGCCGGCGGCGACGCGGAAGGAAGGCGTTCGGAGGTGGATCAAGGAGCATTGCGCGCTGTATATCGCGGCCTCGTTCGAGTTGCAGAGGTTCGGCCCGACGCGCCGGGTGCTGCTAAAGCTGGGCATCGCGCGCAGCATTGACGAGCTGACCGGCCACAACGACTGGAATGAAACGGTCCTCCGAACCAGCCGGGATGAACTGGTGAAGCTGGTGGCGGGCCGCGAGGCGCTGGTTCTCATCATTCCCTCGCGCAATCTCTGGTACGGCGCTCATACTCCGACCGAGCAGCGTGTCCACGAGGCGTTCGTGCGGATGCTGCGCGAGTCGGGCGTCAATGTGCTGGATGTCCGGCCCGAGCTGGAGGCCGCTGGCGACCCTTTGAGCTGCTACTTCAAGACGGATCCCCATTGGAATGCGCGCGGCCACGCGCTGGCCGGGCGGGAGTTGTTCAAGGCGATACAGGGGGGCGCGCCAAAATGAACTGGTCAAAGACGGCGCGCTGCCGGTCCGCTACTTTGTAGGCGATGTCTTTCCTGCCGCTGATCAAGTTGTGGATCTGGGTATCGGCGCTTGCCACCCTTGCCGGGTGGGCCTTATCAGCCGTGGGACAGTTGAACCGGGTGGGTTACCTGGTCTTCGGCGGGCTGGCCGCCGTTGCGTTCTGGCTGGGCCGCCGGGTATCCGGCGGGAAGCCGTTGAGAACCGGGTTCAAGTGGAGCAAGGCGAGGAGGCGATTCGGGCGGTGGCTGCCGGCGTGTTTCCTGGGGCTGGCGGTCCTGATCTTCCTGGGGGGAGCGCTGTATCCGCCGAGCAATCACACGGCCATGACGTACCGGACGCCGCGCGTCCTGCATTGGTTGATGGAGGGGCAATGGCATTGGATAGAGACCCCGAACTACCGGCTGAACAACCGGGCGTGCGGCCTCGAGTGGCTGACAGCGCCGCTGATGTTGTTCACGAAGTCAGACCGCGGCCTGTTCCTGGTTAACTTCGTGCCGTTCCTGCTGTTGCCGGGGCTGGTGTTCAGCATGTTCACGCGGCTCGGGGTGCGGGGCCGGGTGGCCTGGAATTGGATGTGGCTCTTGCCGACGGGGTATAGCTTCATCGTGCAGGCCGGCGGCGCGGGCAACGACACGTTCCCGGCGGTCTATGCGCTGGCCGCGGTGGATTTCGCGCTGCGCGCCTGGGAATCGCGGCGGGCGTCGGACCTGTGGCTTTCGTTCCTGTCGGCGGCGTTGCTGACTGGCGCCAAGGCGAGCAACCTGACGCTGCTCCTGCCCTGTGCGATTGTGGTGTTTCCGCTGTTGCCGCTGTTGCTGCGGCGGGCGGGCGGCACCGTGCTGGTGTTGCTGCTGGCCGGGGCGGTGTCATTCCTGCCCACTGCGGCGTTGAATGTGCACTATTGCGGGGATTGGTCGGGCATGGTGCTCGAGCGGGAGGGGATGGATATGAAGAATCCGCTGGTGGGGATTTGGGGCAACGCGCTGCTGCTGTTGTCGAACAACTTTGTGCCCACCTTTTTCCCCCTGGCCGGCTGGTGGAACCGTTCGGCGCTGACCGTGCTGCCGCACGCGATTACGGATCCCATGGTGGCCAATTTCGAGGGGGGCTTCATGGTGCTCGGAGAGATGCCGACCGAAGATTGGGCCGGGTTGGGTTTCGGCGTGAGCGTATTGCTGGCGGCCAGCGTGGTGATGACGCTGCTCCGGCGCGGCCCGGCTGCGGGCAGGGGGAGTCGCGCCGGCAGCCGGTGGGTGCCCGGCTGGGTGCGTTGGTGCGCGCTGCTGGCGCCGTGGGTGTCGCTGCTGGCGTATTGTGTGAAGTCCGGCATGGTCACCCCGGCGCGGCTGATATCTCCCTATTACGCGCTGCTTCTGCCGTCCTTGCTGCTCGGGGCGCGGCCGGCGGAAATCGTGCGGTCCCGGTGGTGGCGGTGGATGGTCGGCGGCGTCCTGCTGCTCGNNTCGCGTCCTGCTGCTCGCGTTGCTGGTGGTGGTCGTGACCCCAGGCCGGCCCTTGTGGCCGGCCCGGACAATCCTGTCGAAGGTTCTGAACGCCAGGCCCGGGCAACGGACCGCGCAGCGGGCGCTGGATGTTTATAGCGTTTATGACAAACGCTGGGATCCGCTGGCAAAGGTGCGGGAGCGGCTGCCGGATGGGTTGACGGTCGTCGGGTTCATGGGCAACCCGGATGACATTGACATTTCGCTGTGGCGGCCCTTCTTCGAGAGGCGGGTGAAGCATTTCCTGCCCGAAGATACGCTTTCGGAGATTCGGCAGCGCGATATTCAATATGCGGTGGTCAATGGCGGCAACCTGGCGGCGATCGGCCTGCCGCTGGCGGCCTGGCTGGAGCGGACGGGGGCGGAGGTGGTGGACACAGTATCGGCTGCGCTGACGGTCACGCATGGCCCCCAACCGTGGCATATCGTGCGATTTCCGGCTGAACCGGGGAAAGGAAGCGAGTAGTAGCGGGGCGAATATGATTGAGCACGGTGGTGCCGCCGTGTATCTAATATGCTCAATTGAATATGCGCGAACCCGTGCGAACCTTGCGACAGCCTGCCAACGGCATTCTCGAGGACTTCCGGATTGATTTCCTGGAATGTTGGCAGCGAATGCCGAACAAGGGTCTTTTTCTGACTCTGCTGGTCGCGTGGCTGGCACTGTTTCATTTCCTGGGCAATGCGACGCTGGGTTACATCCCAACGCCTTCGCTGCTGGGCTGGATGCATGCGGCCTACGCCTCGAGCCCGGATGCCACCGGCAACGACGACAGCCATGGGAAGCTCATCCCCTTCGTAGTGCTGGCGATTTTCTGGTATAAACGGAAGCAGTTGATGGCGCTGCCGCTGAGAATGTGGTGGCCAGGGCTGCTGCTGGTGGCCCTGTCGCTCGGGCTTCATCTGGTGGGCTATATGGTGCAGCAGCCGCGCATTTCGATTATGGCGCTGTTCGCCGGGGTTTACGGGCTGATGGGGTTGTGCTGGGGGCGCGACTGGTTGCGCGAGAGTTTCTTCCCTTTTATCCTGTTTGCTTTTTGCATCCCTTTGGGATGGTCCGCGGTGTCAATCACCTTCCCTTTGCGATTGCTGGTGGTCCGGCTGGTGGAAGTCATCTGCCACAACCTGCTGGCCATTGACATTCTGGTCCAGGGGACCGCCATATTCGATCCCACGGGCCGGTATCAATATGAGGTGGCAGCGGCGTGCAGCGGGATGCGCAGCCTGATAGCCACGGTGGCGGTGGCGGTGATTTACGCCATGCTATCGTTCCGGAGCTGGTGGCGGCGCGGGCTGTTAATCGCCGCGGCGGTGCCGCTGGCCGTGTTTGGCAACGTCGTGCGAATGCTGACGATTGTTATCGCCGCGGAAATTGGCGGGCAGGAATGGGGCGCCTACGTCCATGAAGGCGGACCGTATGGAATCTTCAGCCTGCTGCCGTATGCGGCCGCATTTGCGGGCCTGTTGCTGCTCGGGAACTTGCTGCACGAAGAACGGCCGAAGCCAGCAGGCTCGCCAACAATCCGGGCGGCATGAGCCGGCATCACCCTAACCCGGGCGCCAGACCTAGAACCATGCACCTTATTGCTTCAGACACGGTAGCGACATGAACAAGCGACAGTGGATCATCTTGATTGCGGCGCTCGCCCTGATTGGGGGCACGGCCGTCCTGCTGGCGAGGCTGCAGGCCAGCCAGAAATTAGGCCAGCCAGCCGTGAAGACCAGCCCCACCGCGGACAGCCGCCGGCTCAAAGTGGAGTTGCCGGCGCGCGTGCTGGATTACACGTCGGAAGAGTCCGAACCGGACCAACGGACGCTCGATTGGCTGCCGCCGGACACCAGCTTCGGCCAGAGACTGTACCAGGCCCCTGATGGATTTGCGGTGTCAGTCGGCGTGGTGCTGATGGGCAGCGACCGCACCAGCCTGCACAAGACGGAATTCTGCATAGAAGGCGCTGGCTGGCGCATTGATCGCGGCGCCACGGAGGAGACCAGGGTGCCCATGGAGCGGCCATACCCCTACGAACTGCCTATAATGAAGTTCATCGCCTCCCGGGAAGCGTCGGTCAATGGTCAGAAGGTGCAAGCCCGGGGCGTTTACCTGGTTTGGTTCGTGGCCGACAACGACGAATACACGGCGCGCCATTGGCAGCGGATGTGGTGGATGGCCCGGGACCTCCTGACCAAAGGCGTCCTCCAGCGCTGGGCGGCCGTCAGTGTTCTGGCCTCCTGCGCGCCGGGGCAGGAAGACGCCACCTACGAACGCATGAAGACCTTTATTCGGGCGGCGGCGCCCGAGTTTCAACTCGTCCCGCGCCCGCGGGTCGAATTGGAGCGCAGCGCACCATGAGTTTTGGCGCGCAGAGGCCCCGTGGTTTGAAGATTTTGCTCGACGAACTCAGTCGCCGCTTGCTGAGATTAGGTTAAGGCTAACGATAATGTTGCGTCGCGACCGCCAGATTCGGATGCAGATCCACCAACTGATGGATGCCTGCATCTTCGCCGCCAGTTTTTGGCTGGCTTACAAGCTGCGCGCCAACCTCGACATCATTGATCTGTTCGGGTTCGTGCCTTGGGCGGTGCCCTTTGAGGCCTACGTGGGACTCTATTTGGTCCTGATTCCGGCCGCACCGATGATCCTTGAGATGCAGGGATTCTACGCGCGTCCGCCTTTCTGTTCTCGGAGCACGATGGCCTGGATGTTGTTCAAAGGGTGCTTCTTCACGACTCTCGGCCTGGTGCTGACGATGTATTTGTTCAAGATGCCCCCGGTTGCCCGCGTGGTGGTATTGTGGTTTGGGTTTATCAGCTTTGGGCTGGTGTTCCTCAAGGAGGAACTGGTGCGCTGGATCGCCAGCAGCCGGATGGCGCAGGCGCAGTACCGGCGGCGGCTGATCCTCGCGGGAGAGAAGGAGGAGATCGCGCGGATGGAGGCCCAGTTGCGGGGGAAGTCGGCGGCGGAGGTGGAAATCGTGGGGCGGTTGGAATTGGGGACGACCCCGGTGCATCGCCTCGTGGAAATGCTGCACGAGCACTCCGCCAGTGGCGTCATCCTCAGCGCGCGGCATGCCTATTTTGAGCAGGTCGAGGCCGCCATCCGCGCGTGTGAGCTGGAGGGGGTTGAAGCCTGGCTGGTGGCGGATTTCTTCAAGGCCAAAATCTCCCGGACCAGCTTTGATGATTTCTACGGCTGGCCGGTGCTGGTTTTCCGCTCCGCTCCGGAGTCTTCGTGGCCCAGAGTGATCAAGCAGTTGATGGACACAATCGGATCGTTCGTGCTGCTGGTCTGCCTGTCGTGGCTGTTCGCGCTCATCGCGCTGCTCATCAAGCTCACCTCCCCGGGGCCGGTGCTGTTCCGGCAGCAACGATCCGGAATCAACGGCCGGCCTTTCACCATCTACAAGTTTCGCACCATGGTGACCAACGCCGAGCAACTCAAGCACGAGCTCGACGCGATGAACGAGATGACCGGACCGGTCTTCAAGGTGAGCAACGACCCGCGCATCACGCCCATTGGGAAGCTCCTGCGCAAGTACAGCCTCGACGAGTTCCCGCAGCTTTTCAACGTGCTGCGCGGCGAGATGAGCCTCGTGGGGCCGCGCCCGCTGCCGGTAGATGAGGTCAAGCGGTTCTACGACCTGGCGCACCGGCGCCGGTTGAGCGTCAAGCCGGGGCTGACGTGCCTGTGGCAGATTAGAGGACGCAACAACGTCACCGATTTCAAAGAGTGGGTGCGCCTGGACCTGGAGTACATTGACAACTGGTCGCTCGGGCTCGATTTCAAGATCCTCTTCGGCACCGTGCCGGTCGTGCTGACCGGCGTGGGCGCCAAATAAGGCGCCCGCGGAACCCGGTGCCAAACTATTTATGACTCAACGCCGAAAGCTCAAATCTCATTCCCAGCCGGTCTCGGTCGTCACCGGCGCCGCCGGTTTCCTTGGCTCGCACCTCACGGACCTGCTGTTGGCGCGCGGACACAAAGTCATCGGCATTGACAACTTCGTCACCGGCGCGGTGGATAACATCGCGCACCTGGGCGGGAATCCCAGCTTCAAGTTCATCCAGCAGGACGTGACCGAGTTCATTTTCCTGGACGGGCCGGTGGACTACGTTTGGCACTTTGCATCGCCCGCCAGCCCGATTGATTACCTGGAGCTGCCGATCCAAACCTTGAAGGTCGGATCGTTGGGCACCCACAAAGCCCTGGGGCTGGCCAAGAACAAGAAGGCGCGCTTTCTCCTCGCCTCGACTTCGGAAGTCTACGGCGACCCGCTGGTCCACCCGCAGACCGAAGATTACTGGGGCAACGTGAACCCGATTGGCCCGCGCGGCTGCTACGATGAGGCCAAGCGGTTTGCCGAGGCGCTGGTCGTAGCCTATCGCCAGGAGCACCGGGTCGAAACCCGCATTGTGCGCATCTTCAACACCTACGGCCCCCGGATGCGTTTGAACGACGGCCGGGTGGTCCCGGCTTTTGTCAGTCAGGCGCTCAAGGGGCGGCCGCTCACAGTGTTTGGCCGGGGCGACCAGACCCGCAGCTTCTGTTACGTTTCGGACCTGATCGAAGGCATCTACCGGCTCATGATGAGCGATTATGACCAGCCGGTGAACATCGGCAACCCGACGGAAATGACCATGCTGGAGTTCGCCAAAGCCATCATCGGCGCCACCAGTTCCCGCAGCAAAATCACCTTCCGCCCTCTGCCGCAGGACGATCCCCGCCAGCGCCGGCCGGACATCACGCGCGCCAGGAGAATCCTGAAATGGACGCCCCGCGTGCCGCTGGCCGAGGGGCTGGCCAAGACCATTGATTACTTCCGGTTGAAAGTGGGATAGGCCTGGCAGGGAAGTCCCTTCCGGTCCCTGCCGCCGGCGACTGCCACGCCAGCGCGCGCGCCAGCGGCCGCTCCAGAGGCCTCGCCGGAAGCCCGGGTGGACGATTCTCTTCGTCAAGCACGCTCAGTTCTTCTCGTGCGGCGCGCCGGCTGCTTTTTGGGGCCGCTCGATCCTGTTCCTGAGTTTCATCAGCCGCGGCTCCCAATCCGCCCAGCTCGCCGCCCAGGCCGCGCCGATCAGATTGGTTCGCGCGGCTGGCCAGATTTCTTCGAGCGCGGCCAGTTCGCGCCGGGCGCTGTTGGGCTCACCCCATTTCAGATGGGTTTCGATGAGGTTCAACCGGTTCTCGGGATACTGGGGGGCCAGGCGCACGGCGCGGACCAGGTGCCCCCGCGCCTTGGGGCGGCTGCCGATGCTGCCGATGGCGGGAGCGTCGCGGTAAAGCAGCCCGAGGTTGCGGTCGGCGCCGGCGTAATCAAACTGCCGGTCCAAGTCGCGGACCCGGATGAACTCGCGTTCCATCTGGGTGACCAGCTTGAGCGCGCCCAGCAGCCTGGTTCGGGCCAGTTGCCCGAGGTTCATGCCGAGGTAGTAATGGAGCGGGGCGGAGTTGGTCGCGTGCAAGAGCGCGCGTTGGCAGACCGCGATTCCCTGTTCAGCCACGGCGGCTCGTTGAGTGTCGTTGGTGGCATATTCCGCCAGGTCAAAGCACGCCCGGGCAAATTGCCAGGCCGCGGTCGCCTGCGTGGGCGCGTGCTGGTAAGCCGCCTGCGCGGCCTCGAAGTTCCTCCTCGCGGCGGCGACCCACTCTCCTTTGGGGATGGAAAGGTCCGCCCCGGCGCAGCTCGAAGCCACGAAGACGCCCAGGCTGGCTGAAAGCCATGCCACCGCCCGTGATTTGGGTCTTGCGCGCATCATAACCTGGATTAGAATCGCCAGAAGTGAGATTAGACTTGAAAGTCGGGCAGTTGGCAATGTGCGTGATCCTCCTGGCGGCCGGGGCCGGCTGCAGCGGCATTAATCACACGCAAAGCGTCTCGCCTGCCACTTTCCTCCTGCCGGGGCTGTTGAAGGCTGATCCACCGCCGCAACCGCACCCTGACCAACTCCTGCCGACGGAAGCGTCCCGAACCGAAGTCGCCCAGTTGTGAGTCCGGTGCTATGCGATTTCCGCTCGCGCTGACGGCCAAGATCGCCCGTCACATCATCAAACACAAGGTCCGGCGCACCCCGCGGTTTGCGCTCGTCTTGCAGCTTGAGCCCCTGCACACCTGCAACCTCGCCTGCACCGGCTGCGGCCGCATCCGCGAGTATTCCACGAGCCTCAAGGACATGATGACGCTGGAGGATTGCCTGAGGTCGGAACAGGAGTGCGACGCGCCGATGGTCTCGGTTTGCGGCGGTGAACCGCTGATTTTTCCCAGGATCGAGGAACTGGTGGACGGACTGTTGGCGCAGGGCCGGATTGTCTATATCTGCACCAATGGCCTGCTCATGCGGAAGAAGCTCAAAGATTACCTCGCGGCGGTTTATTCGCCGGGGCTGGAGCCGGTCCTCGCCCGGCTGTTGAGCGAGAGGCTGATTTCAGACAAGGACGCGAAGATCCTCCGCCAGGGCAGACACGAAGGCGGGCCCGTCATCAAGCCGACGAAGTGGCTGTACTGGAACGTTCACTTGGACGGCCTGGAATACACCCACGACCTGATGGTCGAGCGTGAGGGCGTGTTCAAGGAGTGCGTCGAGGCGATTCGCATGGCGAAGCTGCTGGGGTTCCAGGTGGCGACGAACGCCACGGTGTATCGAGAGACGGACGTCACGGAAATCGAGCAGATGCTCCAGTTCCTCTCCTGGCTCGAGGTGGACGGCCACACCATTTCCCCGGGCTACGACTACGATGCCGCCAAGAAGGACATGGCCCGGCGCCTGGGCCGCAAGCCGGAGGACTTCTTCCTCACGCGCGCCTTGACGATCCAGAAGTTCGCGAAGATTCGGGACTGGGGCGAGCGGTTCAACATCGTCGGCACGCCGGTTTACCAGGAGTTCCTCGCCGGCAAGCGCGAGCTGACCTGCACCGCCTGGGCCATTCCCACGCGCAACATCAGAGGCTGGAAAGCGCCCTGCTACCTCATCACCGACGGCCATTACGCCCGTTACGAGGACATGCTGGGACAGGTGGATTGGAGCAAGTACGGCGTGGTGAACGGCGTCGCGCGCGATCCTCGCTGCGAGAACTGCATGGTCCACTGCGGCTACGACCCCAGCGGCGCGCTCGGCACGAATTACCAGCGCGGCGACACCTGGAAGAATATTCGCTATAACTTCGGCCCCCGGCCCAAGCCGTCTCTCGCGGGCCGCCAGGTCAAAGCCTTCAACGGGGCTTCCATCGGCAACGGCCACCTCGCCCAGGCCAAGGCTGCGGCCAGCACCGGGCTGGCGGGCGCAACATCCGCCTGCCACACCAGCACCCGCAAGGACGATGCCGGCGGCACGGGCGACCTTCCGCCGCGAGATAGTGTCCCCGCCAAACTCCGCAAGCCGGTATAGACCATGCCAACCCTCTTCCTTTCTCCCCCGAGCTTTGACGGCTTTGACGGCGGCGCCGGCTCGCGCTACCAGGCCCGGCGCGAGGTGACCAGCTTCTGGTATCCGACCTGGCTTGCCCAGCCCGCGGCCCTGGTGCCGGACTCGACGCTGCTGGATTGCCCGCCGCATGACATTGACATCAAGCGGTGCCTCGAAAAGGCCAGGGGCTACGACCACGTCGTCATCCACACCTCGACCCCGTCGCTGAAGAACGACTGCAAGGTTGCCGAAGCCATCAAACGGAACCGTCCGGAGACCAGGATCGGCTTCGTCGGCGCGCATGCGGCGGTCCTGCCAACCGAAACCCTCAAGGCGTCCCCGGCCATTGACTGGGTCGGGCGCAAGGAATTCGATTTTACGTGCAAGGAGGTGGCCGAGGGCCGGCCGCTGGAAACGATTGTCGGCCTGAGCTACCGCGACCGCGAGGGCAGGATCAAGCACAACCCCGAGCGGGAGATCATCACGGACATGGACTCGCTGCCGTGGGTGGCGGATGTCTATAAGCGCGACCTGCAGATCGAGAAGTACTACATCGGCTACCTGCTCCATCCGTATGTGAGCCTCTACACCGGGCGCGGCTGCCCAGCCCAATGCACCTTCTGCCTCTGGCCGCAAACCATCGCCGGGCACAAATATCGCGTCCGCTCCCCGCAGAATGTCGCCGACGAAATGGCCTACATGAAGCGGCTCTTCCCGCAGGTCCGCGAGTTCTTCTTCGACGACGACACCTTCACCGCCAACCTGCCGCGCGCCCGCGAGATCGCCAGGAAGCTCGGCCCGCTTGGCCTGGCCTGGAGCTGCAACAGCCGCGCCAACTTGGACGCCGACACCGTGAAGTTCTTCAAAGACTGCGGCCTGCGCCTGTTCCTGGTCGGCTACGAGAGCGGCAACGAGCAGATACTCAGGAACATCAAGAAGGGCGTCACGCTGGCGGAGATGCGCCGCTTCACCCGGGCCTGCCACGACGCCGGCGTCATCATTCACGGCACCTTCGTTCTGGGCCTGCCCGTCGAGACGCAGCAGACCATCGAGGAGAGCATCCGCTTCGCTCAGGAGCTGGACGTCTTCAGCATGCAGGTCAGCCTCGCCGCGCCCTATCCCGGCACCGAGCTCTACGAAATGGCACGCCAGAACGGCTGGTTCGTCAAGCGGGACAAGACCGACCTGGTGGAGACCGACGGCTTCCAGCAAAGCGCCCTCGAATACCCGGGCCTGAGCAAGGAAGCCATCTTCGAGGCCGTGGACCGTTTCTACCGCGCCTACTACCTGCGCCCCAAGCCGATCCTGCGCATCATCAAGACCATGCTCGAGGACAAGGATGTCTTCGTCCGCCGCTGCCGCGAGGGCTACGAATTCTTCAAGAGCCTCCGCCAGCGCAAGGCAGATTTGGCCGCCGCCAGAAGCGGCGCCTCAACACCCGTGCCGGCGGGAGTGTGACGCTACAGCTCAGTCGCGCGCGCCCATAATGACGCACGATGCGTGCACAGGGATGCAATCGGCGCGTCCCCTGCAGCAGCTAGTATTACTCTGTTACATTGCTTGAAACTCGAGCGAATATTGCCTTCCTGTCGGGCCGTTCGTGGCATCGCCAAAGTGCGAGGTTCATCAATGCTTGCAGGGTAGTGGTTGACTTTTGCCGCGTCTTGACTTAACAGAGTAATACCACTTCTTTATAATAATCGGAACAATATGCTTGCGGTTTGGAAGGGGATGTGAGACGCATAGGCATGGCCCGAGCCCGACTCAAACTGACCGTCCTTCCGGCCCAGAAAGCCGAGTTGGAACAACGATTCAAGGGGGCGGACAACGCCCGCCAGCGTCAACGACTCCAAGCGATCCTGCTGGCCACCACCGGGCGGCACGGCTACCGGGACATCGCCCAGATAGTGGGCTGTGCCCCGAGCACCTTCGCCCTGTGGCTCAACAAGTATCTGGCCGGCGGGGTGGAGGAATTGCTGCGCCGGGACACGCCCCCCGGTTCGAGCAGTCCGATCGGTGCCCGCCCCGTGCAGGAAGCGTTGGTGGCGGGCTTGAAGTCAGGGCGTTGGCGCACTGCGGGACAGGTAGCCGCTTGGCTGCAGGAGGAACACGGGATCAAGCGGGCGGCCAAATCCCTGTATCGGTGGTTGGGAAAAGCCGGAGGCGCGCTGCGGGTTCCGCGCCCAGCCCACGTGTTGCAGAACCCGCTGGCCAGCGCCGCCTTCCGCGCCGAGTTGGAGGAAAGGCTCGAAAGGCTGGCCTTGCCCAAAGATCGACCGGTGAAGATCTGGGTGGCCGATGAAAGCCGGTTTGGTCTGCACACGCAAAGCCGGCGTTGTTGGACTCTGCGCGGGCAGCGGGTGGTGATTGCGCAACAGCAGCGCTATGAATGGGAATATGTATACGGGGCCTTGGAAGTGTTGACGGGGCAAGCTCAGTTCCGGTTCATGCCCTCGGTCTGTCTGGACTTCAGCCGGGGTTTTCTGGGGCAAATTGCCGCCAGCGATCCGTTTGCCGAGCATGTGGTGATTTGGGATCAGGCCGGTTTCCACCCGCGAGCGGAGGATGTGTATCTGCCCCAACGGATTCATCTGCTCCCCTTGCCGCCCTACAGCCCAGAACTCAATCCCATCGAGGGGCTATGGGACCAAGTACAGGACGTCACGTGCAATCAGCGTCACGCCACCTTGGACACTTTGGAGGAGTCGCTGACCACGGCGCTGCGCCCGTTCTGGGAAACGCCCTCCAAAGTCTTATCCCTCGTTCATCACTGGCTTCACGCTCAAGCAAACGCTACGCCCTGACCCATTGTTCCGATTCACGGTGAGAAATGGTAT
>MTKZ01027783.1_pt1 | contig 13401 bp, 10 predicted proteins | sample 1042781 | NCBI WGS metagenome assembly MTKZ01 (sample SAMN06212207, study PRJNA360539) | anaerobic digester metagenome | biome: Wastewater treatment plant; material: sludge; isolation source: anaerobic digester fed with sludge from wastewater treatment plant | place: Denmark: WWTP Viborg ...
GGATCACCAGCCTTGATCAGCTGGATGAATTGTGGGATCTTGACAGAAACCGGGCAGCCATCAACGCAAAGGGGTTTGCGGCATTGCAGGCATCTTTCCGCTTCAATGAGAGCTTGCTCTGGGGTGAAACCCAGCGCAACTTCCTGGAAATTGCGCACGCGTTCATGGGCAGGCAGCTCAGGCACGATCTGGCGGTCCTTGGCAGATTGAGGCGTTTGCTCTTCAAGCAAGGCAATTTCAATGTCAGCGACCTGGGTGTCGAGCCGGCAGTCTTCAGGGTGGTTATAGGTGCGATTGCGGTGAATGACCGTTTCGAAATCCACCAGGTGTCCGTCAAACTCGGGACCATCGACACAGGTGAACTTGACCTTGTCGCCCACCTGCACCCGGCAACCACCGCACATGCCAGTGCCGTCGACCATGATGGTATTGAGGCTGACCGTGGTCGGAATTCCATACGGTTTGGTAAGGTCCGCCACAGCACGCATCATGAAAAGTGGTCCGATGGCGAGAATGTAGTCAAATCTCTCGCCAGCTTCAATGAGCGTACGCAGTTGGTCGGTGACGAAACCGTGCAGGCCGTAAGAACCATCATCGGTGGTGATGAGCAAACGGTCACTGACCTTCTCAATCTCAGATTTGAGAATGATAAGGTCCTTGTTGCGGGCACCAACAATCGATGTAACGTGGTTGCCAGCCAGTTTGAGCGCTTTAGCGACCGGGTAGGCAACCGCCGCGCCGACGCCACCTCCAATTACAGCAACCCTGCCGAAATTTTCAATTTCGGAGGGATTGCCAAGGGGTCCCAGGACATCATGAATGACCTCACCAGGCTGGAGAGCGTCGAGCATCATAGTGCTCTTTCCGACCGTCTGGACTATCAGGGATATGGTGCCTGCTTCGGAATCATGATCAACAATCGTTAGTGGCACTCGTTCACCGCCATCGCCAAGGCGCAGGATCACAAATTGACCAGCTTTGGCTTTGTGAGCTATGGGAGGGGTGTAAACGATGTACTGGTTGATCTTTTCAGCGAGAATTTTCTTTTCAAGAATCGTATTTAATGCATGCATTATGGTCGCCTGTGGGGGATGTAGTTTTGACTTTGCATCTGGTGACAGTTAATCGATCACTTTCAGACACCAGTAAAGAGCTTCTTTTTTGTCAGGGTTGAATTTCAGGACAAGGCAGTACCGACCTGGAACAAGTTCTTCGGTTGGCTCAAGCACCTGCATGTTGTTCTCTGCGGCTGTCGCAGTGTAGGGTACTGGCTCACCACTCTCATTGACAAACTGTAACCGGTCGAGGGTTACCATAAGGTCATTGATGACCACAGAGGGCTTATTGTTCTTTAATTGTGGAATGCCTTCTTCCGTTTCCGGGATATTGTAGAAAAGTCCCATCTCTGCGTACAGGCCTTCATTGAGGGCAAAGACGCCATTGGAGGGAGGTTGCGTTGAGAGGATTGGCGTTGGGCGGGTTAGGAAGGGAATCTCCACGTTCAGCAGGGTGGTGCCAATCAGAATGCCGATGATGATGAAAACCGTCAGGGTGAGACCGTATAGCATGATGTCCAGCCATGCGCTGCGTCTGACTGGCGCGGGGGCATTTTGGGGGGCGGAAACAGGTTGGGGACTGACTCCGACATGTGGGATTTGAGGTGCAGGTCGGTCCGCGTAGGCGGAAGCGGCAACGTTTGCGGCTGCCTGGGATGGGGTCTTGAATACGCCGATGGGCTTGGTGTAATCTGAAAGCTTCTCACCAGGCTTGGGCGGGATGTATTTTTTGCGTTCAATGAATGCCAGCCCACGCTGGGCAGGGCGGTTGGCGGGGTCAATTTCGAGCGCTTTTTTAAGGAAAATGACCTGTTTTTCTTCATCTTCAATGATGGCAGAGAGCCAGACCCAAACATTGGCGTTCTCGGGCTCCTCAACGATCGCATCCTTAAGATGCACCAGGGCTTGCTCCATCATGCCTGATTTTGCAGCGTCGATACCTTGTTGAAGTGATGAAGTCATGTCGGGTTCTCCTGTTAGACTTTTGGATTGCACATTCTATACCAGATAAAGTTTACCACAGGGAGTTGGCACATGGCAGATTATAATTGCCTCTCAGAAATGGAGAATGACATGCTGATTGGATTAATGAGCGATACACACAACAACCGACCCGGTGTGCGTTACGCACTCGATATCTTCGATGCACTTGGGGTGGAAGTTATCCTGCATGCCGGCGATTTGATCTCGGCGGAGATATTGGAAGAGTTTTCTGACTTCTCATTATTCCTGTCGTTTGGGAACGGCGATGATCCTTTGTTGATCGCTTCGAGAGCTGGCCGAATTTCGGATCGTTTTGTGTGCGATGAAATGCTCGATCTCAGCCTGGCTGGTAAGCGTATTTTCATGATCCATGGCGACCACAAAACAGAATTGGATAAACGCATTGATAGCGGGGATTACGATTTTGTGTTGCATGGGCATACCCATCGCTATCGGGATGAGCGGATTGGCTCGACTCGTGTGATCAATCCGGGCGCATTGGGGGGGAGGAATATTGGAGAGCGGTCCTTCGCGACGCTCGACCTTGTGAAGAACGAATTGCAGCGGTACCTTGTGCCTTAAAATTGTTGCAGCGCTGCTCATCTCGGTGCAGATCGCCGGTGATCGTATTGAAAAGTGAAAACCCTTGCGAAAAGGCAGGGGTGCATGTATAATGCTTTTTCTACGGGGCGTGGCGCAGTCCGGCTAGCGTGCTTGCATGGGGTGCAAGAGGTCGAAGGTTCAAATCCTTTCGCCCCGACTTCAGACCGCTTACATTGTGAAAAAATATATGTAAGCGGTTTTTGGTTCAAAGAAAAAACATTTTTTGATGAACCTGAGACTGGTAACATAGTTTGCTTTTCCATTTTTTCTCCTTTAACAAAAAATCGGTTTTCACCGATTACCTTTGGAAAAGCCAAAATTGAAGCCATCCGCCGGCAATTTCGGTGGTTTGGTCAGGGCTGATAGATGTTAGCGCATTTATCAGCCCGATTTATTTATTCTATCATTATGTATGTTTTATGTATCGAAAAACTTTAAGACCCTAAAGAGTCCTAAGGTCATTTATCACCTTAGAAAAACCTCCTTTTCTAGTTATCAGAAAATAAGGGGTAAGACTCCGCTTCAATTACCGCAATTTTCATCTCTCAACGCATTTCTGTATAAACGGGTTAAATCAGTCTCTTCTCCGCCTGACAGTAACAACGCTAAATCTAAATTGTCCCGCAATGTTTTACATTGTGAACTTGATGTCGATGAAGAAGTATCGGAACATAAGAGACTTTGGCTGCTTATCATTTTGTACTCCTCGACCTCAATACTATTACCATAAAAACCTTTATAGTCCACTTCTTCGGTAAGATTATGATTCAGATAATCAAAAAAGTATGTATAGAAATTAACATTGCGCGCCTTTGTTCCTTGAAAACTAATTTTCAATCCACCATTTCCAGAAAGTATGTTTTTCTCTGAATATTTACCTTCCTCTAGAATACCCCAATCAGGAAAGGCAGTACTACAGAATTTATATGTCCATTTTTCAAAAATTATTCTCGTCATATGTTCACCTACCCAAGTTCCTTGTACCGCTAAAAGAATTTTGGTTTCTCGTAAATATTCTTTAGCGTTCTTGTATCCAGAAATCATATCAAAATAAATTTGAGCGATTTTAAAATCACCACGAGTGTAAGCATCAACAGCCAGTTCGTAACTAATCGGTGCTAATAAATCTGCAGAATCTTTATAACTGCCAAGAGATGAAAGAATAGAAATAGCCTTTTCGTAATCTTCAGGTTTATTTAGATATAACAAAGCACGCTGATAGTTTGCTTCTAACAATAGATACTACGAATCCTTATATGTGTCAAGTAATTGTAAAATTTCTATTGCATCAAGGTAATTCTTATCGGAAATTAGCTGAAAAGCCTTTTGATAATTTGCCTCATCAATCAACTCTGAAGAGTCTTTATAATCAACCAGTCTTGTCAAAATTGTAATAGCGTCATCATAGTTTCCCTTGGCTAATAAATCAGAAGCATTCTGATAATGAATTTCAGTCACCATATCTTCGGAGTTCTTGTAACCTCCTAAGGAGGAAAACAATTGAAGCGCATTGTCATAATCGTTTTCAGCAAAGTAGTTTGAAGCGCGAGAATATTTTATTGATGGTGAAATCACGAAAATGGAGACAAATATCAACCCAACAACTATTACTACAGAAATAGTGGTTAAAGAGCGTTTTCTATTTGCTTTCTGTAAACGAACCTTCTCTTCTGCAAGTAATCTTGCTTTTTCCTCTTCTTCCCTCTTTGCTTTTTCTATTGCCTGACGTTTTGCTTTTTCCGAAGCAATCCGAGCCTTTTCCTCCTCAAGGCGGACGCTTTCCTTATGTTCATCGAGGTTCTTCTGTAGGGAATATGCAGAAATGTAAAAAACTTTTTCTTTAGATAAACTACAACGAGAACAGATGTTTGCGTCGTTTGAATTTGGTCTTCCACATGTGCACAACCAGTAATCCTCTAATCGCTCTGGTATGAATTCATATTTCTCCTTTTCTGCAGGAGAAAAGTTGCGGATATCCCTTTGAAATTGCTTAACCAATTCGGGTTTTAGCGAATTGATTAACTCTTGCTTTGGCGGTGTGAACATATTTGTAGTTGGCTGCCATGTTGAAGCATCAGTAAAGACAACTCTGTTGATGCCTACTTTTACTCTTCTAACTCTTGGTTCTAACAGGATCGGATTATCTTCACCAAATGACTTGGATATATTTAGAAATATATCTCTGTATGTAAAAGTGTAAGGTGAGATAGCTCCAATGATCTCCATCGCATCATCCATACAATCGATGTTCACAGACACTGATGAAAATAGGCTGGTGTCGGTCTTCAATAAATTCAATTTCAACTGGAGGAAAACGTTCTTGGAAGTCTTATCAAGAAGCAAGACGCCTTTTTCGATTTCAACCGGGGCGTCAAGTTCAAATGTATCTATTTCTATTTCCTGCAACTTGTAGTATTTCTCATCCATATTTCACCCATCCCTATACCGAAAGAATTACAGAACCACAGTTATTCAAAAATTATAACAGACACACAATTAGGGATGGCAAATATCTGAAGTAAGTGCCTAGCGAACAATGACCCCTGTGAATGAAAAATTCATATTTACAATGGGTTATTCAACGAGTCGAAAACAAAAAGGTATCGTGTGGCACTATCTGGAAGAAACCGACTTTTCTTGCGATACCAATTACAGATAGCAACGATACTGCAAAAAACACCCATAAAGTACCCAAGGCAGTAGATATTCCGAGATTTGCTGGATATCGATAACAAAATGGGGATTTTATGAGAGAAAACAAGCCATTTATTGGCGTGATTTAGGGGTGAATTTACACCTAAAAGGGGTAAAGCGAACTTTAGGGGGGATTAGATAGGTGAGTCACACACATCTACCCAAAAAAAGGGGCTATTATACCACAAATATTAAGAGATTTATCAAATGTACAGAGTTACCCTTGACAAAATAGAACAAATGTGGTATAATGTATTGTAATGAATACAGTTGGAGGAGGTGCTTATTGATCGATTATTGCCGTTTAGAGCTCGCTCAGAGCTCAAACCTTTTATGACTACTGCCGGAAAATCTGGCAGTAGTGCTTTAACTGGTCAAATTAAAACTTAGTTTCTTTTATAAAGGAGAAAAATGGATTTAAACCTAAAAAATTTATTAAAGCTGGTTGAGAAAGATCTGCCAAAAGCCCTCGAGCCGAAAATTCAAAAATTGGTGGAAGAGAAACTCGAAACACAGCGTGATGAAGTTGCGGCGGAGATGGAAGAAATGATGGAAGAACGAGAGTCCTTACTAGGAAGGAATTGCCCCCCATTACAGCGCAAAACTTGTCATTTAGAAGCAAGAGATGAATTCATTATCGAGTTTAGAAAAAAAGGTTACCTATCCGAGAAGTTTTATCAATCTAAGGACTGGCTTTCTATCGCACGCCCGGTAAGAAAAAAACTCCCGTAACGAAAATTGAGTTATTCCTGCTTTCAATTTATCCAGAAAGATGGAATAACTCAGAAATCTAACCCCCAAAAGGAATAAGAAATGGCGCAGATAACATAAATTATTTTCACAAGTAAAGAGGAAAGTGTTAAATGACTATTGAAAAAGAAATAAGAGTAGTAGAGCAAGAGTGGCTGGATTGTATGAAGGTTTCTCCACAGTACATTACATTCCGTTGTGATCAATGCGGGAAAGTTTGGGGAGTTAATGTTGATTGTAATGAGAACCAAAAACTCAAGATTCATGACTTAACTTGCAGAGATTGCTCTATGAAAATTTTAGACCACTAATTTATCTGATAGGAGATATAGAAAATATGCCAGAAAAACCAACAAAAGAAGCCTTCACATTTTACAAGCTTGATACATACATACTAAATCATTTTGGAGTAGAAGCCGCGGGTGTTCATGGAGTAATTAGGAACAAATCCCAAACGCCGGGGTATGTCTGTGAACTTTCGCAACAGACAATCGGCAATATTCTCCACATGTCTTACAAAAGGGTTGGTGATGCAATCGACATTTTATTGGAAAATGGCTTCNNGCTTACCAATGTGACCTAGAGAAGTGTGATATCCCCCTCACTTCTGAAAATACAATTTCATTGAAATGTAATGATGAAAGGGTAAGAAAACACGAAGAAGGCAAAAAAGCATACGAAGCAAAAACGCTGAACCAACCTGATGATGTACACGATATCAAAAAATTAGATGATACGAATCATATCAACAAAGCAGATGATACGGATCGTATCAACGATATGGATAATGATGGGATGTTTCGTCCCAACAAACCATCCGTTGTTGATACAAATCATCCCCCAATAAAGAACTGTAGTAAAGAAATAAATAATAAAAAAATAGATGTTGTTTCTTCTTTTTTTACTGAAAGAGAGAATGAAATCCGGTCTAAACTAGAAAAGAAAATCGGATACATATTTGCTAATGACTATAGATGGAAGAGAATTTTCAACTATATAGCGGAAAGACAAGAGAGTGGACAATCTATCCAAGATTTAGTTGATTATTTGCTGGAGAGTGAATTCAACATGAAGTTCATGACTTTAGCAAAACTAGAAGAGATCTATATGAATGAAATACGAGTCAGTAACAGTAAAAAAACAATAGAACCACAGGCATGGACATCTTGGTTTGGATCAGGCTATACCTAAATAAATAATAGGTGAAGCTCTTGAGATAAATGATAAGATTGTATTGCCGAACAATCATCGACAGTTGTTGAAGTTTCGCCACAGATATAAAAAAATTTATGCTCGCTCTTTCAGATATCGGCGCAGGAATAAAAATCCTGCGCGGATAGTCTTTTGTCGTAAAGGGGGGGGGTGGGGGAAGGACAAAACAAAACTTGTTTAAGAGCAACCGACTGAAATGAGGGAACCCGTGGGTTGCGAGTAGAAAGCCCCTCTTTGAAAGAGCTCTAAAAAAAAAATACCGCTCAACAGCTGCCTTTTGCGCCCGTCTCAAGCGAGCACCTTGCGACAGAACTCACTTCTTCTTGGCGCCAAAAGTAAATAGTGTGGGTTCGTGCAAGGGCAAGCGCAGATGCCAGCTAAAAAAGGCAGATGACAGGAGGATTTTTGCCGTGCGGCTCAAAGGGGGGCGGCTTAAACAAGTTTTAGCTAATGCATTGTTTGGCAGATGTTTTCCTGCCAACAAGCATTTAAGCGGTGTTTTGGACGGTGGTGGGTTGGTTTTTTCTTTAGCAGGATGCGGAAAAGCTCATGGAGCATCCTGAGTTTCTCTTTTTAGTGAGTTGTTTGTTCAAAAATTTAACGGAGTGAAAATTTTTAGAACAAGCGGCGAATTCCGTAAAGCGAGGTCAACAGCCTTAGCTATGTTAAGGCTGTCGGGCGAGCGTTGAATTGCCGCCGTTAGGCGGTGTCTTGATAGGAATTTCTTCAGATAATCATTCACGAAGTGAAAATTTTCTGAAGAAGTTCCGACTTCATAGCGAGGTCAACAGCCTTAGCTATGTTAAGGCTGTCGGGCGACCGTCACATTCGCCAAAGGCGAAATAACATGGAGTAGTTTCTTTCAAATTCGAATGACCAAAGGGAGTGAGTTTTTGAAAGAATCTGCGGAATATATCCTTTGTCATTAATTACAGATAATGTGGGTGGGGTAATCATACAAACTCATCTACCGTAAATCTCAAATAACCCGAAAGCTTTAAATTAACCCCGTCTTCAATGACAGAACGTTTGGTCGGGTAATTTATAATGACTGGAACACAATAACGAATTTGAGCTGTTTTTTTTGGTCCGGATGGCAAGGTGAATGGAAGAAAAGAACCATCTCCTTTTTACCCCCTGTTTTAGTCTCCAGCAACAATCAATATATACCATTTCGGAAAAAACACTTCTAAACCGATAACCAGAATGCCTCAAGATGCGAAAAATGGCATATTTAAAGCGATTAGCATTCATTCCTGATAAATTACCCGCAATGCGCATAGATTAACATTTTTAGGGGATTTTTAGGGCTCTGGCGGGATTGTAGTAGAACATATGTACTATTTGGCAAACCCTAATAGCACCCCCTACCCAACAGAGAAATGGGTGGCTTTGCGGTTTCTCTAATGTGGCTTTGCTGTTGGAACTTCGATGAAGAGGCTTAGCTGATGGCTTTGATGTTGCTTTGTGGTTGTAAGCGAAAAAATTCGAAATTTCCCTCTATATTGTATTAACTATTATATTATTTATATATTACTTATTGTATTAACTATCAAAAGATACCCTATATTAATCTATATATATATATTACGGACTGCGAATCTTACGCCGCCTCCTCTACATTTTACGCCGCCCCCTCTATTTTTTACGCACCCCCCTGCGAATCTTACGCCGCCTACTGCGAATCTTACGGTGCTTCCCTGCCTATTTTACGCTCCCTGTCTGATCTTTTAACAGGCACCGTGATATTTTACAGTGTCCCCCTGCCAATCTCCTCTATGAAGGTCGATGAGCATCGTTAAATCTGCGATTCTTGAATTTACTTCTATAAATCAAATAGAGTAAACTAAAAACAATTACAATAATGTTTGCTCAAGACCACGAGCCGTGATAGGAGGTTTGTTATGCCTGAATTACTTACATTTTCATGTCCTTCCTGCAAAACAAAATTGACCATAACTAGTAAGAGTATAAAAGAGTTTTTATGCAACACTTGTGGGCATACTATCGTTGTTAAGAGTGAATGCGGAATTACATACCTTGAGGAAAAAGAAAAGAGTATTGATGATCTTTCTCCGGTTATTCTCTCAGGTGTGAGTCTTGACGAGACAAGTGAAAAGCCATCTCAGGACATGCCCGTTGGAACCGCTACTGAAATGCCAACCTCGTCCAACCCCAAATCTTTCGAACATGAGGAATTCTTTGACGGTATTTCTAGTGATATTACTAACCAAAAAATTATAGAAAAGATATCAAGGCTACAAAATAGCAGAGAGATGTTGTTACAGGGCTATAAGAAAACGAAAATGGTTGGAATAGTTATCTGTCTTGTTACTCTTATATTGATTTATTTATTGCTTCCTGTGTACAGCTCTTACGAGGAGCTTTTTAAAGCATTGGGTATTACATTTATTCCAGTAATTCTAGTATTTACGATTTTTTTACTCGTACGTAGAAACGCAGTATTATCCAATATTAACTATATTAATCAAAAAATCGATAACATAAAAGATATTAAGTAATGGTCATTAGTTTCTTTATGTAAGTGATATTTTACATGTTTGCAAAATTTTCACGTCGTACTTACTGGCATAATGCTTCTTGTTGAGAATTGAGTATTGTGAAAAATTCGGAAATATGATTTTGATTTTCAAAGAAAGGAAATTTAAGAGAAAGAGTTTTCGCAGTATCAATCAACCTGATCATTAATTGATTGTTATTCTTTATTGTTATGTCGCAATAATCCACTGAGAAGCAAGAATCATAATTTATAGATCCAAATTCCGAAAAGGGTAAAACAATCACTTGAATATCTGTTAATACCAGCAAGTAATATCGTGTAACGAAAGGCGCCCAAATCCTAAACAAGAAGTAGTGAAGACAGTTTGGAGTTTGCCTAAAGGTGTAAATCCCGATTACTTCTTCATTCCATTCGGTAAGTGGTTCAGCCAGATCTAGCAGGTGTTGAAATTCCGATAATTTCATCTTATCCTTTTATAGCCTGTCAGTATATCAATGAATTATACTTCGGTAAAAGTCGATGTACATCGTAAAATGTCACGATGCTCTGAAATGAAGGCATACAAAACACAATCTAGAGCGAATAAGTGTGTAGTTCTCAGGCTAATAAACTAAATGTACATTGGCATTAATCTGACAAAGCTGAATCGAGAGAATCCCGGAAGGCGTTTTCATCATCTGAAGTATAGAAGGGGATGCCGACCAGACGATATTTGGTGCCACCTTCAACAGTAAGCAGATTTCCCTTGTACTCTTGCTTTATCTCTTTGAGGAAATCTTCCTTCCATCTGTCATGTCCAGCCAGAAAAGCCCCCTTGGGTTCGATGAAGAGTTGATAGGTTAGAGATCGACCGCTCTTTTCCTTCATGTACAACACAAAGTCGGGTTGGAAAGCCTGACCATCTGAGAAATTGTAGATGGCGAAATGACCTTCATTCCTCATCAGATAAATATCTTCGTATTGTGATTTCAAGTTTTCAATTTCTCTGTCAAGTAAGTATACAAAGTCCCTTTCTTCACCAGTAGCAAAGAGCCTGTCAAAGGTCAAATAATCTCGTGAGGAAATGAAATGGTCAAGTTGGGGATTGTCCTGAGCTTTCAGATTGTCCTTAGAAAATTTCAAAGTCTTATCTTTGAATATTTCATGGATAAACGATTGGTTAAATTCCCTCGAACCCACCAACTTGTTCTTGGTGTTTTCCCTGATCTGTGTTTCAATTTCACCTAATAATCCCAAAATCGCATCCAATTTTTCACGCCTGTTTTCATCCAGAAGGTATAGATCCCCCCTGAATGTTATCTTCAAACCAGCCAAGAATTGGGGTGAATCAATGAAATCATCAATAGAGTTTAGATTTGGAAAGTATCTTCTGAGGGATGCAAAAGTATAAAAAGGGTTTCGGGCAATAGCTGTTTGAATGATATTGCGGTCAATGTCTTTTAGTGCGATATCGCATATGTTCTCGTCATTGATTATCGCAGCCTGCTGTTTTCCGTTCAGCACCGCACTCTCGCCACCCTTTCCAGTGGCGACCGTATGCACAAAATTCTTCTTAGTGGCCCCTAAATCACTAAAGGAAAAGACGTTTTTGTAATCCTTCTGAACAGGTCTATTTGAATAAAACAGACCATATTTGTAAAGTGAAGTCTTCTTAAAGGAATCCTTGAGCTTGATTTCCTTAGTAACTTCCTCTTGCTCCATCAAACCCTGCTCAACAAGGGCTCTTCGAATATCATAGATGGAACGAGAGTCATTGATGCTGTGATAATGCAATTCCTCAATAACCCTTATTTCATTCTCTAAATCCTTGTCGAATTTCCTGCGGAAGCGGTCTGTGTTTTGGGGAAGAACAAAGGGGAAGTAACGTGCACCCCGACCAATCAATTGAGCCGAAGACATGGTTGTTGTTCCGATTTTTGCTCTGCCTGTATCACGGGGCTCATAGCAACGCACAATATCAAAGAGGTTGAGCACATCCCAACCTTCATTTAGTTTTTGGACCGCAAAAATTGCCCTGATGCGGTTGTCTTGATCTTCGAGGGTGTTGACGATAATCTGGTACGTTTCCTTTTCGGTTTCATCATTCACGGAAAGGGTGAATTCCTCCCTGAACTCACTCTTCAATCTTTCAGCCAGCTCGTTATCACTGATACCCCTTTCTGTAAAGAATTGAAAGGCACGTTGAATGATTGGTATATTGGATTTGCGAATTCGAGCAATCTGGTTGCCGGAAAGACCGCCGATTATCTTGTGGAAATTAGCCTTATTCTCTTGTGATTGGACAANNTAAAGAGAATCACGGGTTTCAAGTTGATGCGATGGCAGGCAGCAACTTCCTGTTTGTATTGGCTCAAAATCAAGGCTTGAAGAATCCGGTCGTCTAAAGAAAAGTCAGAATAAACAAGGGTGATATCTTTTGAAAAACCATCATTGCGAAATTCCGGCAGGTCATATCGGATGATAACCTTGTCGCGGTATTTATTTACCATTGCAGGGGTAGCAAAATCGTGGGTTGCGGTGAATTCGAGCAAAAGATTATCCCGGTTTTGTTCGAAGATATGTTGGACTGTGTTTTCCCAACTTTCGAACAATTCCATTTCTGATTTAGTCTTTACATTCATATGATGGGATTCGTCAGAAATCAGCACAATCTTGTGTTTACGGAAATCCTCAAAAGTCAGGGAGTTTTCCTTTTGAGTGGTCAAATCAGAATGCAATTTCTGGATGGTTGTAAAACAGATGTTGATATCGTGGGGGTTGACACCCTCAAAATTCGATACCGGATTTACCTTCACCCGATAATTATCGATGGTGATATCAGGATTGAAGAGATATTTGATGGATGAAGGGTTGAGAAAGTTGTCTTTGGTCTTTTCGATGATATTGGTGGAATTGACAAAGAAGAGGAAATTGCGATAACCCTGCTCATAGAGGTAGAGGATGAGACCAGCCATGATGAGAGTCTTACCACTTCCGGTTGCCATGTTAAATAAGAAGTGGAGAGGGAAGGTTTTGTTGGGATAATCTTTGTTATAGCAATGAATAAAACGGGCAAAAGCTTCGATTTGATATTTTCGGAGTTCATAACGAGGATGTAGATTCAGATTGATTGAGTCAGGAATCTCCTTATTTAGGAGATTCATATCAGATGCACCATCCAACAACTGATATAAGAATTGATCGGGCATTAGTTTTCCCCGTAAAATGCTTTATTTAAAGCTTTGTCTTCATCGGATACGCTGAATTTGACATCATCTATCTCTGAGAGGTTAACATAAAGTTGATTCTTGTCGAGGAGTTCCATTAGAAGTTTCTTCTGTTTTACTAGCCCATTTTCTTCCTTGCCAATTTCCATGAAAGTGTTAATGGCATCCTCAGGAAATTTTGGATTGACGTACCAGTTAAGGAAGGAATTCTCTGCCATTTCCTGCCAGATTTGAAGGAGTTCGACAGAATTATTAGCATCTTGAATACGATCAAGGAATGCTTGGTTATATTTCATCAGCTCGCAGTAGATAAAATCGCCCCCGCCAATCCAATCAACTGACTTTGATATGCCAGTAGTATCACCATTAATGACAT
>MTKZ01124598.1_pt1 | contig 13396 bp, 11 predicted proteins | sample 1042781 | NCBI WGS metagenome assembly MTKZ01 (sample SAMN06212207, study PRJNA360539) | anaerobic digester metagenome | biome: Wastewater treatment plant; material: sludge; isolation source: anaerobic digester fed with sludge from wastewater treatment plant | place: Denmark: WWTP Viborg ...
TGCGGCATGCGTTTCTGAAATTTCTCCGGCAAGCGAATCACGAGGATGGCGGCGAGTCCGCGGCACGCGGACATTTGGGCAAATCACTCAACGATGTCGCCGCGACATTCCTGGGATATGATGGCTATTAGGGACGATATGTCATATTAAGGACGCTAGTCGATATTAGAGGTATGATGGACAGTCCCTATTATCCCGCCTGCTCGGCGTATTCAGCGGTAGTCACGAGGGGTCAGCGGTCCGAGGCTGCCAGCCGTAAGAGGAGGGTCCGCCTCTGGCGATGAGAATTCAGCGACGCGGGCCCGGATGCGGCCACAGCGACGTTCCGTCGCGTAAGTCAGCCAAGAGGACACTGGTCAGAAGGTCTCCCAGTGCAGGACGTCCTCGATCGTGCGTTTGGCTGGCGAGGGAATCTCCTCGGGATGGCCCACGGCCACGAGCGATACCAGCTTGAGCTCGGGGGGCGCGCCGCACAGCGACACGATCTGCGAGGCATAAGGCTTCTTGTCGCCAGCCACCCAGCAGGCGCCGAGATCCTGAGCGGCAGCCGCCAAGAGAAGGTGCGATGTAGCTGCGCTGCAATCTTCAAGGTAATACTTTGTGTCGCGACTGAACACTACAACGCAGACGGGAGCATCTGCGATGAATTTGCCATGGTCGGTCAGGGCGGCAAGCTGGCGGAGCCGATTGGGGTTGGTGACCACGACGAACTCCCAGGGCTGGAGGTTCCGGGCGGTCGGTGCCAACCTGGCCGCATCGATCAGGCGGAGAATGGCTTGACGCGAGACCGGCTGGTTCTTGAAACGTCGGACGCTTCGCCGCGCTGCTATCGTTCGAAGGGTTTCCATCATCAGCCCTTTCTGGGAGGCCATCAGCAGCCAACACGTTTCCGGCTCCTGGCGCCCATCATATGCCGGCAGGCTCGAAATGCCAGCCGGCCATCAGCGCCAACCGCTGTTGAGGTCTCTTGCCAGAGCTTATAATGGTCTCCGAATGGTCGGCAGCAGGACCAATCTTCCCTGGCGGGCATGGTCGGCCGCACCTTCCGCACCGAGCCAGCACGATGATCCGAGGAAAGTCATGAGCAACCGAGTCAAGCTTGCCCAGCGTTGCGGTATCGAATGTCTCCCAAAGGGATGGCCATGGGCCTTTCGTCCCCGGGTTTTCATAAACCTTGTCCTCGCAATTAGCTGCGCGCCGATAGCGACGAGGGCGGCACGGGCGGAATGCTACGTGGTGACCAACGTCGGGACGGTGGCGGGAGCGACGGAACTCCAGGTCCGTGACATCAACAACGCCGGCGAGATCGTCGGCTGGGCAATGGCCAACAACGTCTTCCAGGGCTTCCTGTACAGAAACGGCGTGATGGTCAGCCTCGGCTCGCTCGGGGGCCAGGGCTGCCAGGCTCACGGCATTAATGACGCCGGCCAAGTGGTGGGAGCGGCCGCCACGACCACCGGCGAGGAGCATGCGTTCATTTACACTGGCGGTCAGATGATCGATATCGGGACGCTGGGGGGAACGAGGAGTTCGGCGGCAGCCATCAACAACAGCGGTCTGGTGACCGGCTTCTCGACCGCGAGCAATGGGACCTATCGGCTGTTCACATGGCAGAACGGTGTACGTACCGACGCCGGTCATCTGGGTTCGACTAACTGCGAGGTCTGGGACGTCAACAGCGGTGGAACGGTCATCGGCCTCAACCAGTTGATCACCTCTCAGCTCATCGCCTTCAGTTGGACCGCCTCCGGCGGCTTCCAGCCCCTTGGAACCTTCGGTGGCGCAGCGGGTTATCCCTATCGCATCAACGACAGCGGACAGATCGCCGGATCGATCTGGACCGGACAGACCAACCTTCTCGGGGTCCGTACCTACCACGCCTTCTTCTACCGTAATGGTGGTACGACGGACCTCGGCACGCTCGGTGGCACCAGCAGTGGTGCCAGCGGCATCAACAACAACGGCGTCGTCGTGGGCTGGTCGCAAGTAGCCTCCGACCAGCACGCCTTTATTTACGACAGCACCAACGGCATGCGGGACCTCAACACTCTGATCTCGCCTACCTCCGGCTGGGTCCTTGAGGCGGCCGTGGCGATTAACGACGCCGGGCAGATTGCCGGCACCGGGCGACTGAACGGCGTGAGACGCATCTTCCGGCTGACTCCCAGCCAGACGGACGCCGATGGAAACGGCTTCATCGACGCATGCGAGGCCCAATCAACGCCGCCCACCGATACCTGTGGCACCGGTCTGCCTATCTCACTGGCGGCCGTCTCCATGGGCCTGTTCTTCCTGAAACGACGTGATTGACCCGGCCGCGGTGCGGTGCCCACACCCGGCCGCTGGGCGGCTGTGCCGATACGCGGACCCTCCCCAAGAAACACCGATCGGCAAAGCACCATGCCGGGCGACTGACGTTGCCTGTGGACAACGTGCCCCGGAGTGTGACGCAGGAGAGTCTGCGGGCATTACCGTTTGACTCGACAAGATTTACAGAATTGTGGCATTCCTGCTTGTCGTATGGCCCCGGAATTGCTATGCTAAGGTGACAGCCCAGCGGTTTCGAGGCGTCTGAATCGCGCGTCGCGAGGGTGACTGCGGGAAATCCCAGAAACCCAGCATGTCGAGGGATACAGACAGCTCGGAGCCGAACCCGGAGAGGCATAGCCCGAGAAACGTGATGATTTGGGGCGTTTAATACTTCGAATGGGCTGTGAACATAGACGAGAGCGACCGAAGAAACATATAATCAGCGGGCCGATCGAGCAGGACTCCTCAGGTCGCCGATCAGACCCGTAGCCAAGCTTCCACTCGCTGCGGCACCCTTGACCGCGCCAATGTTTGCAGGGTGCCGCACGCCTTTTTTACAGGCCTCGATATCAACTGTACGCACCTGTGAGTTTCTCGAACTCTCGCCACAAATTCACAGCCCTTTGGGGCTTTTCAGCCACGGATAGCCCCGATGGCACGGATGACGACCGAAGGGGCATCCTCCATCTGTGTCATCAGTGCAATCCGTGGTTTGAATTGCCTGGAAAACACTTGCTACGAATCAATGCTCGCCATGGGCGGACACCCCTCCGTGCCGACACACTCGCCGCGTCTTCGTCTCGCCGAGGCACTCCACATCTCCGCTCAATCGTCTCTCACGCCGCTTACCGTTCAGAAACAAGCTGCGTTGCCGTTCCGACGGCGGTTCCGGAACTAGCGTCCCCGTCCCGACGGCCCCCGTTCCGACCGCATGCGTCCTCGTTCCAACGACCGCCGTTTCGATGCCCCGATCGTGAGCTGCTTCTCAGGCGGCGGGATCTGCAGCGACATGACCTTGCCCGTAACCACCAGATGCTTGTAGGGGATGGGTTGCGGCTGCTTGGCGGCGTCCGTGGATCGCAGTGTCTCTGGTGCAAACCTCCTTCTTGCACGCGAGACCGTACATGAATTGACGTGAAGATCGATCGCCAGCTCGCCGGTGGACCGGCTCCAGTCAATCCGCTTCCAATCGATTGGGGGCGGTCGGCGAACGCCCATTTGTCTCCTCCGAAGGGCTCGAACGTAGGTAAGTTGAGTGCCGGTACGCCGGGCAATCTCCTCGTCGGACAGACGCCAGATCATCGAGTCGTAGGATGCGAGTGGACGGCGAATGCTTTCGGGAGCATGCTGTTTCCGCATGTAGAAGATATACCCCCGAGTCAGACCCAGTTGCTGACTCAGCTCCCGATTGCCCAAGGACCAGTCAACCTGGGACCAGTCGCGCTTGGTTCTGGGCCGTATCCGGTTTCTCGGCGCGGACTTGACAGGCCGGGACGTGTGGGGGGCGAATTGCCTTCTCTTCTTACTCACATAGGTCCGACACGTCCCCATCTCTTGGGCGAGGGTTATGCTGCTCTTGGACCAGTCTACCTTGGTCCAATCGTGTTTGTGATACGTCCTTTTCTTCAAGTCAGTATCCTCCAAACAGAATCGGAAACCTTTTGCCAGGCTACTTACAGTACCCTCGTAGCGGGCGATTGGCCATATCCTGCCGCGTCCTCGTTGGACGGCGCTCGGCGACGAAAGGGGGCGGCGAATGACGGACCTGACATCGGTTTGCCAGGACGGGAGAACGTCGTTAGCATAATCGTCCCATGCGGGATTCCTGAGACCAGACGATTTGAGGAACTGAAAACATGAGCACAACGATGAGTCGGCGGGCCTTTGCCAAGGGTGTGGCGGCGGCGGGGGTAATGGCGGCCGGTGGGCCGGTNNTGCTGGGGGCGCTGGGAGCCAACGAGCGGATCCGGCTGGGGATCATCGGGGTCGGCAACCGCGGTGATCAGCTCATCGACGCGTTCAAGCCCCATGCCGACGCTGAGTTCGCGGCCATCTGCGACCTGTACGAGCCCTACATCGAGTTCGCCAAGAAGAAAGTGGGCGGCGATCCGTTCACGACCAAGGAATACAAGAAGCTGCTGGAGCGCAAGGATGTGGACGCGGTGCTGATCGCCACGCCCGACCACTGGCACGCGTTGCAGTTCATCGAGGCCTGCCAGGCCGGCAAAGACGTCTATGTCGAGAAACCGCTTTCACTCACCATCCGCGAGGGTCGCAAGATGGTGGAGGCCGCCGACCGGTACCAGCGGATCGCCCAGATGGGCAACCAGAGGCGTTCGTCTCCGGCTCATCGCAAGGTGATCGAGATGATTCACGCGGGCAAGATCGGCAAGATCACGGCCGCCCGTTGCTACCACATCCGCAACGAGTCGCCGATCGGCCTGGGCAATCCCGCCAACGGCGACCCGCCGGCCGGCCTCGACTGGGACATGTGGCTGGGACCGGCGCCCAAGGTACCCTACAACGAGAACCGCGGCTTCTACAAGTTCCGCTGGTTCCGGCACTACTCCGGCGGTCAGATGACCAACTTCGGCACCCACTACATCGATGTTATCCAATGGGCACTGGGTGACATCTGTCCGGCCGGCGTGTTTGCGGTCGGGAGCCGCACGGCGGTCGAGGACAACCGCGATGTACCCGCGACCATGGAGGCCGTCTGGGACTACCCTGACGGGGCCATCGTGACCTTCTCGCAGTACAACGCCAACGGGGCCCCCGGCACGGCCAGAGGCTCGGGCGTCGAGATCCGCGGCACGAAGGCCACGGTATATTTCGGCGGAAGCGTGGAGATGGTGCCGGAAAGCCTGTTCACCGAAGCGCTGCCGGCACTCAACCCGCTCGACCGGGCGGCGAGCAAGCGGCAGGCTGCGGCCGTGGAGAAGGGCGCCGAGCCCTGGAGCATAAAGGACGGCGACGCCACCAAGGACCACGCCCGCAACTTCCTTGACTGCGTGAAGAGCCGCGAGACACCCAACAGCCCGGTGAGCATCGGGCACCGATCGACGGCGTCGACACTGCTGGCCAACGTTGCGATGGACCTCAAGAAGTACCTGGCCTGGGACGGGGAGAACGATCGCATCACCAACGACCCGGATGCCAATCGGCATCTCGGCTACGCGTACCGGTCCCCGTGGAAGCTGCCGATATGACCGGCACCCGGACGCCACACTGGCCGCATCTCTGCCGGTGGAAGCCTGTTGGGCAGGGACCTTTCCGATCCGGGACAGCCGGTCTTGGCGCCTGCGGACAGAAGCTTCGGCACGCGGAGATGAGATAACATCATCAGGGGAGCTACCGGATCATGCGGGTCGGAACGACACTCCTGAGCATCCTGGCAGCCGCGGCGGCAATGGCCGCCGTCGCCGATCTCCCGCGAGGTGGGAATCCATCGAGCTCGACCATACCGACCGCTCAGGCTCCCTCGACTCGACCTCACGGCGCGTCCGCCGTCTTCAGAACGGATCGGCACTTCGGAGAACAGGTCCTGACGTATCGCTTCGAGCCCGGCGTTGAGGTGCGTATTATCGCCCCGCCCGCGGCCCAATTTGACCGGTCGATACCCACGCGGGTGGTCATTTATGCGTTGCCCAACGGAAACACCACGGATCAGACCATCGGCAAACGCGTCACACCAGGCGTCGACTGGCATTACGGCATCCAACACATCGGCGCCCAGACCCGGCGGCTGCGCGAGGTCATCCGCGAGGAGAACCTGGTTACCGCCTATGTCGAGGCCGACGGCAAGAGCTGGCCGACATGGCGATCCAAGCACGCCCAGAGCAGCCAGCTGATCGCCCAAGTCGTCGACTCGATCGCCGGCCGGTTCAACGGGCCACGGACCAGCATCACGCTCACCGGCCACAGCGGCGGCGGCAGCTTCACCTTCGGCTACCTCAATGGTGTCGATCGGGTTTCCGATCGAATCGATCGGATCGCATTTCTGGACAGTAACTACGCCTACAGCGACGAACAGAACCACGGCGACAAGCTGATCGCCTGGCTCAAGGCCTCGCGACGAAACCACCTGGTCGTGATCGCCTACGACGACCGCAACATCATGCTCGATGGCAAGCGCGTGGTGAGCCCGACGGGCGGCACGTACCGGCGGACAACGGACATGATCGCCCGGTTGCGTAAGGAGATCGCTCTATCCGAAAAGCCCCTGCTGGACACGCTGCCCACCGGTGCGTTCCCCGCCACCGCCCCGGCCGGGCACGCCTCTGCTCTGGCAATGAGCCGGCGTTACCGTGGGCTCGACGGTCAGATTGACATCATTCTTGTCGAGAACCCACAAAACAAAATCCTTCACACGGTAATGGTCGGCGACATGTCCGGCTTCATCCACGCGATCACCTCTGGAACACCCCACGAGAACCAGGCAGCGGTCTTCGGCGGCCCTGTCACGTATGAGAAGTGGATTCAGCAGGATTGACCCCGGCGTTGTATACGGCAACCCTGGAACATGAAGAATCGCGAATGCGGAATTGAGAACGGGGCCTGTTTTGTCGCGACCGGCGAAATGCACGGGCAGAGGTGGCTCGGTGCAAGCCAAGCCATTCGGGAACAGAACCTCCTCCACGGCTCCTTCCGATTGCCCCTGGACGGTTTTATGCAACTGAAGGGTCGACCGTCGCGGTGGCCCCCTGCTGGCTGTCAGCTTGTTCCGGTCATGTCCCGGCAGGTCACCGGCTCTCTCGTGCGACTCGTCGTACGATAACGCTGGTTCATTTGCACCACGATGTCGTTCATTTCAACCATTTCATGCGGCTGCACCCTGCCGGATCAGCAATTGCGGTCCTGTTGCGCCAGGTCATATCGCTGGCACGACAAATGCTGGTAGATTCATGGCAAGCAGCAACGAAGAGAAGTGTCCTGCGAGGTCGATCCGCCGGGCCGGCGGCCTGACCGGCCGGTGAACGGAGTGAGAAAGCAGTCCGCGCGGCACGTGTGCCCGCGACTGTTCGGGGAACTGGTGTGCGCTTTTTTCGAAAGGAGGCATGTCATGAAGAATCGGCAAGCCATGTCGCTTCAGCGCGGGGCCTTTACGCTGATTGAACTGCTGGTGGTGATCGCCATCATCGCTCTGCTGATCAGCATCCTGCTGCCGTCACTGGCCAATGCTCGGGAGCTCGCTCGGAGAGTGTACTGCGGCGCGAATCTCCGCTCCATCGCCCAGGCCTGCATCATGTACAGCGAAGGCAACCAACAGCGATTTCCGACCGCCTGGCAGCCCTCGACGGTCGACCTGAGCAAGACCTGCAACACCGCCATCGGAAACCTTCGAGGTCTACCCGACGGCTGGACGGACTCCGACGGCCCCGCAGCGTCGGACAACCAGAGCAACTATCGCGCCTACTATCGGCTTCTTCTGCGCGGCTCAAAAGCGTATCTGCAACCGAAGCAGTTCATCTGTCCGACGGGCAATCGCAAGCTCGGCCACTTCTCTTCCGGCACCGGTCCCAATCCGATCGTTGACGATGCCAACCTCAAGTACTTCGCACAGCCCAAACCACCGGTCGGTGCCGAGGGTAAATGGTACGATTTCGATGGCTCACCCACGGCCATCGTCAACGCCGGCACCGAACTGGCCGAGATCAGCTACTCCCTTCAGATGACCCGTGTGGCAACGCTGAATGAGCGAGGATTCGGCAAAACCTACGGGGTCAGGATGACCAGCTCGCAAGACCCTCGCAAGGCCCTTGCGGCAGACCGCAATCCGTTCTCGAACCGACTCGACATGCTGCGTCCGAGCCCGGTTAGTCCGCAGGCCTCACGATACAACTTCGATCCGACCGCCCAGGGCACCGGCCTGCCCGCCCCTGGCGACCTCGACGGCAACGGCAGCGTGGACGCCGGTGAATGGCTGGCCGCATTGCGGAAACGAGATCGGAGCCTCAGCTCTCGCAACCACAACCGCGTGGGGCAGAATGTCGCCTTCCTTGACGGCAGCGTTAAATGGTGCAAGCATCCGCTTTGCGGGGCTGATGAGGATCTGATCTGGACCCCAACGACTCCACCCCAGCTCGGCCGGACCTTCCAGGATCCGCTGGAAACTCACCTCCAACTGCTGCCCGGCCGGGGAACATTAGCCCACTACCAGACAGCCCTGTCGGACCCCGCCATGGGCACCGACTCGCTGTTGATCCCATAGCCTGCGGCCACACCGTTGGAGGCCCTGCCCTGGAAGAGCCGCGCAGGTCGACACAGACGCTCGGACAACAGCATGTCTGCCGGAAACCTCACACAGCGGGGCGGAAGTCTGCTATAATACCGCCTTTGGTCCGAAGCCGGATCGCTCGAAGTGGGTGCAAGCCGAGCAAGGGTTTGGGGAAGATGTGCAACCTCCAACGGCCATCACGAGTATATTCCCGAAGGTGGCGCAGACTCCACCGCTGCCGGTCGGAATCGGGAGGCGAGACGACATGAACGCATTCCATTTGCCTGTGTGTCATAGCCTTGCGTGCTTGAGAAGGTTCGCTTCGACGGCCATCCTGCTCCTGGCCTCCTCGGCCGTGACGGCGGCAACCCCCTCCTCGCAACCGGCGGACGGGCAGCCGAAGGCCGTGGCCGCACCTCCGGCAACGCAGCCGGATTCGTTGACCATCCCGGTGCAAACGACGCACATCGATGTCCTCAAGGCGGACGAGAAGGACCTGCCTCTCATTCGCGATCTCATCGCCCGGTTCGACACGAGTTCTCCCAGGCCGCCGCTTACCCGAGCGACTGCCAGCCATCCGGCGGCGACCGCTCCGGCTGCGGATGAACCTCTGTTGGTACGAGTATTCAGCCTGAAGCACGTTGATCCCAAGACAGTGATCAACGCCATCACCACCGCATTCGGCGACCCCACAACGCGGGTCACTGCCGGCACCGGCAACGGCGTCGTTGTGCGGGCCAAGGAAAAGGCCATGGCCGCCATTGAGCAGTTGCTCCGCACGCTCGATGAGGCTCCAGACCGATCCCAGGAGATGAGGACGATCATTTGCCCGCTCAAGCATGCCAAAGCGGCCGAGCTTGCTCCTGTTCTCCAAAAAGCGGTACCCGGACTTCGCGAGTGCATCCCGTGGACAGCAGCCAATTCATTGCTCGTCACAGGGGCCCCCAAGGCAATCGAAACGGCTCGCGCCCTGGTCGCTGAGCTGGATGCCCCATCCTCGGCACCTCCCCCCGCACCGCCGACAAACGAGCCGATCACAAAGCTCTTCCCTCTGGAGTTTGCAGAGCCAAACCCGGCCTTGCTTGACGCCCTGAGAGCGGCCGCCGGCGACGGCAGTTCCGTCGTGCCGGTTCCCGACATCCGCTCAATCATCGTCACGGCCAGACCCAAGAACATGGCTGTTGTTGAGGGCATCGTCAAACAGATCGACAAACAGACCGAGCCCGGCGACGCACCGGCCGTTGGGCTGCGAATCCGGTTCCTCTGGCTGGTCAGCGGCCTGCCCGAGGACAAGTCAAGCCCGCCGCCGGCCGATCTGCTGCCGTTGGTGGAGGATCTGCAGCGAATCGGCGTGACCGGTCTGCGGCTGGCGACCCAGAACGTGGTCGAAGCCACGCCCGGCCGACGCTTCGTCGTGAAAGCCAGTCCCCTATTGGCAAACCGGTGTGACCTGGAGCTCGAAGGCCAGTTCCTCAATGAGACCGCCTCGCAGCCGTGCGTCGAGCTTCAGGCCAGGGTGGCCGAGTATGCCCCCTATCTCGAGCCCGAGAAGAACGGCTACAAGGTGTTCGAGAGACGGGAGTTGTGCAAATTGGAGACCACAGTCGTCACACCACTGGGAAAGGCGATTATCGCGGGTGTGACGCCTATCGATCGGATGACCAGTGTGTTCGTCGTGCAGGTGCTGCCGCAGTAGAAGAGGGTTCAGGGGGAAGGCCACAAGACGAAGGCCTGCGCGAAATCACAGAGCAACCGTCTTCCGCAAGGTCTCAATTCATCTCTCATCCTTCCCTGGCCTGAGCTTGTCGAAAGCCGCCTTCATCGTTCATCTCGCCACGTCGAGTCGCCTGCGGTGACCTTCCGCCTTCAGCCCTCCGCCTTCATCCTTCGTCCGACTTGGCCACCCATCCTGACCCGGGTGTGGCGTAGTCCAGGATCTCGGCATCGCTGAAATACAGATCGATCTCGGTCGCCGCCGACTCGGGCGAGTCGCTGCCGTGGACGAGGTTGTATGTGGTGCTGGCCCCGAAGTCGCCACGGATGGTGCCGGGCTCGGCGTCGAAGCCAAACGTCTTACCCATCAGCTTGCGGCACACGTTGATCGCCCGCGGACCGGCAATAACCATGACCACGACCGGCCCTGAGGTGATGTACTCGATCAGGCCCGGATAGAACGGCTTGCCCTTGTGGGGGGCATAGTGCCGCTCGGCCAGATCGCGGCTGATCTGCATCATCTTCATGGCCGCAATCGTCAGGCCCTTGTCTTCGAATCGCTGAATGATGCGGCCCATGAGCCGCCGCTGAATACAATCCGGTTTGAGAATGATCAACGTCTGTTCCAAATGACATTCCTCGCTACCTGCTGCCCTTTTCAATTGGCCATTCTTGCCTACTCGAAGGGTGCCACTGGCGGCTTGTCCGTGCGTGCACAACTGACCGACCGAAAGCGGCACGAGCCGACGCCCTCAGTTCGTGGCCTCAGTGTTTCGTGCCAAGCCCCAGCCGATCGGCCTCAGCCTTCGTGACTCCCAGCGCCATGCTGACGCGGAGCATCTCCGCCTCGCCCAGTTCTTTGGCGATCGCGTCCAGAATAAGCCGCCCACGCTCCTCAGCGTCGATGTCTGCCCAACGATCCCAGATGACCGTCACATGAATGCTGTTCGTATGGCGGATTTCTTTGATGATAATCTGCGGATCGTCGGGAGGTCCTTTCGGTTGGTTCTCGTGCAGCACACGAACCAGGTCCTTCACCAGTTCAGGATGATCCTCTGATTTGGGTTTGATCCGAGTAACAGGCATAACTACCTCCAGAGATCTCGACGACGCCGAAATACCCACTCAACGTTCGCAAACACATCATGAAGCTCGCTCATGGTCGGTTGCGCCTCCCGATATCGCAGCGATTCGCTCCAGTTGTCCGCAATGATCCCTACTCGCAACCGAAGAGCTCCGAGCAGCGCGGGATGAAGTGGACGCCGGTTGACCCAGCGAATACGTTCCAAGACCAGCAACCAGTAATTGAGGTCGTGATCGTTTCGAGGCGCGCCGTACACACGAGCATAGTTGCGGGCAACTCTCCGTTCCGAACTCNNTCCGAACTCGTGTCAACGTGCCGGGACAAGCCCCGCTCTCTGAAAAACGCCGTCTTCAGCAAGATCTCGACAACGTATCCGAGGAAATACACCGCTCCCGTTTCGTCGCGCTCAGCGGCCGTCGCCAGAGTCAACCCATCCCAGAATCGTTGCTCAGCAGCCCTCTCCAGCTCGGGCCAGGTCTCCGCCTGCGGCAGTCTGGACAGCAATCCCATAGAAACACAACCCTCGCAGAGGCCCCTTGTCCAAATCGGAAGAAACAAGTCTTCTGACATCAGTATGCGCCGCCAGGGTTGCAGAAGCAACACCTCGCTGCGAACACCATCGCCTTGCGGCAACGATTCGGATGTATCCGCGGCAGCACACAGTTTTCGGGGCGCGTTGAGGACGTCGAGGCACACTGGCGACAGGCGTCACTGGCTCCTGGTGCGGGCTGCCGCCACCATGGCCTTGAGATTCTCGGCAGGCACGGCCTTGGGGTCATACGTACAGCCCGGGGTGATGATGATCGATCGATTACCGGCTTGGCGAAGGGCATCGCGGACCTCGGCCGCGCAGTCCTCGGGTGTACCTTGAGGCAGCGTCTTGAGGTTATCCACGCCGCCGGCCACCGCGGGCTTGGCGACTTCGCAGGCGTAGGCGATGCTCGGCCCGGCCGCACGATCGGCCCAGTTGATCACTGCCACAGGGTAGTCAGCGAATCGCTCGAAGTTCATCGGACGGCCGCACACGTGAAGCACGTTAAACGGCGCATCTTTGACGGCACCCAGGATCTCCATGTCCGTCGGCAGGACGATGTCGTCATATACTCCCTCGCCGTTGGCCGGGCGGTCAACCCAGTCGTCACGCACGGACAGGAAGATGCCCATGGCCCCGGCGGCAACACACTCGCGAGCAAAGGCCGCGAGCATCGTGCCGATCGCCTGCACCGCGGCCTTCACCGCCGACCGGTCCTCCCTCAGCAGGTGTGTCAGCACATCGTCGCGCTGGTCCTCGCCGATGATCTTGGGCGGGCCGTGCTTGTCGCTCGGCGGGGCCACCCAGACGCGCAGCACCGTCCACGCGCTGAAGATCGTCGTGCAGGTGAGCACGTCATCACCCAGCTGCTTGCGAAGGCCCCGCAGCAATTCGAGTTGCCCCGCCAACTGTCCCGCATCACCGGGCAGCGGCTTGATCCTTCGCAGGTCCGCCGCTGACTGAACGAGGTTCACATCCCCTCGCGGATAGTGGTGGTCATTCATCACCTTGAGGAAATCGAGGTCGTAGGTCTCCAGGTGCCGGAGGTGCGCATCCAGCGCCGCCTGACCGGTGATCTGGTGCGGCTCGAAATGGTGCCAGAAGCTCACCGGGGGATGGTCCGGCCGCTCGCCCCGTAACACCGCTTCCACGCGTTGTCGTTTGCCCATCATAATGGGAATGTAGGCACGCGAGAGACGCCGGTCAAGCTTGAGCCCATCGAGCGTCATGGCAGGGCAAAGGTCAATCTTGCATGCAGGGATACCGACCGTGGCCTGTGGAATACCTGTCTCGAATCCACGTGCTTCGCGGCTCGCCCATCCCAGCTCCCCTGGCACGGGGCGGAGCTGTCCCGGTTCATTTCGCAGGGACCAGCCTCGCGGCCGTGGCGGATGGCGGCTTAAGGTGGACGTCCATCCAGGCGGCCATCAGTTGGCGCGACTCGTAAGCTGCTGAATGACCGCGCCCGTGTACGTAGAAAGCGAAGTTCTGCGGCGATTGCTCCAGTTCGTAGACCCGCATGATCTCCATGTTCATCAGC
>MTKZ01125783.1_pt1 | contig 13385 bp, 13 predicted proteins | sample 1042781 | NCBI WGS metagenome assembly MTKZ01 (sample SAMN06212207, study PRJNA360539) | anaerobic digester metagenome | biome: Wastewater treatment plant; material: sludge; isolation source: anaerobic digester fed with sludge from wastewater treatment plant | place: Denmark: WWTP Viborg ...
GGGTCGACGAACTGGACGAAAACCTGGCGGCGGGCCCGATCCGGGACACGAACTACATCCGCGTGGCGATGGGCACGCGCAGTCCGCAGGACCCGCACGTGATCGTCCGCAAGGTCGTGGACGAGTACCTCAGCGAAGCCCGGGAGCGGGCGACCGCGCTGTACCGCACGGAGCTGTCCAAGGTGGAGGCCGAGGCCAGCGAGCTGACCCAGCAGATCGAGGCCCAGAACCAGCAAATCACGATGTTTGCCGGCACGTTGCCCGTGGGTGTTCTGCCGGGACAGGACCGGCAGGCGGTGACCGTGCTGGAGGCCCAGTTGCTTCAGAACCAGCAGGAGGTCACGGAGCTGGAGTTGCAGACGCAGGAACTGCAGGGCCTTCTCGAGATTTACGAGAGCCCCGATTATCAGAGATTCATGACGGAAGACCGGCAGCTGGTCGAGCTGAACCCGATGGTGCAGCAGTTGATTGCCCAGACCCTGGCCCTGGAGCAGGAGGTTATCGCCAAGCTCACCAAACTGGGTGAGAATCACCGTGACGTGCAGAACCTCCGCAATCGCCTGGAGCAGAGTCAGCAGCAGCTTCAGCGGATGCGGGAGCAGAAGTTCCAGGAAGCCATGGAGTTGAAGCACGAGCAGGTCCGCACGGCCACGTTCAACTCGCAGCACGCGACGTTCCTGGCCCAGGAGCGTCTGGAGGGCGTTCGCAGTCAGCAGCAGGACGTGGAGCGAAAGCTCCAGGAATACCGGCGCATGCAGGATGAGCTGACGTTTCTCACCACCACGCGAGAGAGGACGCTCGAATACCTCCGGGAGCTGCGGCGCATCGTCGCGGAGCGATCCGCGGTCCAGATCGAGTTGCGGCAGCCTCCGGTCCCTCCGATGGAGCGCAGCACACCTCGATGGTACTTTGCCGTGGTCGGCGTGGTGCTCGCCGTCGGTCTGGCGGTCGGCTTCGGCGTGCTGCTGGAGCTGATGGACACCTCGGTGCGCACTGCCCGTGACGTGGTGCGGCACCTGGGCGTTCCCATTCTGGGCACCGTTCCGGATGCCGACGACGAGGAAGTCCACATTGACCGCATCGAGACCGTGGTGCAGGAGCTGCCCCGCTCCATGGTCGCCGAGGCGTTCCGGGCGATTCGAACCGCCCTGCAGTTCAGCGCTCCGGCGGAGCGGCAGCGCACGCTGGTGGTAACCAGTCCGCACCCCGAAGACGGCAAGACGACCGTCGCCTGCAACCTGGCCGGGGCGTTGGCCCAGGGCGGCCGCCGCGTGCTGGCGGTGGACGCCAATTTCCGGCGTCCGGCGCTGCACCGCATCTATGGATTGGACAACCAGGCGGGCCTCAGCAACATCCTGATCGGAGCCGGCCGCGTGGAGGACTACGTCCGCAAGACCAGTCTGGGCAACCTCGACGTGCTGGTGAGCGGTCCTACGCCCCCGAACCCGGCGGAGCAACTGTCCAGCGCCATGATGCGCCAGTTCCTGGACGAGACCGTTCGCCGGTATGACCACGTGGTGCTTGACGCGCCACCCGCCCTGCTGGCCAGCGACGCCGCCGCCCTGGGAACCATGGTGGACGGCACCGTGCTGGTTCTGCGGGCAAAGGCGAACTCGCGTGGCGTGGCCCAGCGAGCCCTGAGCCTGCTGCATCACGTCAGCGCGCACGTTTTCGGCGTCGTGCTGAACGCCGCTCAGGCACAGCGCGGCGGCTACTTCCGCGAACAGCTTCGGACCTTCTACGATTACCAGGCGGAGGAGGACGAGGCGTCCCGCTCGCGCCGGGCCCTGCCGACGGGGAAGAAGGCATCCGCCCTTGACCGACAGCCGCGCGGAGACGACGAAGAAGACGAGGATTCCACCTCCGCCTGACCGCACGGAACGGATCCGGGTCGGCGCGGCCCGGATCGCCCGCCGGCCCCGGCGGAGGCGCCGGCGCTTCCTTGTGGAACCGTCTCTCCTGTTGTGGAACCGGCGTTCCAGCCGGTCTTTCCCCATTCGCCGCGATGTTGAGGGCGCCGTTGTCGGGTCGTGGCCGCGGTCGTATACTGCCGGTCCGATATCCGTCGACGACCGGCGCCGAGCGGATGCCTGCCCGCCGACGGGCTGCACTACGGAACGCAACATGAAACCGATCGGACTGCTGGACCTGGCCGGCGAAACGGCCCTGTTCCGCGAGGAAATTCTCAAAGGCATCCAGACGGTGTTCGAGACCTGCCGCTTCGTGCTCGGACCGCAGATCGAGGAACTGGAGCGCCGCCTGGCAGAGTATTCCCAGTGTCGCCGCGGCGTGGCCATGAGCAGCGGCACCGACGCCATCCTCTGCGCTCTGATGGCCGCGGGCGTNNAACGAGGTGATCACCACGCCGTTCACGTTCTTTGCCACGGCCGGCTGCATTCACCGGGTCGGGGCCCGGCCGGTGTTCGTGGACATCGAGAGCGACACGTTCAACGTCGACGTTTCCCGGATCCAAGCCGCCATTACGCCGCGGACGAGGGCCATCCTTCCCGTGCATCTCTTCGGCCAGTGCGCCGACATGGACGAGATTCTGCACGTCGCCGACCGCCAGGGGTTGACCGTCCTGGAAGACGCGGCCCAGGCCATCGGGCTGACGTACCGCGGCCGGCGTGCGTGTTCCATGGGAAAGGCGGGGTGCCTGTCGTTCTATCCCACGAAGAACCTCGGAGCGTGCGGGGACGGCGGGATGATTCTGACCAACGATGAAACATTCGCGGATCGTTGCGTCGTGCTGCGCAACCACGGTCAGTCCCGGCAGTACGAGCACGAATTCGTGGACGGGAATTTCCGTCTCGATGCGTTCCAGGGTGCGGTGCTGCTGGCGAAGTTCCGCAGGCTGGAGGAACTGACCGCCCGGCGGCAGGCCAACGCGGAACGCTACCATGAGCGTCTGGCCGACCTGCCCGTGCGGGCTCCGCGCGTGCGTGACTACAATGTTTCGGTGTACCATCAGTACACGATTCTCTGCGACCGGCGCGACGACCTCATGGCGCACCTCAAGGCAGCCGGCATCGGCAGCGGGGTGTATTACCCGCTGCCCCTGCATCTGCAGCCGTGCTTCGCGGCGTTGGGATACAAGCCGGGCGACTTCCCGAGGGCGGAAGACGCGGCCCGGCACGTGCTGGCATTGCCCGTGCACGCGCTGCTGTCCGCGGAGGACATTGATCGTGTGATCGATGAGATTGCGAAGTTCTGCGGGAAGAAGCGCTGACGAACGAACGGGCGACAGGTTCTGGAGAGCGAGGCCTTCCAATCGTGTTCTGGTCACGGGCGGAGCAGGGTTCCTGGGCAGCCACCTGTGCGATCGCCTCATCCGCGACGGGCACGNNATTCTGTTCACGGGCGATCGGCGAAACGTCGAGCATCTTCTGGGCCATCCGCACTTTGAATTCATCCGCCACGACGTGGTGCAGCCCATCCTGCTGGAAGTCGACTGGATCTTCAACCTGGCCTGTCCGGCCTCCCCCATCCACTACCAGTACAACCCGGTCAAGACCGTCAAGACCTCCGTGCTGGGCGCCTTGCACATGCTCGGCCTGGCGAAGCGCGTGCGGGCGCGCATCCTCCAGGCGTCCACCAGCGAGGTCTACGGGGACCCCGCGGAGCATCCGCAGAAGGAAACGTACTGGGGCAACGTCAATCCCATCGGTCCGCGAAGCTGCTACGACGAAGGCAAGCGAATCGCCGAAACGCTCATGACGGACTACCACCGGCAGAACGGCGTGGACACCCGCATCGTCCGTATCTTCAACACGTACGGCCCGCGCATGGCGGTCGGCGACGGCCGGGTGATGTCCAACTTCATCGTGCAGGCCCTGAAGGGCGAGCCGATCACCGTCTACGGGGACGGCCGCCAGACCCGCAGCTTCTGCTACGTGGACGACCAGATCGACGGCATGACGGCCCTGATGCAGTACGAAGGCCCGGATGCGCACGAGCCGGTGAACGTCGGCAGCAGCGAAGAGGTCTCCATGCTGGAGCTGGTGCAGCTTCTCTCGGAAATGCTGGGCCGGCCCCTGCAGACGGTCTTTCGCCCGCTGCCCACGGATGACCCTGTGCGCCGTCGGGCCGATACCACGCGGGCCCGCGAGCGCCTGGGCTGGCAGCCGCGAGTTCCCCTGCGGGACGGACTGGCCCATACCGTGGCCTTCTTCCGCGAGTTGCTCCGGGCCTGACCTGCAGGCACCGGGTGTGCATGCCGCGCCGGTGTCCGGCGCTGCCGCCGGCCGGGAGTCCGGGCGGCCTGGAATTCCGTGTCATGCCGGAACCGTCAGCACGAAACGAAGCAGCCAACTGGTCACCCGCTGCCATCGCGGCCGTTCCGGAGCCGACGGAGGGCGTCTGGTGGGCGGCCCATACGCGCCCGCGGGCCGAGAAACGACTGGCGGAAGACCTGGTCCGTCTCGGGCTGTGTTGCTACCTGCCCCTGCGGGAACGCGTCACGCGGAATGCCCGAACGCACCGGTTGCATCGGTCCATCGTTCCGGTGTTCTCGGGGTATCTCTTCTTCGTGGCCACCGAAGCCCAGCGCTACCGGGCGCTGGCCACGCGGCGGATCGTCAGCACGCTGACCGTATCGCGGCAGGCCCAGCTGGTCGCCGAGCTTCGCCACCTCCACGCGGTGCTGGCGGCCGATGCTCCCGTATCGCTTCGTTCGAGCCTGCGCGTCGGCCGCTGGGTGCGCATCTGTGACGGTCCCCTGGCCGGCGTGGAAGGCATCGTCAGCGGCCGGCGATCGCGAATCCGGGTCGCGCTGAACGTGAATATCCTCGGACAGTCCGTCACGGTGGAAGTGCTGCGGGACCAGGTCGAGCCGATTGACCCGCCCTGGTACGCCGCCTGACCGGAGGGTGGTTGCCCGGGCAAACGGCTCCTATAATGCCCGCCGGTGTCTGACCACAGAAATCCGCAGACGAGGGTTGCCTCATGAAAGTGAGCCTGGTGGGTGTCGGGTACGTCGGCCTGGTGGCCGGCACGTGTTTCGCCGACGGCGGCAATCACGTGATCTGTGTGGATAGCGACAGGAACAAGATTGACAAGCTCCGGAAGGACGAGTTGCCGATCTACGAGCCCGGACTGCTGGAGATCGTCCAGCGGAACGTGAAGGCGGGCCGCCTCGTTTTCACGACGGATCTGGCGAAGGCCGTGGCCGATTCGCTCATCATCTTTCTGGCCGTGGGCACGCCGCCTGCGCCGGACGGTTCGGCCGACCTGTCCGCCGTGCTTTCCGCGGCGGAACAGATCGGGCGGCTCATGAACGGCTACCGCATCATCGTCATGAAAAGCACCGTGCCCGTGGGATCTCACAAGATCATCCGCGAAGCCGTCGCCCGGCACAGCGATCACAAGTTCGATTACGTGAGCAATCCGGAGTTCCTCAAGGAAGGCATGGCGGTGGAGGACTTCATGCGGCCGGACCGCGTGGTCATCGGAACGGACAACCCGGCGGTCAGCGAGATCATGAAGCAGCTCTATGCGCCGTTCATGCGGCGTGAGGAGAAGTTCCTGTTCATGGACCCGGCCAGCGCCGAGCTGACCAAGTATGCGGCCAATGCCCTGCTGGCGACGAAGATATCGTTCATCAACGAAATCGCCCTGCTCTGCGAGAAGGTGGGGGCGGACGTGAGCATGGTTCGCAAGGGCGTGGGGTCGGATTCACGCCTGGGACCGGCCTTCCTGTTTCCCGGCGTCGGGTACGGCGGGTCCTGCTTTCCCAAGGACGTCAGTGCACTGATCGCCGTGGGCGAGCAGCTGGGTCACCCCATGACCATCGCCAAGGCGGTGGATGAGGTGAACCAGCGGCAGCGGAAGGTCTTTGCCGACCGGGTCATCGGGCACTTCGGCGATCGCTGCCGGGACACCTGCCTGGCGGTCTGGGGCCTGGCTTTCAAGGCCCGCACCGACGACGTGCGGGAGTCGCCGGCGCTCTATGGTGTACAGCGGTTTCTGGATGCCGGAATCCGGGTGCGTGCCCACGATCCGGAGGCCATGGCAAACGCCCGGGCCCTCATCGGTTCCCGGCTGGCCACGTTTGACGACGGCTACGAGGCCCTGCAAGGCGCCGATGCGCTGGTGGTCTTCACAGACTGGCAGGAGTTCCGCACGCCGGACTTCGAGCGGATCGCCGCCACGCTGAAGCAGCCGCTGATCTTCGACGGTCGGAACCTGTACGATCCGGCCCTGATGCGGCGGCTGGGCATTCGGTATCACTGCATCGGCCGGCCGCAGAGCGAAGATTGACGTTGCCGCAGCCGGTCGTCGGAGTGGGTGTCATGTCCCGAATCATCGTCACCGGTGGCGCGGGCTTCATCGGATCACACGTGTGCGAGGCACTGCTGGCCCGGTCGTGTGACGTGCTGGCGCTGGACAGCTTCGATACGTTCTACGATCCGCAGATCAAACGGCGGAACGTGCACCACTGCCTGGCGGACGGCCGGTTTTCCCTGGCGGAAGGTGACATCTGCGATGCGGCCTTCGTGGAAGAGGTGCTGGCCGGCGGGGCGGACGTGCTGGTGCACCTGGCCGCCCGGGCGGGGGTCCGGCCCTCGATCCAGCAGCCGCTGTTGTATCAGAAGGTGAACGTGGAAGGCACGTTGGTGCTGCTGGAGGCGGCTCGCCGCGTCGGCGTGCGGAAGTTCATCTTTGCCAGCAGCTCGAGCATCTACGGCAATAACCGAAAGGTCCCCTTCGCCGAATCCGATCCGGTGGACCATCCCATCTCCCCCTACGCCGCCACCAAGAAGGCGGGCGAGCTGTTGTGTCACACGTACCACCATCTGTACGGTCTGGACGTGACCTGTCTGCGGTTCTTCACGGTGTACGGACCCCGGCAGCGCCCGGACCTGGCCATACACGCGTTCGCCCGGCTGATCGAGGCCGGTCGGCCCGTTCCGGTGTTCGGGGACGGGAGCATGCGGCGCGACTATACGTATGTTGACGACATCGTTGCCGGTGTGCTGGCCGCCGTGGACCGCTGCGAGGGCTACCACCTGTACAATCTCGGCGAATCGCGGCCGGTTTCCCTGAACGACATGATCGCGACGCTGGAGCGCGCGCTGGGCCGGCGGGCGGTCATTGACCGTCGGCCGGTGCAGCCGGGCGACGTGGACCAGACCTTCGCGGACATCCGCCTGGCCCGCGCGGAGCTCGGGTATGACCCCGCCACCTCCTTCGAGGACGGCATCGCTCGTTTTGTCGCCTGGTTGCGGAACCCGGCGTAGCGGCACGGGGTACGGCACGCGTCCGGTCCGTCCGTGCCGCGTCCGGCTTGCCCCTCCGCCCTCCTTGCGTCACAATCTCTCGTCCCAGTCAAGGAGTCTTCGCGTATGAAAGCACTCATCACGGGCGGAGCCGGGTTCATCGGATCGCATCTGGCCGAGCGTCTGCTGGCGCAGGGCCATCAGGTCGTGGTCATCGACGATCTGAGCACGGGAAACCTGCGCAACCTGGCGAACGTCCTGGACAATCCGTCCCTGGAGTTCGTCTACGACAGCGTTCGCAACGTGGAGACCATGCACCTGCTCATACGCGAATGCGACAGCGTCTATCACCTCGCGGCAGCCGTCGGCGTGCAGCTCATTGTGGACCGGCCGGTGCTCACGATCGAGACAAACATCCACGGCACGGAGGTGGTGCTGGCCACCGCGAACAAGTTCCGAAAGCCCGTGCTGCTGGCCTCCACCAGCGAGGTATACGGCAAGAGCGAGTCCGTCCCCTTCCGGGAGGACGACGACACGGTCCTGGGCTCCACCCGCTTCTCGCGATGGTCGTATGCGTGCTCCAAGGCCATCGACGAGTTCCTGGGGCTGGCGTACTGGCAGCAGTTCGGCCTGCCGGTGGTGGTGGTGCGGCTGTTCAACACGGTGGGACCTCGGCAGACCGGTATGTACGGAATGGTCATACCGCGTTTCGTGGAGCGGGCGCTGCGCAACGATCCGCTGATGATCTACGGCACGGGGAAGCAGACCCGCTGCTTCTGCTACGTGGGCGACACCGTGGACGGCATCATCGCCCTGATGGACAACCCGAAAGCGCCCGGACGCGTATACAACCTGGGATCCGTCGAGGAGGTTTCCATCGACGACCTGGCCGACAGAATCATCAGCAAGGCCAAGAGCACCAGCCAGAAGGCCTACATCTCGTATGAGGAGGCGTACGGCCGGCCGTTTGACGACATGATGCGCCGCGTCCCCTGCATCGAGCGGGCGGCGGAACTGGTCGGGTTCAACCCGCGCACCAGCCTGGACGAAACGCTGGACCACATTGTCCACGACATCCGTGCCCGCACGGAACCGGCCGGGTAACGAGGCCGCGCGCGCCCGGTTTCCCGGCGGGGCGCTTCACACCACGTCTTCGCTGAGCACTTGCGCCCAGAATTGCCGGGCGAATTGCGGGGAGAAACTTCCCGCGCCCACACGGATGCGCGGAATGCGGATGACCCGCTCCGGATGCGCCAGACAGCGGTTCAGGAACTGCTCGGTCTCGGCCAGGATGCGACGGCGCAGGTCGCGGTACAGGTCTCGTACGTCCGGTTGCCAGATCATGACTTCGGATCAGCCTGTCCCGGCCCGCGACTCCGACACCTTCCGGCCGGGAGCCGCGTGGACCGGACGACTCCAGAATGCGGCCAGCACACCGACCGTACCCACCGCAACGTACTCCAGCGGCAGGGCCCGGAGAAACACGGTGGGCGGCACGCTGGCGATCTCCGCGTACGGCCCCTGGCCCTGAATCCGCACCATCGTCCAGAGGTATCCGATGATACACACGAGGGGGACGGTCAGACAACCGGGCAGGGGAGTTTGCACGGGAAACCAGCGGTGCGCCGCGTAAGAACCCACAAAAAACGCGACCACAATCGCAAAATACACCTGTCCCTGCTGAATCGACCGAGATGCGTCTCCCGCCGCCAGCAGGCGGATCAGAACCAGGGCCAACGCGATCACCACCACGCCGTGCATCAGGCTGACCCGAAGCCGGGCGCCTCCGTCGGGCTCCGTGGACTTCCCGACCAGCCGGTGCAGGCCGGGCATGTCCGCCACGCACANNCCTCGGTGGCCATCAACAGGTAGTCGACGGACTGGCCCCTGAGGTTGGCGGCGGCCAGGCCGACGGCCACGGCAAACGTTCCCGCGTCCGGCAGCTTGCGGCCCACGGCCGCCGTCGCCAGACCCGCCACGACAACCGCCAGGGCGACCATTTCAACAAAGACACGCGGCCAGGTACCCTCCGTGATCTGGACCACGCCGTGGGGATCCACCGGGCTGATGGCCATCCAGCCCACCGTTCCGAAAACGGCAATGGCGCCGCCCCACGTGGCGAGCGTGGCCAGCTTGTCCGGCCATCGCAGGCGGGGATACGGGCATGTCGGCTGAACGGTCATGAGCAGGGCTCGCGGCGTATCGCGTTCAAATTACGGTGCGTCCGGGGCCTCGATGGCCGTCGGGTCCGAATCGGGCTTCTTCTCGGTTGGCAGCGTCGTTGGTGCCGGCGGGGCCGGCGGTTCGGGCGGGGCCGGCGTTGGCCGAGCCTCGGCGCCCTGGGCTGCCTGCACAACAATGTCGATGTCCATGGTTCGCGGGACACGGTGTACGATTGCCGCCGTCCCATCGGCGTATTGCTGGAACGCGAGCATCTGCGTTTCGTATGCCGGTTTCAGTTCCGGCTCGGCGACCTCGCCGGCCTTCTCGCGGAAGCGGTCCAGCTCCCGGTACCATCGGTCCTTTCGGTCGAGGGCGGCCTGCAACGTGTTGACGGCGGCGGCGGTGGTCAGCGGGCCGATGGCGCTCATGTCGCATCCGTCCCGCAGCATCATGGACAGGAACGGCTTGATGCTCTGCACGCCGGTGCCCGTTTTCTCTCCGATGGTGAAGCCCACTCCCCGCACGTCCGGCACGTTCTCGATCCGCAGTTCATACTCGTAGAACCGCGCTGGCGGCCAGTACATCGCCAGGGTGTTCCGCCGATCCGGAATGTACCAGGGCAGCGGGATTCCCTTCAACGAGATCACCAGCGTGTTTTCGTTCGGCTTGCTGGCCGTCGCGGTGCCCACGGTCGCATCCGCGAGATCGCCGTTCCAGTCGGCCCGGATGAGGAACTGCAGGGGCTCTGCCTGCCACGCTTCCAACAACGCGTTCGTCGCCACGGCGGCGGCCACGGGAGTCGGATCAATGCCGTTCGTTGCGTTGAGCCGAAGCAGGGCACTGGTCGGGTGCGCGGCTCGGTACTCGCCGGATGCGGTGTGCCAGTCCAGGACGGACGCCTCGCACTCCTCGGCTGTCTTGCGCACGGCCGCCGCGTAATCGCTCACGATGCCCTCGTATCCGATGTCGCGCAAATCCGGTCGCAGGGAGGTGTCCGGAGACAACGGCGTAAGCACCCATACGCGTGCCCCCAGTCCCTTGCTCTTGCGGATCAACTGATCCAGGTCGGCCTTGAACAGCTCGATCTGCGCCGGGTCCGGCGGCTGTGCCCCGGGGTCTTGCGGCCCGAACGCCAGAATCACGACCGTGGGGGAGAAGGCCGCCACTCGCTCGTCAAAACCGGCCAGCCCTTCGGAGACCGTGCCCGCCGGACCGGATCGCTGGTGCAGGAACCACGTTTTGAGGTCCGGATAGCGCACGCGAACGAACAACTCCGCCTGGGATCCGAACGACGGAGGCTCAACCGACCGACCGCCGTAGAAGATCACCCGGTCGCTGTCCGTCAACGCGAACGCACCGTGCGCGACGGACGCGGGAATGATCACAACCGCCGCCAGCAACAGCCCACACGCCGTTCTCATGATCCTGTCTCCCGCGGCTTGTACCGCTCCAGCAGTGCCTTCATCTGCCGCACCGCCTCCCGCATACCCACGAGCACCGCCCGCGAAACGATGGAGTGCCCGATGTTAAACTCCGAGAAACCCCGCATGGACGCAACGGGGCCGATGTTGCGATAGGTCAAACCGTGTCCGCCATGCACTTCCAGACCCAGCGAATGGCCCAACTCGATTCCCGCCCGGAGGTCATTGACTGCCTTTTCAAAAGCCGCGGCATCCGCGGCGTGGGCATACGCCCCGGTCCAGAGCTCCACCGCCTCGCACCCGACGTCGCGAGAGGCCCGGATCTGATCCGCCGCCGGCTCGATGAAGGCCGAAACGACAATGCCTGCCTCGTGCAGCCGGCTCACTGCGCCACGAACCCGGTCGCGATGCCGGACCACGTCCAGCCCGCCTTCCGTGGTCAGCTCCTCCCGACGCTCCGGAACCAGCGTGGACTGGTCGGGCTTGACCTCGCGGGCGACGTTCACGATCTCATCCGCGACGGACATCTCCAGGTTCAGTTTCACCCCGACGGTCTGACGCAGCAGGGCCACGTCCCGGTCCGCGATGTGACGGCGGTCTTCCCGCAGGTGCACGGTGATGCCGTCGGCCCCGCCCAGCTCCGCCTCCAGCGCGGCCCAGACCGGGTCCGGCTCGTCCGTGCGCCGCGCCTGCCGAACCGTCGCCACGTGGTCGATATTCACACCCAGCCGTGCCATTGATCACCCTTCCCGCGGGGGATGCAGGGGTCTTACCCCGCACCCGGCGGTTCCGCGGCTTTCGGACGGCCATTATAGGTGTGCCTGTGGGTGTGTAAATGCAGCGGTGAGGCTGCCTTGGCATGCGGCACAGCGAGTGCCCGGCAGGTCGTTCCCTGCTGCCTTGCCCCCGGGAGACCGCGCAGCGCGGCACCGTCAGCCGGCTTCGTCGGGCTCGATCGTGACGGTCAGACTGCACGCGGCGAACTGCTCCTGGATCAGCTCGGCCCGCTCCTTGTGCGTGACCATCAGAAGGGTGATGCCCGTCTCGTGGGCCTCCAACGTGCGATGGATGGCCTCTTCCCGCGACAAGGGCGTCAGCTTGACGATGGCGGAAATGACGTACGTGAACTCGTTCACGTCGTCATTGTGCAGCAGCACCTTGTAGGGAGGCAGCAAACGAGGCGTCACGCGAGTCGGCTGCTGCTCGGTCGCGACGGAGCCGGCCGTGTCGTCGCCGCCCGGTTCCGCCGGCGGCTCTGCTGCCTGTTCGCCTCTCGAATTCTCTGGCATGGCTGCAAACCCCAGTGACGGTCAGGACCGCTTCCGAAACGGTACCCCGACCCTCTGCCTGTTAGGATAGGCACTTCCCGGGTCCTGGGCAAGATGCCGCCCCCCCGAAGCCGAGCCCGTCGCTCATCCCGCAGGGGTGTCCACCAGCGAAACCGCAACTCGCTTCTGGGCGGTGAACTCCCGACCCGTCAGCCGGTCGCGAAACACCGCTCGCACCGTGACTTCCCGCGACTCCGGCGGGCCGACGCCCGGCTGCCAGCCGCACCGGATGGTGTAGTGGTCGGTCAGGAATCCGCTTTGCCAGGAGGCCCGGAGCTGGCCCGGGTCATTGACCACGTACAGCCCGATCTCCCGCGGCTGCCCCTCGCGGCTGAGGTCGAAAAGCTGAATCCGGATCTCGCCCGCCGCCTTGATCGGGTCGCCCTGGGCGTCGAGTGGTCGGAGGTAAACCGTCACCCCGTCATCCCCCGGCTGCCCGTCGTAGTCGGCACCGCCGGTCAGGCGCACCAGTTCGATCTTGTGGGTGACGAAGAGATGGTCCAGCCGTCCGGATCCCAGATCGAGCAGGTTGCTGACCTGGGTCTGCAGGCCCTCGATCGTGGCGTCGCGCTTGGCGAGGTCCCGCTTGAGCGACTCGTTCTCCGCGGAGACCTGGTCGACCTTCTGGGACAGCATCGCCAGGTGAACCACGTCGTTCTGCGCGCAGCCGGCGAAGACCCCCACGAAGCCCGCGGCAAGGACCGCCTGGATGCTCCGTCTGACACACATCGTGGAACCCTCCCGCCACGCTCCCGGCATGACGCTGCGCTCTGAGGGCCGCCAAGACCCGCGTCTCACGTCGCCCGCGTGCGGGGCGCGATTCTGGTTGCAAACCGGGGAATCGTCAAGATGCCGGTACGCACCGCGTCCGTCCGCTCGGTGACGCGTGCCCCTTTGGGGAGTGAGCGAACGGCCTTTACCGCTCGTGTGGGGAGTGAACGGGGCGACCCGCAATCGCGTCAGCCGGGCGGGCCGGTTGGCGATCGGAGTTGCGCTGACCGCACCGATAAAAGCCGGCTTGCGCGAGCATCGTGCGAGAGGCGCTTCCTCGTGCACAGGTCCCCACCGGGTCCGGGAACTCTCATGATGGTTTGCGGACGATCCGCCGTCTGGCCGACGATCAAGGCAGCCAGACTTCTTGACGATGTTCCGCATGTGAGAATTCCCAGCTCCATCCCGCCGACCGGCCCGCTCCCTCCGCTGACGGAGACGCGGGGGTGGACCCGCTGGATGGAGTCGCTCGATCAACATCGAAG
>MTKZ01004121.1_pt1 | contig 13383 bp, 10 predicted proteins | sample 1042781 | NCBI WGS metagenome assembly MTKZ01 (sample SAMN06212207, study PRJNA360539) | anaerobic digester metagenome | biome: Wastewater treatment plant; material: sludge; isolation source: anaerobic digester fed with sludge from wastewater treatment plant | place: Denmark: WWTP Viborg ...
GTAACCTTTAAAAGAAGAATTGATGGATTTCAAAAGGCTATGCTTGAAAATGGTTATCTAGTATTGGAAACCGACATCGTAGAAACTCACCCAGATATCGAAGGTGGATATACAAGTACTTTAGAAATATTTAATAAAAAACATCCTGCTTATGATGTTATTCTTTGTGTTAATGATTATATGGCTTTTGGTGTATTAAGGGCTTTAAGAGAATTAAAGATAAAAGTTCCGGAAAATATTGGTTTAGCCGGTTTTGATGATATTAGTTTTGCTTCGGTAGCCGGTGTTCCATTGACAACTGTTCATATACCAATTGAAGAGTTAGCAGTAAAAAGTGTTGATTTGCTTTATCAAAGGATTTTGTATAGAGAGAATCCTGAACAAAAATGTATATGGAAAAAAACTGTTGATACTCAAATAGTGGTTCGTCAGTCAACCAGGTAAATGAATAATAAATTATAGGAGGAGGGAATAAATAACATGAATCACAAGAAAAGAATGCTAGCCGCCCTCAAATGCCAACCAGTTGACCGTATCCCTCATGGAGAACAAATGCTTCACGATGTTTTAATTCAAAAAATATTGAAGGTAAAAATGCCGAAAGCTGAAGAAAATGCTTTAGTACGGTGGATGACTGAAGAATTGAGTGATTTTCAGTTTGAATGCCACAAAAAAGCTCGAGAATTTTTAGGATTTGATTTTATTCATGTCTTTCCTCGCGAACCTTGGATTAAAATTGATGAATCGAAAGAAGGATATCCTATTTATAGGGATGTTTGGGGCATGGAAGCTATTTCTACCCCTTTTACTTATGAAATACTAAAAAAACCGGTTGAGAAACCTGAAGACTTAAAAACCTATCAATTTCCAACTATTGATGATTTTAAATATGACAATCTCCACAAATGGGTTCATAAGTCCGATTTTTTTGTCGTGGTTCAAATTGAAACCGGTTTTTTTAAAATCAATCAGTTTATGGGTTTTAATAATTATATGTTTTATCTCTATGAACACCGTAGAGAATTACTTGATTTTACGGCTCGTTTTTTTGACCATGTCTTCAACTTGGCCAAAAAAGTGATTCAGGAAGGTGCCGATTGTGTCTGGCTTTCCAACGATTTTGCCTATAATACCGGTCCTTTTATATCCCCTAAAGACCTTTGGGAAATGGACTTCTCTTTTATGAAGGATGTGGTCAGAAAAATTCATGATTTAGGAAAACCAGTGGTGCTTCATGGTTGTGGAAATCAGAATTATACCCTTGATATGCTTTTGGATTGTGAAATTGATGGTCTTCATTCTCTTCAGCCAACAGCTGGTAATGATATTTGCCAAATTAAAGAAAAGTGTGGCGATCGACTTTGTCTGATCGGCAATATCGATATTAGTGAGCTTCTTCCCTTTGGATCCCCTTATGATGTTGATCAAGCCATTAAAGATTTGGTGGAAAAAGTTGGTAAGAAGAATGGTTTGGTTATCGCAACCTGTAATTTGCTGGATATGGATATTCCAATAGAAAATGCCATAACCATGCATTTTGCTGTTGATAAATATAGTGCAAGGTATTTATAAGGAAAATTTTTATATTTCAATGGCTTTTTTCGCAATAAAAAGGAGGTGATAGTAAGTAAAGCGGTTAATTTTGGTCTGTGTAATACAAGTGAGGTTATTTGGAGCCTAAAAGGTTTTTATCACGGGAGGAGGAACTTTCATGAAATCAAATCGATACGTTTTACTGATGGTGTTTTTTGTTGTCTTATGCATGAGTACTGTAGCGTTGGGAAAAACTCAAATCACTATCTGGTGTTTATCCTTTGACCCCCATGTGAACGGTTATACGGCGGTTACCAAAGCTTTTATGGAGCTCAACCCTGATATTGATGTTATTCTTGAACCTCAACCTGGCCAAGCAGAATTGGGTGCCAAGATGAGAGCAGCACTGGCTGCAGGAGGCGGAGCTGAACTTTTCTCTGGCGTTGGACCGCAGATCCTGGAATGGGCAGTTCCTGGATCAATTCAACCTCTTACACCAGATGTGTTTCCGTCGGTAGATTGGGTTAAAGAAAATTTATCCCCTGAGTATTATTTACAATGCAACTTGAACGATCAAATCTGGGCAGTTGGGATACCTGATCCTCCCGGAGATACTGGTATTCTGGTTAACGTTGATCACTTAAACGAAGCCGGTTTAGCAGTTGAAAAAGCCTTTGTCGATACTGATCAATTAATTGATTATGCTAAGAAATTAGCTCAATACGATTCAAACGGCGATTTAGTTCGTGCTGGTTTAAGCTTCCAGGAAAGTAATGATCCCAACTATTTCTTGAGTTATATTGCTGATCAGGGAGGAAAATTCTGGGATAACGACAAACAAGCCTTTACCTTCCAAACACCCGAAGCAAAAAACGCACTCCAATTTTTCCATGACCTTTTCTTTGTCCACAAAGTTGACAGCATCAACATGCCGACTACCGGAGATGCCTTGGTTCAAAATTTAGCTTCCATGGCATTCATGTGGCCGGAATATTTGCCCTTTACCGAGATAACTTATCCAGATATGAAATTTGACTTCATCATGAAACCAGCTTTTGTCAAGGGCCAGAAACCCTTGTTCAGCCATACTGATACCTGGGATTTACTCATGCCTTCTTATGTAGCTGGGGAGAAAAAGGAAGCAGCGGTTAAATATCTGCAATATTTAGCCAGCGCTGAAGGACAGTTGGTTTTTCTCGAAGAAAATCCTGGGCTCCCAACCCCTCGTTCCCTTTGGGATAATGATTACTTTAAAACTGGTAAAGGTGCCTATCTTGAGCCGGTTATAGATGCCATGAAAGAGGGTTCCTTCCGATATTGGGGTCCATTCCCAGAACAAGACACTCTGCTCTATAACATCTGGTGGCCAAGTATCGATGCTATGATTCATGGAGAATTAACCGTTGACCAAACCTTGGAACAAATGGAAGTTAACTCCAATCAACAAGTTGCAACTATGAAAGAAAAATACCCGAACGTACCGGCAACCTTTATTTATTGGGATGGACTTCCTGAAGATTTAGCCATTAAGTAAGATGGTATTTCTATTACTGGAAGGAATTTTTTTGTGGATTCCTTCCAGTAATAAAATAATAAAAAAAGTCTTTTTTTATTATTTTATTATGGTTTTGTTTGACTGATTAAGAATCAAGCCCTTCGGTCAAAAGGAGGTTATTGCGAATGCAACGTGGCTTCGCCACACGATATTTCCCCTGGCTGGTTTTGATTCCTGCCTTAGTCTGGTTTATTTTATTTGTGGCTTATCCTTTTGGTTATTCGATAGTGAGCAGCTTTTTTCTTTGGTTTGTTCAAAACCCAGCCTCCAGTAAGTTTGTCGGTTTGAAAAATTACTTTGATATTTTTAAAGACCCTCGTTTTATTACTGCTCTCAGAAATACTTTGCTATACGCTCTACTAAAAACTGGTTTAGTCGTTTTTATCGGTGTGCTATTAGCTAAAACTTTATTTGCTATTAAATTTGGAAGCAGGGGGTATATGTTTTCAATATTTTTACCATCATTATGCTCTGCGGTGGCCATAGGTCTTTTTTTTACCTACCTCTACCAACCCCAATTTGGATTATTTAATGCCCTACTCAGTAAAATTGGTATTTCAAGGCAAGGTTTTCTGAACAGTCCTCAACAAGCAATTTATTGTGTAATTTTTACTGAAGTTTGGCAAGCTCTTGGATTCTCAACCTTAATATTCTTAACTGGACTCAATACCATACCCGATGTTTTCTATGAGGCGGCTCAGATTGATGGTGCCAGCGCCTTTGTTACCTTTTGGAAAATAATCTTTCCTTTGGCAAGAAGAGTGTTCCTTTTTATAACAGCAATTACAGCTATTTCTGCATTCCAGGCTTTCGATTTAGTTTTTGTGATGACCTTATCCGGTGGTGGAACTGGAGGTTCATCGGGTGGCCCTGGTTACAGTAGTTATACCATGGCTCTGCAAGTTTATAACGATGGAATACTTCGATCTCAGACCGGGATAGCTTCAGCTATTGCAATAATGCTCTTTATCATTATTGGGGTATTAACCCTTTTACAGCTTAAAATTCTTAAACCAGAATGGGAATATTAAAGAGTGGGAGGATTAAAATGTCTTCAAAAAGAAAAAACGAGGTAACTGAGCAAACCAAATCCCATACGATCGCTATCATTGTTTCTCTTATTATGATAATCCCTTTTATTTGGATGATTCTGTCATCTTTTAAACCAGGAACCGAAATCGTAAAAATGCCTCCCACTTTTATCCCCCATACTTTTACTTTAAAAAATTACCAAACTTTATTTGAAAGACTTCCATTTGGTAGATATTTCCTGAATAGCATAATTGTATCAGGTGGAATAACCATAATATCAATGTTTTCCAGTTCGATGCTGGGTTATGTGTTTGCTAAATTTAACTTTAAATTTAAAAACTTTTTCTTTTTTCTCCTGATGAGCGGTTTTATGATTCCTTTCGCAACCTTGGTTATTCCTATGTATCTTCTAACTGCTAAAATTGGATTGACCAATAACTATTTAGGGCTTATTTTGCCTTTTTGCCTCAGCCCTTTCGGTATGTTTCTCATGAAACAGTTCATGGAGGATATTCCCAACGATTATATGGAAGCCGCCCGTTTAGATGGTGCATCTGAACTATGGATTTATAGTCGTATTATTTTACCCTTAACCAGTGCCGCCTTAGGGGGAGTTGCAATTTATAATTTTCTAATGACCTGGAATCAGCTTTGGTGGCCTTTAATGGTTACTTCTCAACCAGCAATGCGAACCTTACCCTTAGGAGTTGCTGCTTTGGCTCAACAACAGGGGAAGAGATACGATTTATTAATTACCGGAGCTTCGGTTTCAGTTTTACCCATCATTGTCTTATTTGCCGTTGCTCAAAAACAAATTGTAAAAGGGTTATCGGTTTCAAGTGGTTTGAAAATGTAGTTGATATTGATAAGCAGGAGGATTTATATGAAAAAGATAAATATTCACTTTCCTTATGCTGAAATACTGAAAAGAAAAGCTCGCTGGGAACAAGTTTGGAATTTGCAGCAGCCTGACCGAGTTCCGGTTTTGCATTATATTGGTTCGAGATATTGGTTGCCTTTAGTTGGGTATGAAAACCGATTCCATGATTATCTCAATGATCCGGGAGTGATGTTGGAAGCTCAGCTTTTAGGAGCCAAATGGATTTTAGAGAACATCAAGTCTGATTATCACCAAATCGTATTTTATCCAGATTTTATGTGGGTGGAGGATGTTGAACCTTTTGGTGCAGAAATTGTTTATCCAGAAGATGATTCTCCCTGGGTAGCCCGTCCTCATTTTTTGCAAAAAAACGACAATTTGGATCAGCTTCGTTCGGTTGATTATATAAATAACCGACTTCATGGAAAGATGATTTCTTATTACCAGGAAATGAAAAAGCAAGCCCAGGATTATGAAATTCATTTTTCCGACGGAAAAATTATACCCGCTGTTGATTGTGTGATGATGGGTGGTGGAGGAATTATTGGTCCAACGGTTATAGCAGGAGATCTAAGAAGTGCTGATAATTTTGCTATGGATTTATATGATCGTCCTGATTGGGTGAAGGATTTATTGTCGATTATCTCAGAGAAAGCAATCGATTGGCTCAATGCTGCCAGAGAAATTGGGGGAGGAAAGGTCGCTTTTTGTAGTTCTTATTTGGAAGGAGCTACCTTTATTGGAGACGATGGTACTGCTCAATTATCACCAAAACAATATAAAGAATTTGCTCTTCCTGCTTTAAAAAAATTGGCAGAAAGTATTCATAATCAGGGTTTGAAAGTAATAGCTCATAATTGTGGACAAGCTGATCACCTTATTGATTTGTGGACCAATGAGGTGGGAATCGATATCTATTATGGATTTAGCTATCTTACCAATAAGAACCTTATCAAGGAAATAATGGGTGGGAAAGTTATCCTGATTGGTGGAATAGATACGGTAAAACTCCATGGCGGAAAACCAGCTGATGTTCGAGAAGACGTCCGGCAAAGCCTTGAGGTTCTTAAGGATTGTCCAGGATATATAATTATGGACGGACATAATGTTGCCCCCGGAACTCCAGTTGAGAATTTAAATGCCATGACTGATGCAGCCGAAGAATTTGGAAGTTTTTGACGGTTTGGCCAAGAAAAGGATTTAAAATGTGTGCTATTTTTACCTCGCTCTCTTTCACCCCAGTCGCTCAGGAGAGCGAGTTTTTATTTATATCTTAAGGAAAATCTGAGATTCACTTTTTGCATAAATTACTAATATTTTTCCGATAATGCGCTCTCATCTTGAAGCATATAAGCCCTTCGCCACAGAAGAGGGCTTAAGCCAATGGTTTTTCGAAAAGCCTTAGAAAATTGCTGAGGCGAGCTAAATCCTAAGTGGTATGCCACATCGGTGACGGAGTATTCTTTATGAAGGAGAAGACATTTACTTCTTTGTATCTTCAAGGTAGTGAGGTATTTCTTTGGGCTGACGCCTACATATCGTTTAAAAAGTTCACGAAAGTGCTGAGAGGAAAAACCCACTTCGGTAGCAATTTCTCCGATCCGTAAATTATCCTGGTTGCGAAGGTGAATGATTTGCAAAGCTTTTTCAATAGCATGTTGTTGCTGTGGAATCAAATAAGGAAGATCACCACGAGATGAAGTTCTTAAAAGAAGGACGATAATTTGCTCCAATAAAGCTCGGCATTGCATTTCAGCAAAGGGAAGAGAACCTACGATTTCTCTCTGCAGACGGTAACAGAGATCGAGAAAAACGCTTATCTCAAGATCGGTAAGCTTAAAAAAACCAATTGGTGGTAAATTCATCAATTGTTTTGTTAAGGATTCTTCCAATTCAGTGAATTGCACGACGACTATTTCAACTCCTTGTGAGGAGCCGGTTGCAAAACCATGAGCTAATCTGGCTGGAAAGAAAAAAACATCGCCTCTTTCGAAGTAGCGCCTTTCAGAACCAACTTGGATTGTGCAACTTTCCGATTTCACCAAACCAATTTCCATTTGAGAGTGACGATGAGGTGAAACCTGCCAATTAGCAGGGAAGGGAGGATCGTTAATAATAGCATAATCTTGTACCCCCCGACCTTTTAGAACATCAATTTTCTTCAATTCAATAGCTATTTGAACCACCCCATATCATATCTTCATAACTATCTATTCATTGTATCGGCCATCTTCCTTTTTGACAAGAAATTCAGCGAAAAATGGTTGTAAAAAAAATGGGAATGATTAAAAATAGATAAGGAAAAGATGGTAGTTGAACGGAGGGTTTGTCCTAGGTATCAGTTGTGAAAAGTAACCAATAGACAGCTGAAAAAATTTATATTCCAAAGTTAAGGAGAGGGCAATGAAAATTGGGATCGATAGTTATTGTTATCATCGGTATTTTGGAGAAATCTATGATTTTCAGCAGGATCCTGGTAAAAGAATAACCTTTGACCACTTTTTAAAGCGATCGAATGAGCTTGGAGTAGATGTCGTTTCCCTTGAAACTTGTTTTTTCCCAGAAAATGACCAAGATTTTTTGAAAAAATTGAAAGATCAAATAATTGAGTTTGGTTTGGACCCAGTAGTAGCTTGGGGTCATCCTGATGGTTTTGAAGGTGGGAAAAAACCTGAAGCAGCGAAAGACTTAGAAAAGCACTTAAGAACATGTCAGGAATTAAACGCTCAAGTGATGAGAATCGTCGTTTCCAGTTTAGCTTTCCGTCATGAACCTCATGGTCCTCAAATCGAAAAAGTATCCAAAATTCTTCGTGATGTCATGCCTAGGTTTGAAGATAATGGTGTAAAAATAGGCATAGAAAACCACTTTGATTTTACTTCGGATGAATTACTTGAGATCATAGAGAGAGTTGGTTCCTCTAACCTTGGGGTAACTTTCGATTCTGGAAACGCCCTTCGCATAGGAGAAAATCCAATTGAAGCTGCCCGCAAATTGATCGATAAGATATTTGCTACCCACATTAAAGATGTCGCTCCATTATATGGTGGAAATCCAGCCGACTGGTATTTTTTTGCCAGCGTGCCGGCAGGAAGAGGCATTATCGACTTTCCTGCGTTGGTTCAGGTTTTTAAGGAGAATCATTATCAAGGAAGTTTGACCTTGGAAATTGACTATTTAGATNNTGATGGGTGAATGCTATGAATCAAAATGGATTTTATCAGGTTGATTACTCAAAACTGGAAATTCCGGAAGTGAAAATTGGCATGTTGGGATATGGTTTTATGGGGCAAGTTCACTCCAATGCATTTATTAAGGTTCCTTACAGTTTTTCCAATCCAGTGTCCCGTCCGGTCCTATTGGCAATCTGTGGTCGTAACCAAAAAAAAGTTGAAGCAACAGCACGCCGGTTTGGTTACAAGGAGTATTGTCTTGATTGGCAACTACTGGCTAAGGATCCCCGAATTGATATTTTTGATAACTGTACCCCAGATGACTGGCATTATCTTCCTTCCATAGTAGCTATGGAGAATGGAAAACATGTTATATGTGAAAAACCCTTAGCTTTAAAACTTGAAGAAGCTTTCCAAATGGCTCAAAAAGCTCGGGAAACTGGAGTCAAGACGATGTGCTGCTATAATTATCGTTTTCTCCCCGCGGTTCAATTCGCTCGCCAACTGATTGAACAGGGAATCCTGGGGAAAATATACCAATTCCGAGCCAAATACTTACAACAACAAGGACACAATCCTTTTGAGCACATTGAAAAGGTGTGGTACGCTCATGGAACTCAATCGGGAACCCTTATGGGGATTGGAAGCCATATCCTTGATATGGCACATTTTTTAGTCGGCGAGATAACAGCAGTCAGTGGATTGAAGAAGACCTATAATCAGATACGAAAAGATAGTTCGGGGAAAGCCCACTCGATTTCTGCAGATGAATGCACCATTGCTATTTTAGAATTTAAAAATGGTGCAGTTGGGACTATTGAATCATCAGGAGTAAGTACCGGAAGAAAAAACTACCAAGGTTGGGAAATTAATGGTTCCAAAGGGAGTATAGTTTTTGATCTTGAAGATTTAAACCACTTGCAAGTCTACTCTACCGATGCTAATCCACCTGAAATCCGGGGTTTTAGTAATGTATTAGTTACTGATAGCGAGCACCCCTTACCAATAAATTATTTGCCTTCTGGTCATAATCAAGGTTGGGAATATGGACATGTTCACGCTCTTCATCATTTTTTAGATTGTGTAGTCAACGACAAACCGGTGGAACCATTGGGAGCTTCCTTTCAAGATGGGTATCGGGTTCAAGTAGTGATTGAAGCCATCAATCAATCCTCAGCAAAAGGCAAAAGAGTAGAAATTAAAGAGGTTGGACAGGATATTTGAACCTATATTTCTCAAGAGGAAAGTGTCAATTGAGGATAAGCAGAAAACATTAATTTGAAGATAGGTATTCATGCTGCTTAGCAGCACCAGATGAGGATGAAAATACTGAACCTGGAATCGTTTCCCCCTTTAGAAAAGGGGGTTAGGGGGGTTTTTTACTGCTCCGTCATTGCGAGGAGCTCAAACGTTCTTTGGTTGGACGACGTGGCAATCTCATCCACCCGCTCCGTCATTGCGAGGAGCGTCTTATGCGACGTGGCAATCTCATTTAGTATTTTTTTAAAATAATTAAAGGATGAGATCCTCACGCGGAAAAGCACCGCTCAGGATGACGTCGGCGGCGTCGGATGAGATCCTCACGGCTTCAAAAAACGAGGGCTCAGGATGACGGATTAAAGGCACACCCCCCTAACCCCCCTCAATGGGGGAATTCATTTGATGGTATTTTCAGGATAGACCATACCTTATGATGGTGGTAATTGATTTGGAGTTTAATAAATCAGGAGGTTTTATCTTTTGGATGAAAATCAGCCCCTCTTAAATATTGTGAATGTTTCGAAGAGTTTTCCAGGAGTTCGAGCCTTAAATAAAGTGAATATGACTTTAATATCTGGGGAAGTACATGCTCTGGTCGGAGAAAATGGAGCCGGTAAATCCACTTTAGTGAAAATTATATCCGGAGCCTATGCCCCCGACGAAGGATCGATCGACATAGGGGACAAGTCTTTTCGATCTTTGAATCCTTATCAAGCCAGATTAAACGGAATTGCTACCGTTTATCAGGAACAACAATTGGTTCCCTGGTTGACCGTAGCAGAGAATATATTTTTAGGGATGGAACCTCGCACCCGTTGGGGAAGTATAGACTTTCCTACCATGAAACAAGAGGCTGAGGAGAGGATTCGCTCTTATGGCTTAAGTATTCAACCTACCGAGTTAGTTGCTGCTTTATCCGTAGCAGCCCGCCAGGAGGTTGCCATCTTAAAAGTACTAGCTCGTAATAAAGCTAAAGTTCTTCTCCTCGACGAACCAACCGCATCTCTAACCGGATCACAAGTAGATTTTTTGTTTAGCTTAATTCATCAACTTCAACAACAAGGGATAGGAATACTCTACATTTCCCACTATTTAGATGAAGTTTTAGAAATTTCTCAAAGAATAACTGTGTTAAGAAATGGACAAGGAGTTGGTACTTTCCAAAAAGGGGATCTAAATAAAGAAACCTTAATTGAAAAAATGGCGGGGCATAAGCTTGATTTCTCTACAGTTATTAAAAAACCGGTTGGGGAAAAAATTTTAGAGCTTAAAGAAATTTCCTGTTATAACATCCTTCAAAATGTAAACCTCTCATTACACAATGAGGAGATACTCGGGATTCTTGGAGGAAACGATTCAGGTTGCCATGAACTTATTCGTTTGCTTGCCGGACTTATACCTTTTTCTCAGGGAAAGATGTTTTTAAGAGGAGAAACTTATTCTCCTACCAGCATTTATGATGCCTTAGAAAAGGGATTATTTTTTATTCCGGAAAATATGCGTAAGGAAGGTTTGGTACTCCCCCTTTCTTTAGCCAAAAACATTACTCTTTCTAATCTTAAAGAAGTACTCACTCAAGGCTTTATCCACCTAAAAAAAGAGGGAAATCAAGCACAAAATTTAGTGAAAGCGCTAAAAATTGTTACACCATCAGTGAAAACTGAAGTACAGTATTTGAGTGGAGGGAACCAGAGGAAAGTTCTTTTCGCCAAGGCCCTTTTTGCCGATGCCCAAATTTGGCTCTTGGAAGAACCAACTCAAGGTGTAGACGTAGAAGCCCGCCAGGAAATCCATCGTTTACTTTTCGATATCAAATCAAAACAAAAAAGTATTCTTCTCGTCTCTTCAGATCTTGAGGAACTTATTACCGTAGCCGATCGAATTATCATTTTACGGAGAGGGCAGATCGTAGAGGAAATAGCCGATTCTTCTTCTACCAGCCCCAAAGAATTACTGCAAGCTATGTTAGGAGGGTAATCATGTTTTCTTTTGCCACCATTGGTAGAAATATATTAGTGTTAGTTCTTTTAGCCATTATAATATTTACTGGAATAATCAATCCTCGTTTTTTAAGTCTACAGAATATATTAAATATTCTTCAACAAATCTCGGTTTTGGGTATTGTCAGCATTGGGGTGACCATACTCCTCATTTCTGGGGGGCTGGACCTTTCGGTCGGAAGTCTTATTTCTCTTAGTGCTTATGTCGGTGGTCTTACTATTGTTCAAACTCATTCTTTGGGTTTGGGTATTCTTGCCCTCTTTGCCTGCGCAGTTTTTTTTGGATTTTTAAATGGTGTTTTAGCAGCAACCGAAAGGGCTCACCCTTTCATAATTACTTTAGGAACTATGACTTTTCTTCAAGGTATTGCAGTAGTGATAAGCCGGGGAAGTCCGATTAATGGAATGGGTGGACTTTATGAATTGATTGGTATTCGTGATATTTTTGGATTACCAGCTCCGTCAATTATATTTATTGGCTTACTGATTCTTAGTCATTTCTTTTTAAGAAATATTCCTTTAGGGAGGTATGCTTTTGCCATTGGTGGCAATCAAGAAGCCTCTCGACTCTCAGGTATCAGAATAAGCCGGATGAAAATTGCTCTTTACGCCTTGAATGGATTATTTGTTGGCGTTGCAGCTCTGGTTTTAAGCTCTATACTTGATTCGGCTTTGCCAACTATGGGAACTGGATACGAATTACGCTCAGTTGCGGCAGCGGTAATTGGAGGAACTCCTCTCTTTGGTGGGAGAGGAAATGTCTTTGGTACCTTAGGAGGGGTATTTTTATTAGGTTTAGTTTCTAACAGTATTAACCTACTCGGAATAAGCGCCAATTTTCAGGGAGTAGTTTTAGGGGCAATCATGGTAGCTGCAGTAATGTTCCAAAAATCCCAGTAAAAAGGGAGGTGAAAATGACTTTTTTTAATAAAGAATGTTTAAAAATAAAATTAAAGTTATAAAGGGAGGCAAAAAATGTTACGAAGATTATTTCTTACCATGTTGATTTTGGCAATTATCATTGCAGGATCAGGAAGTGTTGTCTTGGCAGAGGAAAATGAGATTGAAATAGCCTTTATTCGAGCAACCGGTGAACCTTACTATCAGTATGGTTCCCAAGCTGCTGAAGTTGCAGCAAAAAAATTAGGAGTCAAAATGGTAGTATATACTTCCAACTTTGATTCTGCGCAAGAATTGGCCAACGTTCAAGATGCCATCGCTCGAGGTTGTGGTGGTATTTTAATTTATGCTGTTTCGCTATCCTCGGAAAGAGCTGCAGTAGATACAGCCAGTAAGGCAAAAGTACCAATATTTATTCAGGGTGGTTATCACACTGACATTCTCCCTCTATCAGCTGGATTTATGGATAACTCTTTGAAAGAATTTTCGAAACCCTTGGGGATATGGATGGCTGAAAACCTGGAAAAAGGAAAAGTAGCCGTTATCGAAGGAGCTTTGGGACGTGGCGATGCTGAAGCGTATACTGAGGGATTTAAGGATGGCTTGAGTCAAAATCCTAATTTAGAAATAGTAACAACCATTTCAGCAGAATGGAATAGACAAAAAGCCTATGAAGCAGCTACCAATATTATCACCGCTCATCCTGACATCGTAGGATTATTTGTTCAAAATGAAGATATGACAGTTGGTGTAGCAAGCGCTTTAGAACGTCTTGGCAAACTTGAACAAGTTACTATTGTTTCCCAAAACGGAGCACCTTACGGTTTGGATCTCATAAGAGAAGGAAAATTGCAATACACCAATGCCAACCCACCGTCTATCGCCTCGGTCATGGCTTTGCGTCTGCTCTTAGGAGTCGTAAAGGGAGAGATTGAACCAGGTCATTTTTACTGGGCGCCCACTCAACTAATAAGCAAGGAGAACCTGGATGTAACTTACCGTTGGGATGCTTCTGAGGAAGAAATTGAACAGTGGCTCAATCTGCCATTA
>MTKZ01016973.1_pt1 | contig 13383 bp, 14 predicted proteins | sample 1042781 | NCBI WGS metagenome assembly MTKZ01 (sample SAMN06212207, study PRJNA360539) | anaerobic digester metagenome | biome: Wastewater treatment plant; material: sludge; isolation source: anaerobic digester fed with sludge from wastewater treatment plant | place: Denmark: WWTP Viborg ...
GGAGGGTAACAGACATTACCCCAAGCCGGAACCAGGGCATCCGAATAACTGTTATCACGAATCTATCCAACCATGCGGCATCTCGCCCCATAGGGGCGCGAGCCCTCGGGACGGCAGATCGCTAAAGAGACTATCAAATGCAGATATGCAGGCAAGAAGATCTCCCGCCACTTTCGCGAGGCTAGACATGTGCTTGAGATGAAAGACTTGGGCTATTAGAACTGCAGGCACAAGATTAGAAAAGAACGAAGCGGTCTAAATGTAGACCGCCGTTCCGGGCTCGACATTGATTATTTTAGTTCCGCCCCTCTCAAAGAACATGGTTTTTGGATAGTTGAACTGACCGTCGTAGACCCTGACCTCATGGTTCTGGTTTCCAGCTACATTGAAGCTATATCTTCCATCCAGAGGATCTCCGCCCGTCCCCTCAGTTCCTATGTATATGCCGTCCAGGAACACCTGATAGCCGCGCATGCCCTGGGAGACTATTGTTGCTGTGGAGTCGCCTCCGGTTGGAGCAGCCGGCTGATTTGCTGCCGATACAGGAGCAGAAAACTGAACCAGCGGATACGAGGACATGGCTATGGGATAAGCTCTGAATGAAGATCGGGATTGAGCATACTGCATGGTCTCAGACCAATTTTTCGTGAATGGCTCCCAGGTCATTTTTCCCAGCGAATTCAACCTGAAGTCGGAATAGTAAGGCAGAGTACCATAGTAAGGGAATACTCCATATGGGCCTGGATAATAGCCTGCTTTGGATTGATAGGTCTGGCCAACTATTGGGCTGGAGTAGAAGATGGGATCGGTGAAATATTTGCCTATATCCCCGTGATACGATCCTACATACCCGCCCTCAAGCCAGTCTTGTCCCCAGCAGATGCCGATCATCAGGCACAGGGCGATAGCAGATAGGCATATGATATCTCTTTGCATTGTCATAATACCACATAGCGCCATCTGCATTGATAGGATATAACATTTCGCAGGGAGGGATGAAATCAGATGCAGGCCATGAGAGCGTCCCTGCGAAGATAATTTATGCTATAAGGTACCAAGTTTTATGGATTGAAATGAAGACTATATTTATGCTTCTATTTATATTATCCTGCCTATTCTCCGCGGCCGAGGCACAGAGCAATCCTCACTACATGACCGCAGATCCGGCCATAAGCGAGATGCTTACATCTATAAATATGCCCAGGCATATTGGAAATGGCTCAATTGCGACTGTTAGCGCCGATCCGGCCATCAGAGAGATGCTGATCTCTATGGATATGCCGCGGTATGCAGGAAATGTCCCTGTAGAGATCATATCTGGAGGCTGGCAGATCGGTCTCTCAGATGGAGAGGATATTCAATTGATCCTTAGGCAATCCGGCTCGGCAATCTTTGGCAAAGGGACAATTTCTACGAGCACTCTATCCCAGGAGGCCTTTGCCAGTGGATCGATCTCCGGAAGCAGCTTGAATCTGGAGATTGTGCCCGAGAATGCAACTGAGCTTTATGCCATCTCAATAGATATCACCCGCCTTCCATATAAGGGAACATATGTTGTATTTCTGGCCGACTCCGGCCTGCAAACAGGGACGATAACCGCTAGCATGAATGCGAGCGCTTAATACCATTCTTTTTAAAGAGGGGAGAAGATCGACATCGTCCTGGGATAAAAGACCGCAGGGACATCGCTCTAAGGGAGAAGCTATATTGAGCCTGGAATAGCAATAGCAGCGAAAAAGTCTCATTGAGACCGAAGGTTCCTCAGATCGGATCTTAATAGCTAATGCAAATATGCCGCCAAATTGCCCGGAGAGGAGCATCCCTTTCATGCAATATCAAGAATTTGATGGCAGAATAATTATCAGGAACATTCTCTCTTCAGCCGCAGTCTCCTCCCAGGGCCTCTTGTAGACTGCTGATATTATGGTCTGGCCCTCCTTGATTGGGGTGAAGCTGAATATCTGCTGCCCTCCTGCACCGATGAGAGCAGGCCGCATTGGATTAATTGTGCTTTTTGATTCCGTTCCACCACTTAAAAACATCTGATCGAAATCCACCGTCCAGGTATAACCTGTGGTTGGATTTGATTCCAAGCTTATGCTAAATATTTGGCCAAGTTCTGCCCGGATTAAATCATCGGCTACAAGCCNNTGCTTATAAATTATATCATGAAGAGCTGACGACTGATTGTCGGTTAGATTTAAATTTTTGCTTATGTTCAATGCTTTAATGGTGTTTTGGGAATGGGCCAGGCTGATTGCCTCATGATTGCTCTCTTCAAGGCAGTTGTTAGCATTGTTGGCCTGAGATATTCCCATACCTATAATCATGATAATCATGAGAATACTCAGAGTGAGCCATTTTCCAGGATCGGCCATGTAATCTACCTTTTAATAGTAAATAACACTGAAACCTAAAAAACTTTTTGTTGGATGCAGGCTAACCTCTTTCTTCACAATCAATTCTGTTATAGGATTAACCCGACTATGATACTTATTAATTGATTGGAGATCATCTTTATAATCCTTTGGCAATGCTAAAAAGAAACAAGAGGTGCTTGGAGCACCCTCTCTCGGAGACAATGCCTCTATTCAATGGTCATCAATACATCTCCAGGCGTCACCGTCGTGCCGGTATTGATGTAAATCTCCTTGACAATGCCGCTCTTGTTGGCCAGGATGTTCTGCTCCATCTTCATGGCTTCCAAAACCGCCACGACATCACCCTCTTCCACTCGATCCCCCTTCTCCACCTTGTAGCGAATGATAACGCCCTGCATGGGCACAGTCAGGCCGTCTTTGGGCGTTTTGGGCTTTGCCTCCTCTATGGTCATGCCTGCCGGTGCAACTTTGACCAGATAGGATTCTCCATCAATCTCCACATTAAGGGCCATGGGCTCGGCATTTATCGGCGCTGATACGGCTGCTGCAGGAGGTTTCTTGATGAGCTGCTCCTCAACGGCGGCTCCCTGCAGGAATTTTAAGGCCACCTGGGGATATAGGGCATAAGTGAGGTAGTCCTCATCCTGCTTGGCTAATTTAAGAGCATCCACCGCCTTTTTGGCGTTTTCATATTCAGGCGCAAGCAGATCTGCAGGACGCACTGTGATTGGTTCCTCGTCGCACAGGACTTTGAGCCGCACCTTGGGGTCGATCATAGCCGGAGACTTTCCATAAAGGCCTTTAACATAGTCCTTGACCTCTTTGGGAACCATCTTGTATCGATCGCCGGTGATCACATTGAGTACCGCCTGTGTACCCACAATCTGGCTGGTAGGTGTGACCAGAGGAGGATATCCCAGATCCTTTCTGACCTTGGGAATCTCCACAAGCACCTCCTCGTATTTGTCCATCGCTTTCTGCTCCACCAGCTGGGAGACGAGATTGGAGAGCATGCCTCCTGGAACCTGGTATACCAGGACATTGGTATCTATGCGTGCCGCTATAGGATTGAAGACCGGAGCGTAGATCTCCATGATCTTCTCGAAGTATCTCTTGATCTCGGTTAAAAGCTCCAGATCGAGACCCGTATCATAGGGAGTGCCCTGCAGTGATGCCACCAGGCTCTCTGTGGCCGGCTGAGCGCTGCCTCCGGAGATGGGGGACATGGCTGTATCCAGGATATCTACTCCTGCCTGGCAGGCATAAAAGTAGCTCATCTGAGCCATGCCGCTGGTGCAGTGAGTGTGCAAGTTTATGGGCAGGCTGACCTCCTTTTTCACCGCTCGGATGAGCTCATGGGCATTCTTGGGGGTGATTAGGCCGGCCATATCCTTGATGCATATAGAGTCGCACCCCAGCTCAGCCAGCTCCACCGCAAATTGGGCAAAGATCTCATTGCTGTGAACCGGGCTGATGGTATAGCTTATCCCTCCCTGAATATGCTTTTCCATCTTTTTGGCGGCTTTGATAGAGCGCTCCATATTGCGAATGTCATTCACAGCATCGAATATCCTGAAGATATCCACGCCGTTGACAGCTGCCTTTTCCACGAACTTATCCACCACATCATCGGCATAATGCCTGTATCCCACCAGATTCTGCCCGCGAAGCAGCATTTGCATGGGAGTGTTCGGCATGGCCTTCTTTAATGCCCTGAGCCTCTCCCAGGGATCTTCATTCAGATACCTAATGCAGGTATCGAATGTCGCCCCCCCCCAGGTTTCAAGAGAGAAGAAACCCACCTGGTCCATCTTCTCTGCTATGGGCAGCATATCTCTGGTCCTCATCCTGGTGGCCAGAAGAGATTGATGAGCATCCCTAAAAACCGTGTCCGTAAGCTTAACCCTGCTCATGAAGATCTTCACCTTTTCGGTCCCTATTCTTTAAATTCCCTTCGCTTCGGCTTTCATATGATCAATAGCATTGATGTTAATTCTCCAGCACAACCACGGATATGCTATATAAAACTGATGCAGGGCGTAGAAAGAACCATCCATGAATACCAAAATCGCACCCGTAACCTGAAAGCAGTATAGGAGCTTTGTCCTTGGCATGGTTAGCGTTCCAGTGTTTCTTTAATACAAGCATCATGAGCTTACAAGTAGCTTGCCATCTCCGAGCATTATGCAAATTTTCTTACCGTGGGGATAATTTCACGGCTCGCTTTCCTTTAGCCGAAAAAGACTCGTCTCTCTCCAAGAACCCTCCGGAAATTTACCCTCGTGCTCTCCGCCCACCGACTCTCTAAAGCGCTCTACGATCTTAGCTCCCATCAGCGGAGCCTCTCGAAGCTCCTCCTCTGAGGCGGTCATAACCTTCTCTATGGAGTTGAAGTGCCGCAGCATGTTCCGAGCAACTTTGGGCCCCATGCTGCTATGGCCGATTTGAGATATTCCTTCTGCTCCATGAGGGTTCTTGCCTTCTTATGTCCATGTGCCTTGGGCTTGCTGCCTTCTATTCTCTCCCGGCGAATGATAAGAGCGATGCTTGACCGTTCGGGTCTGGCATAATGGGCTCACGCTATATTCTTTATTGGTGTTCAGAAAAATTTAACTATAATGATATACATTGAATATTTGGATTAAAAAGGGGGAATCAATATGATTGGATTGAAGGAAGGGAATTGTGGTAGAATTCTTTTTGTCTGTGTTTTTCTGATAGTGATGTTTATCTGTTCATCCCAGGCCATTACCACTAAGGACCTGTTGACGGCGGGAAATGCTAAAAACTCCGGGGCTATGGCGTCTATTGCAGGCTCCATGAATCAGCCACCCATAGCCAAAAGCCTGACCCCCGATGTGGAGGGCCCGCTGACAGCGGGCTCTACGGTAACCTGGACCGGCTATGCCTACGACCCGGAAGGAGACAAGCTTCTCTATCAATTCTGGCTTAATGGCCCAATGACCGGGAATGCCTGGAAGCCGATGACTAACTGGGATGTGAATAACAGCTGGAACTGGACCACCAGCCCGCTAGATACCGGCTCTAATATCATTGACGTGCGGGTAAGGGATGAGCGCCATGAGGGGCCCTGGGGGCACGACAGCCACATCAGCGCGGAATATGGCATCATCAATTTAGCAGGCGCCGGGGGCGGCTCAAGATTGAACTTGAAACCCGCGATCCTGAGCGTTAAATCAGATCGCAAGAGCCCGCAGTACAGGGGCACAAAGGTCACCTGGACCGCAAAGGCCTCTGATCCGGATAAGGATACCATCTTATTCCAATTCGTCCTAAAAGGGCCTTCAACCGAAGAGCAGTGGTTGCCCATGACCAACTGGACCACCAGCAATGTCTGGACCTGGGATACCGGCACTTCCAGGGCCGGTGCATATATGATTGATGTTTGGGTAAGAGACGGCTACCATGGGGACACGGAGAACTCTGATGCCTCAATGATGACGCCGTTTGTGGTGATGCAGAAAGCGATAATCTTGTGAATGGACAAGTGTCCTCCATAGGGCGCCTCGATCTGGCGCCTCTAATCTTTTCGCCGGAGCGGCAGGATGATGACTCTAATATTTCATCCTGCCTTCATAGGCCTCTTCATTCTCCCATCGAGGACTTGCATCAATCTGGAAAGCTTTCTAGCCTCTACCCTTTGTACTCCCCGCCCACCAGCTCACGAATGCGCTCTGCAATCTTGGGCCCCACCAGGGCCACCTGCCGCAGCTCCTCCTCTGATGCCGTCACCACCCGCTGGACGGATCCGAAATGGCGCAGCAGGTTCCTGGCTACCCTGGGACCAACGCTGGGTATGGCGGATATGAGATATTCCTGCTGCTCCTTGAGCGTCCTGGCCGTCTTGTGGCCGTGCGCCTTGGGCTCCCGTCCTTCCTTTTTCTCCCTGCTAACCAGGAGGGCGATTATCCTGGCCGTATCATCCTGATCTTCCGCAGGAATGATGGGCACGCCATAATCAACCGCTACCGAGGCCATGGCTCCCTGGATGGAGGCGGGGCTCATCTGGGTGTTATAAAAGTCCCTGCCCTCCAGAATCAAAATAGGACGATCATAGGTCCTGGCCAGGTCTGCCATCTGCCGGAAGAGATTCCTCTGGGGATCGATAATCGATGATACGAAGTCTGATGCGGTCTTGCGCTCCACTGCCACCCGCTCGCTTATGACATAGTCGCCAACCTCCAGATTGCGCAGGGTCACCTCCAGGCCCATTCTCTCCAGCAGTTTGGCCATATCCCGCTCCCTATAATCCACAAATATGGCTCCTGGACCTGGTGGAGTGGCCTCTGCCGCCAAGCCGACTGCCTGCACCTTCTGATCTCGTCCTTCCCCTTCGTCCTCTCCTTCTTCTGCCTGCTCTGCCTCCTCCTTCTGTCCCTTTGCCCAGTCAGCGATACTCTCTCCTCTCTTCCGGCCTGCCCGGCTGGAGAAAGCATCCTCAGGACCGTCGCTCTTTTCCTCTATCTGATGGGCTCGACCTCCATTCGACCGGGGCAGGATATCTCCGCTCAGATCTCTGATCTGGCGGTTCATGGTCTTTTCCTTGCGGTCGGATATCCAGTAGTAGGCCTCATCCCTGGTGCCCCTGGCCATGAGCACCACTACCCGTCCCGCCCTGGCCCGGCCGGTCCTCCCCTTGCGCTGGATGCTGCGAATCTCGGAGGGGACCGGCTCATAGAATAAGACCATATCCGTGGCTGGGATGTCTATCCCCTCCTCGCCTACCGATGTGGCTATGAGCACATTGAACTCCCCGGCCCGGAATTTTTGCAGTATCTCTGCCTGCTTCTTCTGGCTCAAGCCTTGATCATGATCCCGGCTGGCCTGGCCCACAAAGCGCACCGCCCGGATCTCAGGATCGCCCTTCAGGAACTCCAGGAGAGCAGTTGCCGTATCCCGGTAGTTGGTGAAGACCATGATCCTCGAATCCGGATTGGCCTCGATCTGCTCCAGAAGTATCCTCCTGGCAGCGGCGGGCTTGGGATGCTCTGCCTTGAGATCGGCCAGAGCGACCATAATGCGTCGGAACCTGGGGTCCTGAATTATGCGGCGCGAGGCCTTGGAGCCGCTCCTGGAGAGCGCTTCCCCCTCGAGCCTCTGAAAATACCTGGCCAGAGCATCCGGCCCCTGAGTCTCCGCCAGCTCCACGGCGTGATAAAGCTTGAGTATCTCCGCCAGAATAGAAATGGCGGCGAAGGTGCTCTTATTGGCGGAAACCCTGGCCGAGGACATCAGAGATGCCTGCAAGCCCAATAGCTCCTTTTTAGACGACTTTATGCTTATGCGCAGGGCATTATCTCCCAGCCGGTTAAGCTCATCAATTCTGGTCTGAAGAAGATCCTCAATGGAGCTGCGTATGGCCAGAAGCTCCCTCGGCACAGTGAGCTTGACCCATTCTATCTCCCTTTCGTGAACAAATAAGGCGACATCCGGGTCACTCTCCGTCCTGGTCTGGATCTTCTCAATGCCAAGGTTGCTGCAGATCTCGGCTATCTTCTCGCTCTGGCTTCCCGGGCTGGCGGTGATGCCCATGATCAGGGGACTGTTTGCCTCGCGACGGTAGCGGTCGGCGATATAGACATAGGCATAGCTTCCCACTGCCCGGTGAGCCTCATCGAATATGATCAGGGAGACATCGGCAAGATCGATTCTGCGGGAGAGGAGATCGTTTTCTATAACCTGCGGCGTGGAGACCACAATGCTTCCTCGGCCCCAAAGCCCCATCCTGACCTCCGGCTGGCTCTCTCCGGTCATCATTACCACCCGGCCTCCATCCCGCAGCACGCGCTTTAAGAATGATGCATGCTGCTCCACCAGGGGCTTGGTCGGCGCCAAAAAGAGGACCTTGCCCTTGTCCATTCTGGCCAGAAGAACCATCAGGGCGATAACCGTCTTGCCCAGGCCGGTGGGCACTACAATCAGGCTGGAGGCCTGCAGAGCCTGAGCGGCCAGATCCATCTGAAATAGCCGTTTTTCCACGGTTTGAGGCAGCAGACGGGGATGCTCCAGATATACGGCCATGAGTTATCATTGCGGTTTTCATTGTATTATATCTTCGTCTGAGCGGCGCATTCAGCGCGAAGGTACTCCTTTACTCCTCCTCTCGCCGCGAGTCCTCTGGGCATGATTGAGGCACTGTTCTGCCTGGCCTATTCCCTTGATAGGTTCATTGATGCACATTTATTAATTGTATTATATCATTTCTTCTATACTTGTCCTGGCATCCTCGCCTAGCGCTTTCTTTGGATCGGCCATTGAACTGCTGGCATAGCCTGGTTCAAAGGTTAAATTTATATAATATCAAAGTATCAGTTTGATAGAAGAGCTAAAAAAGGCTCATTTAGTGAAATAGCTTAATTTGATCGCTTAAAGGAAACGGGGGCGAAAAGAAAAATGAAGGGAGTAATAGTAGTAGTATCTGTACTGGTGCTTGCCCTTATGGGGGGTTGCGGCATTGTGCTCGCCAATCCGCCACTGGTCCCGCCAATACAGTATGAACAGTTCTGTGAAGCACAAAAGGTAGCAGGAACTGGCATTGTGGACGTCAGCACATCTATCGTGGATAAGAAGATTGCTCTTGAGTACTACAACACCATGGCCGGAGATGGCGATCTGGAGCTTGACTCTGAGCATAAGTATTCTCAGAATCCAGAGAAGATTGCCACAGAGGTCGAATCAGTCAATAACGGCAAGAAGGCAGGCTTTAACCTGGTTGAGAACACCAAGATGACCTATGCAGGAAACACGCCTCTTGTGGGTGGCAAGCTCCTAAACTCCAAGGCCTTCTATGGAGGAATTGGGGCTCAGGTTCAGGAGATGTTCTCGGTATATGAGATGGAAAAGGATGAGACCTCATTCTTTGCATCCACTACCCCATACAATCCCTTGAATTGCACTCCATGCTGCGGAAAGGAAGGATATCCTCCCTGCAAAGATCCGCGCTGTCCAGGCGACTGCCCGGACAACAGTGAGAATCTTACAGCAGCACCCTGCCCGAGGCCCGACAAAGTCGATCCATGCAAAGGAGCAAACTGCACTCCTGAGGAGTTGATTCATTCACTTAAGAGAGCGGGACGGAATACAGCATTGGTCGAAGATCTCATGACCGCTCAGAATAATGTCTACGTCCCATCTCATGTGATCGGCATTGACACCAAGACCTCATTCAATGGTACCTGGGGCACCGATGCTACATGGCACAAGATCTTCTACAAGGACATAAAGGCTCACGAGATGTTCACCGGAACATTCGAGGCTGAGAAGCTGATCAAGTTCCATGAGAATCCGGTTCCTGAGAAGGAAAAGAAGCCCTGTGACGGGGTCGACTGCTAGGCATATCCCTGGCAGCTTTTTTCCTCTTTTTTGGTGATTATTATGAAAAGGTTTTTGCTTATTCTGATTCTGCTGTCGATCTCCTCTCATGCGACAGTAGAAGACCAGGGTGGTGGGATGAGCTTATCAGGGGGAGGCATCCTCTCCGGCCCATATGAGCCGGATCTTCCCGGGTATCTTCCCAGCCCTTGCTACGGTCCGTCCGATTGTCTTTCTGTCTATGTGAGTCTGGCTGGATCCGGTAGCTCAAAAGAGAAAGGATATCTGACCCAGGGAAAGAGCCTGGAGTTCCTGATCAGCGTTAAAAATAAGGCATCTAATGAGGTCACGGCGACCCTGGGCATAAGCTCTCAGAAGTGTCCATTGGAGTGGTTCAGCTGGCTTGAAGAGAGCCTGGTGATTCCCGCCGGCGGCACTCGAAGCAAGAGCCTTCTGGTCAGTGCCGATACCAATGCTGCGGCAGGATCATATGATTTTACAGTTGATGCGACCTCCAGATGCTGCAAATCCAATTCAGAAAGGGGAGAATTCAGAGTTCAAGCCCTGGATTATGCCTCGGAGACGGCCATAAGCGGTACAGGACAGTTCCGGCTGAATAAAAATGTCCGATCCATGAACTCAGGAGTCAAGTCGACCAAGAATATACAATTTAGGGGCAGCGTGGATGCCCTGGTGAAGAATGAATATCTTGTGGACGGCTCCAAGGGAAAGAATCCCAATTTTGAGGCTCAGGACGCCGTTGACAACTACAATGCCATCTATCCGGGGGACTCTCTCATCGGAACCGAGAGCTTCAAAAGCTCTGCTGTATTCGGAGGAGTGGGTGCAAAACTGCAGGAGAGCTACGATCTGATGCAGATGGAATTCGAGAGCCAGAGCTTCAATTTGCACCAGACCGGATCTCTGAAGAAGAGCGCAGAATTCAAGACCGCTGACAATTTCACCGGCTTCTATATGATCGATGCCAAGCAAGCTATTCCCGGCCAGCGGAATATGGCCGAGCGTGAGGAGTATCTGGGCTCCTTTGAGATCAGCAGAAGGATAGTCTTCCGCAATGAGGATAAATCAGAGCCGAGATGCACCGGGGTGGTCTGTGATGAAATACAGAAAAAAGATGAACCTCGTCCGTTGCCCATGCCCTGTTCCAGCGGTTCATGCAAAAAATTCACAGAATCCCTTAATGCATTTTCAGAATCGGCCCGCTGAAAAGATTGCTGGCGAAGACAAAAAAAGGGAAGTATGTATGAGATTCGCTCTTCCTTTTTTCTTCGCTTGGCGAGCCTTTTTGCCCAGGATACATCCTTATCTTTTTTTATTAAGTAATTCAGGCCATCCCTGCTTTAAAAAATGAAATTTCTATCCATTGATGGTGCTTGAGATCTATTATATCTATATACCATCTTAATTATAAATTGATAATTCCCTCTCATCAGGGCCTTTCGTTCGGCATAAGCAAAAGGAATAAATGGTTAAAGCTCAAGTACGGGAAGAGAGGGCTCTTGATTGAGCGCCCTATTTGAGAAAGGAGGTTCATGAAATGAGGTTTATTCTTTCAGTCTTAGTAGTCTCAGTTCTTCTGGCAGGCACGGTCATTATGGCCAATGCGGCTGATGTTCTTGATTTAAGCACATTAAATAAGAAACCGGATATGGATGTGGTTCAGCTTCCCCGGCTGTCGCCAACCTTGCCCACCACTCCTGCCACCGCCCTGGGTGGAGATATGAATGGCAATGTCCTTGATCTCAGCACCCTGGGAAAGAAGGCTGCGCTTAATGTCACCGCTACCAGCATCCGAGGTGCTTCTCCGATCACAGTAACTCCCATGTTTGCGGTTAAGAATGGAAACGCAAGCAATCAGGCTGGCTCAGTCTATACCCTGCCCCAGGCAATATCCTCCGGCACAATCGTTTATACCCCACCCATTGCCATATTCGGCGGAGCTTAAAAGGGGAGAAGATGAGGGTCAAGCTTGAGGTGGATGGAAAAGAGATCGACTTAAATGCCTTCACTCAAGAGATCATCGGAAATGTCTCTGAGGCCATGGCCGGATCTCTGCGCGGAGTGGAGCCTGACTGGAAGGAGATGGAGATAAGAATAAAAAAGTGATTCTATCTCAATCCTTCTTTCCTTTTTTAAAGGCGGATGAGAGATCTATAAAATAAGTTCCTTCCTTCACCGCCATGATCAGTTCATCTCTCTCAAAGAGGGAGGGGAGATTGAGCTCATATGTGCCTGGCGCAGTTATCTTGATGCTCTCCAGGATTTTGCCCTCCGGCTTGCCCTGGTTCTCAATGCTCGCTGGCGGATGAGATGGAAGGAGTCTCTCTTTCTCGGAGGAGGCGGTACTGTGTATCTCAGGCTTGATGGAATCCTCTACAGGCGGCTTTCTTGCCCCTTTCGGCGGGACTCTGACTCCCATAGCCCTGGTTATTATCTGCTCCTTCCTTTCATCGCCCTTGGCTGGAACCTTTTTAACAAACATGAACTTCTTCCAGCCGCATTTGGGACAGCCTTTTAAAATGTCTTCACCAGAATCGAAAACACTATTGCAGCGGGTACAGATATGCGGCATCAGTCTCCCACGGATACCTTGGTGCTTATCTGGTATTTGTCCTTTTCAATGGTGCGAAGCTGATTGGCAGGGCCTATCACCGTCATCCTTCCTTTCAAGCTTCTGCCGAATAATCGGTCCAGGAAAGATCCCTCTTTCTTGGAAGGATAGCTCTCGATCTCTATTCCCGAGAACTCGTCTACCCTTATCTCGGTCATGGTCATCTCGATGAGGCGCACCTCCTCATCCGAGGTAAGTCCGTTCTCTAAAACCACGATCTTGCCTTTCTTGACCTTATCCAGGATGAGCCGAATCTTCTCCATCGAGGTCATCCTCTCCAGCTTCTCCCCGGAGATTAGGTCCATATGCACTTCTCGCATCAAGATCACCCGAAATGAGTTGCTATCGCCTGATAGAGGCTGTCTATGTTCGATCCTTCCAGGGCGGAAATCGGAACCATGGCATGCTGAGGAAAGGCTGCCTTGATCCTGGCCGGTGAGGCATTGGGCAGATCCATTTTATTAGCCACAATGAGCAGGGGGAGCTTTCTCGCTTCCATATTCCCAATAACAGTGACATTGACCTGAGTATAGGGATCCTCGGTGGAGTCCATTACCAGAAGCACGCCATCCAGGTCGTCCAGCCATTTGATGGCTTCAATAACTCCTTCCGTGGCCTCTTTTGCCCTCTTTTTGGATTCCGTCTCGCTCAGGCCGAAGGCCATAAACTCCCTAAAATCGATCTTAGTGGCCATTCCAGGGGTGTCGATTATATCGAGCTCTATGCTCGATCCGTTGGCGTTGATCACCACACCTTCTTTTCTCATGGCTCTGCGGGTCTCATGGGGGACTGGAGATATCTCCCCAAAGCTCTCCCCCTCGGTCCAGTCATGCAAAATTCTGTTGGCCAGGGTGGTCTTTCCTGCATTGGGCGGGCCATATAATCCTATCTTGGCCCTCTTTTTTTTAAATATCCTGTTGATCCAGGATCCAAGGCTCTCCCTGAGGCTGTCAAATAAACCCATATCCTACCTCTTTACCACAAATGGGCACCTCTATACTAATAATTTTCCATGATTTTCTTCAGGATCCGAACGAC
>MTKZ01010963.1_pt1 | contig 13378 bp, 13 predicted proteins | sample 1042781 | NCBI WGS metagenome assembly MTKZ01 (sample SAMN06212207, study PRJNA360539) | anaerobic digester metagenome | biome: Wastewater treatment plant; material: sludge; isolation source: anaerobic digester fed with sludge from wastewater treatment plant | place: Denmark: WWTP Viborg ...
AAAGATGGCAAATCTATCAATTAATCCAGCAAAACGATATGCATTAACTGTAAAAGGCGGAACTAAAGCAAAAGAGGAAATAAAATGAGCGTGAGAGAATATCTTTTGGATGCAACAATAAAAAATACAACAAAAAAGGTTACAAAAACTCCTGTTTCTGTGTCTCCTGCTGATTTAGCTAGAAGTCATGGACTTGTACATACAGAATTTGGTTTATGGGCAAAAAAACCTGGTGGACCTGCCGTTGCATCCACAAAGGGTGGAAAATTTAAATGGTTATCCGATACTGAAAATAAAGGCAAAGAAAAAAATAAAGAAAAAGTACAAAAAAAGGAAGTAGCAAAGAAACCAATAAAACCATCGGAAGAAATTATAAAATGGTGGAACTCAGCAACTCCAGAGAAACAAAAGAAATGGATAAAAGAAAATCCAAATGGATTAATATCCAAACATGTACAAATGGGACAGTTAAATATTGGTAAAAAATATGGAGAAGAAAATATTGGTTTACATAATAAAAATGTAAAATTTCATGATGAACATGATAAGATTCAAAAAGATTTGGAAAGAAAAAGTACCAAAAAGGAATCCCCAAAACAGGGTAAAAATATTATAGGCGGAAAAGATAAAACTGTAAAGAAAAGTATAACACCAAAAAATCAACCATATTTTAAAGAAACATTATATAACCCTGTAAAAAAGGATAATGATTTTTACAATAAAGCAAAATCATATAAAGGTAAAGATTTAAATGTACCTTCCAAATATAACATTGATTCTTTTCTTCTTGCGGATGGACGAGTTTCCTCAAGAGAAGTTCAAATTTTTGGTAGAATGATGAATCTTAAAAAAGCCGATAGTAGTGGAACAAAACCACCAATATCCTTTATTACAGATGGTGGTCCAGGCGGCGCCGGAAAATTACCTGCACAAGCAGGAGAAATTATGGCATTATTATTTGCCACATGTGAAACAAAAGAAAAGGCCGAAACATTAAAAAAATCTATAATGGACCATCTTGAAAAAAACAAATCAATAGAAAAAAATATGATTATAACAAAAGATTGGGTAAAAGCAGCATGGGGTCAATCAGAGGCAATTCTCTCACATATAAAAGGAGATAAAACGATAGATTCAAGAAGTCTTATAGAAGCTGGTTGTTGGGATACAAAAAGTGGTGTTGAATCTTTAGGATTTGATTATTCACAAAAAGGATTCAGTACAGATATTTTTTTACGTTTGAAAGATAAACAAGGAAATACATCTATAAAAGAAGTGTCGTTAAAAAAGGATAAAAATATAAACTTTTTAAACTCTGGAACAGGTAAATTTGAAGAATGGTATGGAAAAAATAAACTACCAGAAGATATAAATATTAAAACTTTTCAAACAAAACAGTTAAGTTCGTTGAAAAAACATATGACACCAGAAAATATTAAAAAGGTAAAAATGTTATTAAAAAATGGTACTGGTGATCCGGATACATCTAAAATGATAATGGAAAAAATAAATGGAGATATTGAAAATCTTGATTCTTTCATAAAGAATAATAATAGAAAATCAAGAAAAGTAATGTTTAACATGTTGGAAATGTTGTCTAAAAAGGGTGATAGTGATGTTGAAAAAACATATAATAACATTAAAAAAATGGGTGAAAAGTATGCAACAGATTCTATAAATGCTATATGTGTGGATTCCAAACTCAAAAACGGAATGATGAGAGAAATAACAAAAGAATTTCCTTTAAAAAGTTGTGCAGATGGTGAAGAAGTGATGGCAATAGGAAATGTATGTTTAGATAAAAACATAACAAAATCTATATTTGGCACAAATAATTGGGATGAAATAAAAGAAGATTTAGTTGCTATAACCAAAGCAACTCCTCCGTACCTTGCATACAAAGCAAAAGGTACAAAAGATTACATACCTATCGCTAATATTATCATAAGAGAAGATGGTGTTGGATACGGAGCAATGTTTAAGTTTGAAATGACATTAAATAATGATTTCTATAAAATACTGAAACAACATAATTTAGAATTGGGTAGAATAGAAGAAGAAATCTCTATAATAAAAAATATATTTCATCTTTCTCTTACAGAAAAAGAAAAAGAAGAAGATGATGATTAAAAAAACACATCATTTATAAAATTTTAATCAAAAAATAAAGAAACCAACTCTTTAACATCATTATTTAACAAATTAATTTTACATATAGGTTCCAGCAACATTTTAATTTTAGATGTATAAAATGTATCAACCATCTTCTCATAATCCACCTGAAAAATCCTATCAAACTCTGGTGGCCAGATCAAAAATGAAAGCGTTTCCATATTGTATGGATTCTTTTTCAAATAAATACACTTCACCTTTGTACCATCAGAAATCATATCATATTTTCCAGTCAACTTCATATTCTTTATCATTGTACGATAATTATGCAGGCCCTTTACATGCCATGGTGTACCTTTTATTGTCTTATCCTTCACAATATACTTTGCGGTATTATGAATACCGATGTTGACAGCAATATCTTCTGGTGTAATCTCTTTCAACTTGCTTTTGTGTTCAGTAATCTTATCTTGTATATCTTTATCCAAACTACCTCGGAGAATCATTTCCATAATCTCTTTCAACATTGGTCGGATCATTTCCGGTGTGTCTGACCTTACAATTTCCAAACCAACTGTCTTGATTTTATCCACAGATGTCTTATCATCGTCCACCAACCACATTGCATAATGTTTCTTGCTTGTAAACAAAATAGTCTTTGCAACCATTTCCTGTTTGAATCGAATACGAAAATCTTCTTCCGCTGAGTTGTATGATTTACGTTGCACTTCACGGTATACAGTATCATTCACATAAGATTCAATTATTGTGGAAATATTCCTCATGATCGATTTTATATCTTCATGGGACATTTCTCTCCAACTTTTACCAATATTGTTATCAAGAAACATACCAATATTCAAAAATAAGGAATCTGTATCAAGGTAGATCACATAATCATGTTCAGTCTTTTCTTTTTCATACTTACCCAATGTGTTCAAAAAATCAAACAGTTCTTCATTCGGAGAGTTCAAAAGTCTATTGACAAACTTCTCACCAGACTTTATCGTATATCGACCACATGATACAATCGCCTCCGCCAAATCTGTATTGAAATATCTTGAATAGGGAACAGCTGTGATACCATAAGCAGCATTTAGGATGACTTTCAAAGCCAACTGTAACGAATTATATTGTGTTATCTTATTCTTTGTCCGATCCAAATCAGAATTTCTCAAATCCGGTAAAGACTTTCTCATTTTTCGAATCTTGCTTCTCACATCCGACCTTTTTTCAAATACATATCTCTCCATTGTTGATATGATTCCAGGTGTCGATGAAACAAAAATAGTACCACATGGAGCAACGGATAACAATTTCTTTGAAAGGCCTCGGTTGAAAACTTCCAGTTTTTTATCGGAAATGAAAATTGTTCCTCTTGGAGAGGACATATGAAATGGAGGAAATGATCCCTTTCTGACATGAGATACAACCTCATCTTCTGTCATTTCCTTTATTCTTCCATAATACGTTTCTGTTGACATGTTCAATGTAATGATATGGCTCGGATAAGAGGATGTAATATCCAAATCCACAACCCATTCATATAGACCGGGAATTGGTTCCTTTACTATTGCCGCTGGATAACTCTCTTGTGTACCACCGGAAAAATAAGGAGCGCACATTTTATTCCTGCGAAAATATGTAAGAAACATACCTTCTATAAGTTGGTTCATTACATTATAATACTTCATCGGTGTTTTTGTCAACAATGAAAGAGATTGAACCATTTTGATATAACCAAGTTTTTCTTCCAACTGAAAAACACGGAGAGCATCTGTGATATTATAATCAACAAATTTATCCCAGTTATTATTATAAAGATCATTCAAATTATTATAATCAGAATAATCCAACTTACCCTTACCCAATACATTCTTGCATACAAAATCCAAAGTATATCTTTCAAGTTTATTTGGATGATACCATTTGATCAAATCCATATAGTCTAGTATTGTTACACCAGCAATATCAATGTTGAACTCATTATTTTTATACCAAGATTTGACTTTCTTTATTGGTGAAAGGCCCAAAAAGGCTGAGGTATTATCATCAAATATAAACTTACATCTATTGATAATATATTGGAGATCAAAATTGACACAATTGTGGGTTTTTATACCAACATTACAATTAAAATAATTTGTTGATGTCTCCATATCAAACATAGGAGAAATTTCTCCGGTTTCAATACTTTCTATTTTTTGTAGAAGAAAATTCTCATATTCAAAATATTTAATATTATTTGATTTTGAATTCTTTTTTATTACATTTTTGAATTTGATATTTCTTTTTTTATCATGAAACAACTTTTTAATTATATCAACACAACCATTTTTGTTAAAATTAACAACATAATTAATTCTGACAATATTCTGTTCTTTATTGACTGTTGGCATAAATCCATTAAAGGAAAGTAAAGATGAAATATCATTTATACAACCATTATAATTACATAAAGATATAAAAGTCTCACCAACAGAACCATCACCATCAATCATTCCGGCTAAAAATGAAATAAATTGATCATATGATAATTGTGATAATAATTCCACAGATATACACTTTTTATTATCTCCTTTATAAATCATGTGTTTTAAAACACCAATTTCATTAAAAGAAGAAAAAATTATATTATATTGTTTATTGTGTGACTTTTTCTCATTTAAACGAAATTTTATATCAGAAATATTTTGATATTTAGATTTTCTATATCTATTAACAATTTCACTACAACCACAAACTATACCAATATTTGTGTTTGATATGGAATATTCTGATTTATAAAAAGTTCCGTCTGTGAAAATCAATCCCAATAAATATAAAACATTATTATCTATTTTTTTGTTAAGATTTATAAAATACTTATGTTTATTAAAAATAACATAAAGATCATTTCCAATTTCCGGAGAAACCATATCTGGATTTAAAACATCCTTAAAATTATTATAACACCATAAGTTTGTCTTTTTCCAGTATCTGCAATTAACTTTATCATATACTCTTTCTTTAACTAAATTTGGATAATTTTTTTTGAGAAAACCAACAATATTGTTTGGTAAAATTATATCCAAACCATTATTAACCAAATTTCTGAAATTATTTTTTACATATTTTTTATAAGTAAGATCACAATTTAAATTTAAATTTCTATCTACTTGTAAATAAACATCATTCTGTAACTGTTTATTCTTTATATCTTTTACAGAAATATCCTCTTTGTTTTTCAATAAAGTTTTATCATTTTTATATTTTTCCTTAAGTTTCATATAAACAGGAAAAATATGATCTTCTGAACATTTAACAACATTACCAAAAGATGTTCTAATTACACATTGTTTTTTATTTCCGGTAAATAAATGATTTTTTACAATACCATACTTACCTAAATTATCAAAACATCGTACATCTTTTATTTTTAAAATTTTATCTGATAAAAAAATATTTGTATTTTCATCAAGACAGTTCCATCCTGTCAATACATCACATGGATTCCTTTTCAAGAAACTAAAAATACCATATAACATATCTTCTTCTGTTGAATAAGAATAGTATTTCAACCATGATTCCTGCTTATATTGGCCGGAATATGGTTTTGTAGAAAAGGTATAGGTTGAATTGGATAAATTATCATAAATGGAAACCAAAACAATTGGATATCTTGCTTCCTGTGCTGTAGGAAATTCAGATTCTGCATAACATTCTATATCAATTGAATATATTTTCAAATTTGGAAATTCGGTTTCATCATCAGGAATTCCATAATATCTTTCAGATAGGAACTGAATTTCTGGTCTAACATTATTTTCAAAAATATTATTTTGATTAGATTGATATTCATAATAATCCTGGTAAGAGTCAAATTCTTTCTTTACAACAGGAATACCATCAATTGAAAAAATCTTACCTGTAGGTTCTGAAACAAAAACATAGGGAACCCAAGGAATATTTGTGTATAAATTTTCCCCTTTGAACTGTTCCCATAGATGGATAACAGACTTTTTGGTATCGTAAATAATATTGCGAAACATATTTTTATCTATTCCTATTTTCAGTGAGGTATTATTGTGCAAATATCTTCTATAAAAAGATTAGCATTGTTTGTATTCTGACATGCAGCAACAAAAGAAATTTTCAACATCTCATGTAAAATCCAATCTTCAAAGGACTCAATATCACATGGATGAATAACAGCTTTCTTCAAGACAGGATTATAAAAAGACATACAATAATGTTGACCATCATCAATATACATTATATCCCAATCATATAAAACCGTAAACTTCTCCTTCCAAAATTTTATCAGAAATCTACATCTTTCAATATGAAAATCACTCATCGACCAACATCCTGTATGTATTTTTCTTTAGCTTTTTCCCAAGTCATACCAATAAGATCATCATAAAACAAGGTATCAGTTGAATATCTACCGTCTTTCAGTACATTTGAAAGTCGATTTTTTGCAAATCTTTCTTTCCATATATTTGTCAATGCCTTTACAGAATTATCAAACTTCTTTTTACCCAAATCTTTTGTTTTTTTGGCAAGAAAGTCATTGGTGTTTTCATACAAAGGTGCATAATAAACACCTCTCGGCGCCTTGTTTTCCCGATTTTTCACTTTCAGATGTTTGAAAGCAAACGTCAGTATACTATTTTTAGGATGGGTAGGAATACCAACGGTATTTTCATCACCACAAGACAAATCTTTTATCTTTCCTGGGTAATTTTCTTCCATCCATTCCTTGATTTTTATATAAACAGGTTCAGATGGTTCTATAGGAATCGTACCTTCCGAGGACTCACATTGTCTCCAATAAGGCAAACGATTATATTGAGAAAATCCACCAAACAAACTTGTTGTAGTTATACCAGCAAGTTTTTCTTTTCTATATCTCCTATTCCAATCATTCTCAATTGTATCAGATAAAACAAGAAGTGCAATCAATTTTCCACCAACAAAGGAATAACCAAGAGGTTGTGTAGGTACGATACTGGATCCCATTGCGAGGTAATTCAACATCTTATCTTTCAACCGGTTGTCTATTGTCCATCCAATATATTTATCTCGGCCACCGATTGCAATGAAATCAGAACCAAGAGAAATAACACCAAGGTAATCTTTGGTCTTATTATCCTGAACAATATATTTTGCATTTCTACCCGGATTCTGTGACCATGGTGCCGTAGAAATAAACAACCTCAATAGGTTCCAGGTTTGAAGTTGTTGTGCTGTATCAACAATCAAAACCACAGGTTCCAATTTCATATAATCCTGTGGATTCTCTGGTCTCCACAACGATCTTTTCAGTTCATATATTCTCTGTTTATCTTTTATGGAAAAATTATAATCGTTTACTTCAATCCATTTCTTATACAAGAGACTTTCAGGAACAGGCATTGATGCCAGTTTTTCCAGATCATCTTCCACCATTTTTTTCACATCTTCGGTTTTCATCTTATCTGCCTACATCTTTCAAATATTTTTCCTTTGCTTCTTCCCATGTAACACCAATGAGATCATTGTAGAATAATGTATCAGTTGAATACCGACCATCCTTCAAAATAGCCTCAATTCTTTTTTTTGCATACTTTTCTTTCCATAATTTTACCAACGTATCAACAGAATTGTCAAATCTCTTGATCAATTTTTCTTCTGGTATTTCCATCCTCAAATAATCACATGTATTTGTATATAGGATACAGAAATATATTCCTCTCTGATGATTTGTAAGTACCAACTCTTGTGGTATATGGAGTTTTGAATAGGCAAAAGATAACGATCTTTGCTTATGGTCTCTTTTCAATGGTTGACCATTTTTATTCAAACCATGATACCACTCAAAATACCTTCTTGTATGGTTATGCCTCAACCAATCCTTAACCAGGTTCACGGTTTCTTTTGAAGGTTCAAATTTAATGGAACCTTTTGAATGACCTCTCTTTGCCCAATATGATAAATTCTGATATTGTGAATAAGATGAATATATACTGGTGGTTGTAATACCAACAAGTATATCATCATACCTTTCTTTCCACTTCTTGGCCAAGACATCTGAAAGCAACAACAATGCTAATAGTTTTCCACCAACATAAGAATAACCAAGGGGTTGGGTTGGTACAATCGTTGAACCTATAGCTGTATGGTTCAACATACCTGAACTTGTTTTATGTTCTCTGGACCATCCAATATAGTTGTCCCGAGGTGTCAAATCCAAAAAGTCACCGGACATACACAAAACACCCAACATCTTACCTGTCACCTCATCGATCACACTATAAAACAACTGTCTACCGATATTGGGATTGTTCAACATGGTACTGATAAATGTTCTCCATGTATTCCAATCTTCCACAGTATCCTCATCATGCCAAACCAGTTTAGGTTGCAACTTCAAATAATCCATAGGATCGTTTGGAATCCAAATATTATCCTTCATCACTTTCAATTCATAATACTGTGGTTTTTCTTCACCAAAGAAGAAAGAAATCGATTCGGAACCACTTTGTTTAGGATACTTATATCTTATCTCCATCCACTTACGATATAAAGTATATTCTTCAACAGACATTGAGGATAAAAATTTCAATTCCTTTATAAGGACATCTTTCACATATCCTTCTTCTGGTGGATTGATAAACCTTTGTGTCTCCAACCAGTTTTTATACTGATCATCAACAGATGGTATAGTTTTTACTGCCATAACATATTACCCTTCACTTTCAAACAAGATATTTTGACTTTCTTTATACTTCTTTATTTTTTCCATTGCTAAATAATACTTTTCTTCACCGAGAACTTTCAATATCTGGTCATCTTCTATAGGAATTCCTGTTCCGGAAACAAACAGGTCAAATAAATAAAGTTTATCATTAACCATAACAACGGCCATTCAATATTCCCCCTTCTATCTTTTTAGGTTTGAAAATCCCTCTGCAGATAATATTGTGTTGGTAACAATTGTCATCAAAATTTTCCTGTCATAGGCATTTTTTGCCAAATAATCTGTCAAAGAATTGATTCTCTTTTGCAGAGTACCGTTCTTTTTCCAGTCAAGAGTTTCTTTTACAATATCTATGGACAAAAGTATATTTTCTTTTATCTGTTCCATAGACATAAACTGTAAGTGATGATACCATTCCATGAACACACATCCAAGAAGTTTTGGATGTTCTGTTACATTACTCAAAATCCTTGAACTGGTGTCCTCTGATTCTCTTATTTTATAAATTTCAATTTCCATTTTCATTTCCTTTCTTTAATCTTCATCTTCTATTTTTCTACTTCGTCTTCCTAAACCTTTAGGTGCTTTTGTTTTCTTTTCTGTAATCGTTCTATTATCACCTGATTTTATGGAATCTGATCTCCATTGATCTAATTCCGACACATCATATATTTTCAATGATGCGGCATCAAAATAAAACTTGCTTATTTCACCAACCCTCCCTCCTAATCTATTTTTTACAATTTTATAATGGACCTCATTTTTATAAAGTCTAATTTCTTCTGAATTACCTAATATAAACAGAGCATCACATGTTGCCGGCATTCCCATGCTTTCAGATGTATGGACAAAATCAATCTGCTCCAGATCAATATCATCCATACCCTCCCTATTCAACTGGGATACTGAAATAATGGGACATTCAAATTCAAAAGATAATCCTCTCAATTCTTCAGCAATTTCTTTCACATCCTGATAAAGGTCTTTACGATTTCTATAAGAAGGCCGCATCAGGTTGATATAATCACAATACAAAACATCAGCTTTAATCTTCCTCAATTGTAATTCTTTCAGATACATTCTGAAATCATTAACGGTGGCCTTTCCTGTTGGAAACTGTTTGATATATAATTTTCCAGGATTTTTGATTTCCTTCAAAGACTTGATCATTTCAGCCTTTGAATTTTGATCTTTATACATTCTGTTTATATTCAAACCACTATAAATTGCATCATATCTCTGGCTATACATATCTTCTGACATTTCAAGTGTCATCATAACAACATTATGACCAGCTAAAACCTGCCTTGCAGACATATTTGCCATAATTGAACTTTTGTGTCCATGAATCCTTGCCAAAAATACTGAAAGAGTACATGGTGGAAATCCACCATTCAGATATTCATCAAGCTGATTGAAATAGCTCGGCAACCGAGGGTCCTCATTACCTATCATTCTGCGGATTCTTTCCGACATAGTACCAAAATAATCCAGTCCAATTGAAACCCTCAAATTTTTACAAAGAGCATCTTCCAAAAGACCATAAATTTTGAAAATATCTTTTTTAGATTCAACCACAGAAACACTTTCAAGAATAGCATTTTTTACAGCCTGCTCTCTCAAATATTTATCGGTTTCTTCATATAAAAAATTGTAGTTTGTTTTTATATCAAAATCAATTGCATCAGATTCTAAAAATGTTGCTCGCCTTTCTACACTATCACCAATCAATATATCTTTTGGAATAATATTACCAAAAGATTTGTAATGACTTATAATATCAACAAACATTTCATTTATTGTCTTATCATCAAAATAATCTGGTTGAAATGTACTTGCGACCAAGGATAAAAAATGATTGTCAAGAAAACAAGATTTCAATATAAGTTTTTCAAGTAAATTTGATTCCATATTCCCCCTTTCATAAGTATATTATATCACAAAAACTATAAAAAAGTAAATAGAGGGATAATTTCTTATCCCCCTATATTTCAATCACATCAAACCATGGTTGGTTATCACCAGCACAGCTAAAAACGGTCCAAATACAATTTTCATACTTATTTTTATAATAGATATGAAAATGAGCCAAATACCATTTTTTGGGAGAATATTTATTCAACACATAACTCAAAGCATCTCTTGATGGATCGTGTTCCTTTTTCAAATTCAAAGGAATTTCAAATTCATTTGGTGCTGTGTGACTGATAACAATATCTATATTTGTATCAGGTAGTCTCCACACATCCTCTTGTGAAATTGTTTCTTCAAGGAAATAACTTTTACCAAGAATACGCCAACTTCTATCAATGGAAAACGCACCGCCCATAAACAAAATATTCTTATTATTCACTTCCAAAACACTACCTCTTTTCATATAGAAAACATTTGGTAGTATTTCATTGTTTTTCAGTAAAAGTAAAGATTCATGATCTTCATGATTTCCATCACAAAAATAAAAAGGAATATCATGATTTTTTACACTCAATTGAAAAATCTTCTTTTTTCCATAGACATTTGTATGCCACCGGCCAAAATCCTTAGGCCAATAACCAAAATCTCCACACTGGATAATCATATCAATCTGGTTTTTATGTTGATTGATTACCTTGTTCATTTGGCCAAACTCACCATGGATGTCGCCAAAAATAAGAGCTCTCATTTTATTTTATCAACTTTCTTACCAAGAGGAATGGTAGCTCAAAACATAATTCTTATAATCGAATTTCTTGAGCTTCTTCAAAATCTTAATGGTACTTTTTATATCATTAAAATACCATTCATCATAGTCATATGATCCAAAAAAGAATCCAGATTGTGTTGGAAGAATTTTATGAGCCTTTTTCTGATTTTTCATAACATCTTCACAAAGAGAAAGAAGTTCCTTTACTTTATCCTCTGTAACCTCATAATTTCCACAATCATCCACACCGTTCTGCACATTCTTTACAAACCATGCATGGATTGCATTTGCTTTTCTCCAGTAACCAGCTTCCTCATGGTAATCCTGCCAAGAATAATTTGAATCACCACGATCAATAAGGTACTGCTTGGTCTTTTCAAACATTTCCGGATTTTCTTCTTTCAAATCTCCAGGCCACCATTTGTAAAGATCAAAATCCTCCAATCGTTTTGTTTTGAACAAATACATGTCTAATCCCATTACACAAATTTCCTTTCTTATTTTTTTATGGATATATTATACTATATTTTTGAGAAAATGTCAAGAATTATTTTGAACATTCAACCAGTTGTTTTTGTTGAAGTATTCATTGATAGCATATTTCATACTGATTGGCCTAAAGTTCCAAACGTCAACCCCGACATTCATCACCTTGATACCTTCGACAATTGCAAATTTGTAATGATCATGGTGGTGTGCTGTAAAATAAACATCAAATCCCTTTGGAAGGTTTTTTGGAAAATGAGTAAGATACACTTTTTTACTGAAATGTTTTATACACATTCCATACGGTGGCCGGGTCCCATCTGAAAAAACTTTCCGATCATGGTTACCCCATATGTATTGAAAATGACCATTGAAGTTTGATTTTATATCGATCCACGAACCACATAATATCAAATCACCGAGAAAATAAACAGTATCAGTTGGTCTAACCAATTGGTTATGATTTTCTCTGATAGCACCATTCATTTCCTCAATGGTTTGAAAAGGTCGATTACAATATTTTATGATATTGTAATGGTTAAGGTGACATTACCAGTCAGCGGTAAGCCACACATTGCTACCGCCGACAATATTCCCTCCATTCAACATTTTATTTTACCTTTCGTAAATTATTTCTCTTAACAATTTGAGAAACAGCAGCAGATGATATACCTAAATTTTTAGCAATTTCTTTATTTTTTGTGGTTGGTAACATCAATTCAACTTCTTTAATTCTTTGTTTACTTCTTTCTTGCAAACTTACCGTTAATATATTAATTTTATCCCACTTTCTATTCAATACTGGCAAACCAAGATTAATTATTTTCTTTTTTAAATACTTTAAAATTAACGGTGCCAATCAATTGTAAACTTTCTTTCACAATTTATTTTAAATCGTACTCTCTAACATTCATAATAGCGTTTTTACCCTTTACGGTTATTGCACCTGCTTTGTTCAAATACATATTCTGGATCAACCAATTTTTTGCCTCATACCAATCATCTTTTGAAATTTGATGGCTTCGGAATGCTTCCACATACCTATTATCTTTTACGCCGGCATAAGATGATTTATATCCTCTTGTATAAACCAAGACAATTTTTTGATTTCTGTTCAGTTCATCGGTAGCAATTTCTTTTTTACCAACCAACCATTCATAATCATCACCCTTATTCACATAAAAGGTAATTCCGGTATCTTTACCAAGGAAAATACTATTTGAAACTAAAACCACACCATTTAACAAGGCTCCACCAAGGTGACGGGGTTTTTCTTTTTCAAAGAAAGGATGATTCGATCCAAGATTCACCACCTTTTCTGTTTTGATGTCAAAAAAGGAATAATATGTCCTTGAACCACCATCCCAATAAGA
>MTKZ01026735.1_pt1 | contig 13377 bp, 10 predicted proteins | sample 1042781 | NCBI WGS metagenome assembly MTKZ01 (sample SAMN06212207, study PRJNA360539) | anaerobic digester metagenome | biome: Wastewater treatment plant; material: sludge; isolation source: anaerobic digester fed with sludge from wastewater treatment plant | place: Denmark: WWTP Viborg ...
GGCGCGTTACGGCGATTTGGTCACCGGACTGGATACGACGCTGATGCTGGGTGTTTTCCTTGGATCACTTACGGTGGGTTTTCTTGTGTCCATGATTTCCAAAGACAAGCGCGGTCTGACCTACGGCGTCTATGGCGGCTTGGCTGGGATGATCGTGATCGGGTTGATGACCTGGAAAAGCGGCTTACTCTCAGCGCTCGTCGGGCTGATGGCAGTTTTTGGCGGTTTTAACGGCGGTTCGCTGGGGGAAATGTTTCAACGTACCCGTAAAACAAAATAACTTACTTATTCAGGTTTTGGCGCAGAACTGGTTGGCAGCCAGGGCATTATGGTGCTGGTAATCCCAAGATGCTCAGCGAGGGCGGCACGCATGGCTGTGCGATCATCCCAAAGGTACTCTTCAGTCCCAAAACACATGGATTGCTCATGTCCCTTGCCACAGGCGATCACCAGGTCGCCAGGTTGGGCAAGGTTGATGGCTTTACGCAGCGCGTCGCCGCGATCCGCCACGCGGTAAAAATTCTTGCCTTCCACGCCGCCCGCTGAAGCCGCTGATTGCGCCATTTCTTCCAGGATGCCCTCAAGTGGCTCGGTACGCGGATCTTCTGCAGTGAGGATGGTGATATCGGCGAGCCTGACCGAGACTGCGGGCATCATGCGCCGCTTTTCGCGGTCTCGCAAGCCAGCTGNNTGGGGTATGGGCGAAATCCACAATGGCAGTGAAGTCCTGCCCAAGTTCAATACGCTGCATGCGTCCGGGGATACCTTGAAAGCTTTCGAGATCCGCAACAGCCCGCCCAAGGTCAACCCCAAGCGAAGTGACAGCGGCAAGCGCGGCGAGGATGTTTGAGACGTTATAAATCCCGGCGATCGGGCAGTGGACCGGGAATTCCTGTGTTTGCGTGTGCAGGGTGAAGGTCAGATCGCTGGTGGTGCTGATGATTCTCTCCGCCCAGAAATGTGCTTCGTTGATCCGGCTGTAGGTCAGGAAATCCGGGGGGGACAGGCGCTTTAGCGTATCATAGGAGCGGTCATCCTTATTAAGAACTGCCAGCCGCAGGTTGCCAATGCGTTTGTGTGGGGTTTCCCTGAGCATCTCGAAAAGCCTGCCTTTGGTCCGGAGGTAATTTTCGTAGCTGCCGTGATAGTCGAGGTGTTCGTGGGTCACGTTGGTGACTACCGCCAGGTCGTAATCGCAGGCCAAAACGCGCCCCTGCGCCAATCCGTGCGAGGTCGTTTCGAGCACGCAGTGCGTCATGCCGGCAGCCACCATCTGCGCCAGGTAAGCTTGGATGTCGGGGGAGTCAGGCGTGGTCACGTGAAAGCCGGTATCGAGCTCCTGGTCGCCGATCAGCGCGTTGACGGTGCTGATCATGCCGGCGGGAATGCCGGATTTCGTCAGCAGGTGATGGATCAGCATTGAAGTGGTGGTCTTGCCGTCGGTGCCGGTGACGCCGATCATGCGCAGTTTTCGCGCGGGAAAACCCTGAAAACTGGCTGCCAGGTAAGCCAGGGCGAAGCGCAAGTCTCCCTTTAGCTGAACATACGGGATGGCAAGCCCATCCGGCTTGGGGCGGTCGCTCAGGATCACGCGCGCGCCATTGGCAACCGCCGACGGGATGTAACTGAAGCCGTCGCTGCTCTCACCTCTGATGGCGACGAAGGCGAAGCCCTTTCGGACATGGCGCGAGTCGCTCGTGACGCCGGTGATCATCACTGGTGGGACGGGGTCCAGTGCGGTCAAGGGCGCGCCTGAAAAGACAGAACGGAGTGAACGGCGTCGGGTGGGTTGATTCATCTTAACTTACCTTCGCTTTTTTACAGGCTGTGTATTCTTATTCAGCAGAAAAGCCGCCAGCAGGCTCAGCAAGCCAGCGCCCAGGCTGATGAAGCCCCAGGTGGTCAATTCTCCACGGGAGGCGGCAGTGGACTCGACGATTTCCATGTTGAAATCAATCTTTTGCTGGGCTGTGATGGCATAATTTCCGCTCAGGGTATTGTCTCCAAGCGCCATTGATATGCTCGCCTGGGATATGCCAGCAAGAAAAGGTTCCACTTCCCAAATGAAAGTCTTTCGACCACTTTCCACAGGGATCAGCATCCGTTTTTGCGGCTGTACGACGGTCTTGATCATATCGAGTTGCAGGTCAAAAACAACGCCTTGTGCCAACACACTCTTAAGCCCCTCATCTGCCTCGTATGCCACCGTAATTAGATTCTTGCGTCCGGTTTCCAATTTTTCAGGGTAGGTCACCATCACGTTCAGGTTACCGCCGCTACGGTAGATCCAATCTGAGAGGGCAACCGCCTGGCTCTGAGAAGCCACCGGGATCGCCCGCCGGGTGAAGAGAAAGCCGCTGACCGCCAGCAAGAGCAGTCCTGCGATCAGGAAAATGGTTTGTTTTTTGATTTTCATTTGAACACCACCAGGTAAATAATGCCGAGAACCAGGATCGCGGATGTGATCCGGCCCAGAATTGTATAATCATTTTGGAGCGCGTAAAGCAGCAGGAACGGCAGCAATACCTCAATCACGAGAACCAACATACTGATACGGAATTTCTTGGTTTCTTTACTCAGGCTCATTTCAGGCTCCACCACCCAACAGCCACGACCAAACTCCCGTGGCAATTGCAATGATGATGATCGGGATTAGACCATAACCGATCAGCTTACGCAAGACCTGGCCTTCCTGCCCGGCGAGACCGACCGTGATACAGCTGACAATCAGTTTCGTGGGAGACATTACACTCCCCATCGAACCGCCCGCGTGCTGCGCTGCCAGGATCAGCGGCACATTGAGCTTGAGCAGGCTGGCTGCCTCTGCCTGAAGCGCGCCAAACAGAATATTGCTGTTATTGTTCGTCCCGGTCAGAAAAGCGCCAATCACCCCCACAAAAGGCACCACCACCGGGTAGATTACCCCGTTGATCGTTTCGGCGATTCCCCGTGCGAGTGTGCTCGTCATGCCGACGTGGGTCATGATGGTAGAAACTCCCGCCATCACGATCATCCCCAGGCTGGAATCGACCACATTGTGCGAAGTCAGGCTGAGAATGCGGCGGGGAGAGGTGTTGGTGAGCATGCCTTCACGCTTCAGGATGGCGTAAGAAAGCAAAACCGTCACTAACAGCACCATTCCCGGGTGCGAAAAGGGGTGGATGATCGGGCTGGATTCTGCCGGAGTGACGAACCCCAACCCCGAAACAATCTCCGGGTATGGGAGGCTGATCGAAACCTGGTTGAGGAAAGCATTCAATGGTTTGATCAGCGTGACCGCGAAACCGATCACCACCAGCAGGATATACGGCGTCAGATGCACCACGAGACCCCTGGTTTTCAGTTCGTGTCCACCGTTCGAGATCGCACTTTTAATGCCTTGATAGCCTGGCAGGCGCGTGAGGATCACCAGCGTGGCGATGCCCACCAGCGAAGGTCCGATGGTGCTCAGGGTCCAGAAACCATTGACATTGAGCAAGTAAAGCGAGGCTCCCATCGTGAGGCTAACCGCAAGAATGGCGGGGAAGGCATGGCGTACGCCCTTCCACCCTGTGCCAAGCAGGGTGATGATCACACCCGTGGGCACGAAGCTGATCGCGAAGAGGATCGCGACATAAGGGGCGATGAGCATGCCAGAAACGTGCGTGACAGCGATCAGCGACTCGAAGGCGGATGCCATCCCACCGAATGAGACTGCCCATGCGTGCCCAATGGTGGTCATGACGATCGCGAGGATCGGGCTGTAGCCCATCGCCACCAGGATCGGCGCGCAAACCGCCACCGCCACGCCGAAGCCGCCCATGCCCTGCAGGAAAGAAGTGAGCAGCCAGGCGATCAGCAGCAGCTGGATGGAACGGTCATTAGAAAGGCGCGGGATGAAGAGCCCGATGGCATGCAGGGTGCCGGCTTCGCTGGCGAGGCTGAAGAGCAGCAGGGCACCCCAAACGATCACGAGCAAATTCGCTGCCAGTACCAGCGCTTTCACCTGCGACCAGGCCAGGATTAGCCAGCTTCCGCCGAAGACGATCAGGCTGACAGCCACCGCTACCAGCCAGCTCATGGCGCTGGCGCGCAAAGCTCCCCATTTGAAGAGGAGCATGAGAAGGATGACAGTCAGGATAGGCAGAAAGGATAGCAGCCAGCTGCCGAGGTTCAGTTCCATAGGGGTTTTATTATAAGTTATCGTGGGGAAAAATGGGTTGATTCCCGCTTTGGAGGCTTGATCACCACCTCTTCATCGCAAGGACCGAAGTTCCAGCTTTCATCCTGGGCGAAGAGACTGCTGTCATCCTGAGCGAAGTCCTTGCTGTCATCCTGAGCGAAGCGAAGGATCTAGCTGTCAAAAATCAGATTCTTCGCAAGAGAGGCTCAGAATGACTGGAGTCGTTGTGAGGAGCGAAGTCCCTGCTGTCATCCTGAGCGACGCGACCGCTTGCGTCCCCTTGCGGGAAGGATCTGTCTGTCAAAAAATCAGATTCTTCGCAAGAGAGGCTCAGAATGACTGGAGTCGTTGTGAGGAGCGAAGTCCCTGCTGTCATCCTGAGCGACGCGACTGCTTGCGTCCCCTTGCGGGAAGGATCTGTCTGTCAAAAATCAGATTCTTCACAAATGAAGCTCAGAATGACTTGAGTCGCTAAGTGGGTTGGCTAAAGCGGGGAAATAAAGGGGGTGGAGGTTGACGTAGGCTGGGTTGCGGTTCTCAACCCGGCATTACTATTCTATGACCATTAGCGTAATAATTATTAAAACGTTTTCTTGGTAGGGTGGGCTGGCGTCACAGAATCTCACCCTGTCTTAGCATCGAAATAGCCAACCCACCAAAAACAGCGGGGAATTAAAGGGGGTGCGAGACTGATGCGGGTTGTGGTAATTACAAGCTGAGAACTCATTGCAAGCGAAAAAACTCTTGCCAAGAAATCCCCTGGATGATGGTAAAATACTGCTCACACGGGGCGGTGGCGGAATAGGCAGACGCAACGGACTTAAAATCCGTCGGTGGTGACACTGTGTGGGTTCGACCCCCACCCGCCCTATGAGAGACCTTTACGGGTCTCTTTTTTTAAGTCATTCTAAATACCAGAGACAAGATCCTTCGCTGGCGCTCAGGATGACAAACAACTCCTTCAGGTAGAAAAGGACCAGTCATTCTGAGCCTCATTTGCGAAGAATCTAAATAGCAGAGACAAGGTCCTTCGCTGGCGCTCTGGATGACGCGCAACTCCTTCAGGTAGAAAAGGACCAGTCATTCTGATCCTCATTTGCGAAGAATCTAAAAAACAGAGACAAGGTCCTTCGCTGGTGTTCAGGATGACCGACTTGTCACTCATAAAACAAACAAGCCTCTAAGGATAACAAGCAGAGTCCATGGTGAACCTCTTTCACGTGGGAATTTAGCATTACTTTTCAGATCCCTGGTTGTTCCCTCGGTTTGGTTTCCGGTATAATTTATCCATCCACAAAAATTGCGAGGTGAATATGGCGCAGATACTTGAAGTGCGCGATCTGGTCAAAAAGTATGATGATTTTGCGGCTGTCAATGGGATCTCCTTCAGCGTGGAAGAAGGCGAGATCTTCAGCCTGCTGGGACCCAACGGCGCGGGCAAAACCACCACCATCTCGGTCATCTCAACCCTCTTCGCTCCCACCAGCGGCGATGCCAGCGTCTGCGGTTTTTCCGTCCTCAAAGACCCGATGGTGGTCAAAGGCTGCATTGGCGTCGTCCCGCAGGAACTGGCGCTCTACGAAGACCTCACCGCCCTTGAGAACCTGCAGTTCTGGGGGCAGATGTATGGCCTGAGGGGCAAAGCGCTCTCAGACCGCATCGCCGAAGTTCTGGACCAGATCGGCCTGACAGACAAAGCCAAACAGCGCGTCAAGACCTATTCCGGCGGCATGAAAAGACGCGTGAACATCGGCATCGGATTATTACACAAACCCAAACTGCTCTTCATGGACGAGCCCACGGTCGGCATCGACCCGCAGTCACGCCGGGCCATCCTCGATTCGGTCAAAGAGCTCAACCGCCAGGGCATGTCCATCCTTTACACCACCCACTACATGGAAGAAGCCCAGGAGCTCTCCGACCGGGTCGGGATCATCGACCACGGCGAACTGATCGCCCTCGGCACTCAGGAAGAACTCACCCGGCAGGTCGATGAAACTGACACCCTGGTGCTGCACATCGCCGAAAATGAAGACCCGCAGCCCCTGGTGAATCGCCTGCAGACGCTCGAGGGAGTGCGGCGCGCGAATGTCATCGATCACGAAATATCCGTCATAACGCGCTCGGCGCAGGAACTGATCGCTCCCGCGGTACAGACAGCCGAAGCGGCGGGAATAAAAATCTACTCGATGGACATCCGCGAACCAAACCTCGAAGCGGTCTTTCTACATCTGACCGGGCGCGCCCTGCGCGATTGAGAGGCAGCGATGAAGAAATTGTTTATCATCGCTCTCAAAGACCTGAAATTGATTTTTCGTGATCCGGCAGCCCTGATCCTGATGCTGCTGGCACCTTTCCTGATCACCCTGGGCATGGGCTTGGTCACCGGCCGCTTTTCCGGGAATGCCACCTCAGGGATCAGCAGCATTCCGGTGGCGATTGTCAACCAGGACGAAGGAGAACTGGGCAAGACGCTGGAGGCGATGTTCACGTCCGATGAGCTCGCCGACCTGGTCGAACCCACTTTCCTTGCAACCCTGGATAAGGCCCGCAACTTGCTCGAAGCCGATGAGGCTTCGGCTGCCATTCTCATCCCGCAAGGTTTCAGCGCGTCCATCATTCCGGATGAACTCGGAAAGACAAGCGGAGAAACGATCCAGATCGCGTTTATCGCCAACCCCAACGCGCCCACCAATGCCGGCGTTCTGCGCTCCATTTTGGACGCGTTCCTGAGCCAGGTGGAAGTTGGCAGGATCGGTGCCGAAGTGACTCTGAGCCAGATCGCCCGGACCGGCAAGCTCACCCCAGAACTGGCAGCCCGGCTGGGTGAGGATTGGGGCACCAAGCTCGCGCAGCAATCCGCTCAGGCACAGCCGATCCAACTGAAGAACACCACCGCCAGCGGGGCGGCAGTCAAATTCGACCTGCTGATGTACTTTGCCCCCGGCATGGCGCTGATGTTCCTGATGTTCGCGGTCACTTATGGCGGACGCTCGCTTTTGCTGGAGAACCGTACAGGCACCCTGCCGCGCATGCTGCAGACTCCCACTGCACCGGCGCAGATCCTGGGGGGCAAGGTACTCGGCATTTTCCTGACCGCCGTCGCTCAGCTTACCATCCTGATCGGCGGCACGAGCCTGCTCTTCCGCCTGAATTGGGGAGAGCCTCTTGGCGTTGTTTTGCTGATCCTGGCGGCTGCCTTCGCGGCCAGCGGCTGGGGTTCGTTCATCGCCACCCTGTTCAAAACCCCGGCGCAGGTCGCCAACTTTGGCTCGATCGTCATGTTGGTTTTTGGCTTGCTGGGGGGCAGTTTCTTTGATATCAGCTTGCTGCCAAAGTGGGTTTCCACGCTCAGCAAGGTAACGCCCAACGCCTGGGGGCTGCAGGGCTTCACCACCCTGGCAGGCGGCGGAACACTCAGCAGCATTGGCGAGCCGCTCCTGGCGCTGGCGCTGATGGGGATCATCCTTTTTGCTGCGGCTTCCATCTGGATGCGCCGCCGTGGATTAGCGGGAAAGTGAGGGCTTTATGATGCAAAAGATGATTGCAATTATTCTCAAAGACCTGCGTATCCGTTTTAGCAACCCGGTGGAATGGCTCTTTTTCCTGATCCTGCCCATCTTTTTCAGCTTCATCATCGGAGGGGGCACCGGCGGACCAACAGACAGCCGTGTGGGTTTCTATGTGGTCGACGAAGCCCAGACCAACCTTTCCGTGAGCCTGATCGACACTCTGAACGCCTCAACATCAGTGCGTCCTGTGCTCAAAGAAAGGCAGGAGGCGCTGGAGGACCTGGATGAACGCGATGTCGCTGCTGTGCTGTTGCTGCCAGCCGGGCTGGATTGGGACGACCTTGGTGAAGGTACCCAGAGCATCGAACTGCGACAGCTTCACGGCAGCACCAACGCCCTAGTAGTGCAGCAGGGAGTGCAGGCTGCCCTCGGCGAGGTGAGCAGCGCGGTTCAAATCGCCAGATTCAGTACTGAGCAGGCTAAGAGCTTGGTCGGTTTTGAGGGTGAGCCCGAACGCAGTGCATGGTTCGCGAAAGCCCTTGCGGCAGCCCAAACCGCGCTGCAATCCGCGCCCGATCGGGTGCAGGAAACAATAGCGGACGTACCCGACCCGGTGGAATACGACCCCAACACCAACAGCTCCATAGGTCAGATGATTACCTGGGTGTTCATCCCGTTGATTGGGCTTTCTGCCATGCTGGCGTATGAGCGCCAGATTGGCACACTTCGGCGTCTGCTCACCAGCCCCACCAGCCGGGCAGTCTACCTGGGGGGCACGATCATTGGCCAGGTGCTCACTGCTCTGTTGCAAATGACCATCCTGGTCGCTTTCGGGCGATATGTGCTGCACGTCAACTGGGGCAATTCCGTCCTGGCAATCGCTATGATGCTGGTCTCATCTTCACTAGCAGCCGCGGCTCTGGGCACCATGCTTGGAACTTTGGTCAAATCTGAATCCCAGGCTAACGGACTGAGCATTATGGTTGGGATGGTGATGGCCATGCTTGGCGGCTGTTGGTATCCGCTGGAGCTCTTCCCCCAGGCGGTGCAGAGTGCGGTGCGGGTGCTGCCCACCACCTGGACGATGCAGGGCATGCTGGATATCGCTCTACGGGGGCAAGGGCCTGAGGGCGTGGTGCTCGAGATGATGGTACTGTTTGGCTTCGCGCTGGTCTTTTTCCTGGTGGGCATCTGGCGGTTCAAGTACGAATAGGTGATTAATTATTGTAGGCCGGATTGAAGTGCCCAATCCGGTAAAAATCGAATGTTTTTTTTACAGATTCCTCAGCCTGCCCCGTCTCTTTTTGCGGCGTTGAGTTCGGCGTGACATTTACCGGGAAGGTTTTTTTGCCGTCATTTGTGATGTCAGGTTCAACTGCGGAACCTGACCTAAACAAGCATCTCTTTTTTACAATGGACTGAAAAGTCTGACCTATCCGGTTTTCCCCTCACTCTAAATAAGCATTAGCGTAGGTCAGGTTGCGTTTCTCAACCTGACATCACGAACTCAGCATGTATCTTTTTTTAATTTTGCTGCGCTCATCTACGGCAGGATCCAGCTTCCCTCCCTTTGCTTCGTTTACCCTCCGCTTCGCTGCGCGCACAGGCCACTGATCTTCGACCAGGGGAAGCCCATCCTATGTTCTTTCATGGTCTCCGGACCATGAAAGGCATCTGACCATCAGGTCTCCGGTTTTGATCGATACAACACTATGGAGACCTTCGGTCAAAGACTGTGCTTGGCTAAGAAGCCAGCACAATCAAATGATAGGGAGACCGGCACGATCATGAGACCCTACCGTTTTCTTTTCACAGCCAAGAGCGTAATGTCATCAAACTGTTCAACCCCGCCGGCGAACTGCTGCGCCTTCTCGACCAACAAGCTCAGGACTTCAGCGCATCTACCATTAAACCCACGAACCAATTCTTCCAGGCGCTGCCTGCCAAAGGTGGTGTTATCGCCATTCATGGTGTCGGTGATCCCGTCGGAAAAGGCCAACAAAATGTCATCCTTCTCAAAAAAGGTCTCTCCGACTGCAAAATCAATATCTTTGAAGATCCCAATCGCTGGTCCGGTTGGTTTGAGCTCAGTTAGTGATCCATCTTTCCGACGTAAGAGTGGCGATTCATTCCCACCGTTGATGTACGTCATCCTGCCAGTCTTGAGCTCCACCAATCCAATGAACAAGGTGGTGAATTTTGCGTCTTCATGAGTATCCATGACATAGTTATTCGCGCACGAGACTGCTTGCTTCAGACGCTCAGCGATTGCATCCACCTGCCCATCATGAGGAGGAACAAAATACCTGGGCGTGGTCGCCGCGCGAATCAGGCTGCGGTATAAAGTCATAAATAGAGCCGCGCCTATTCCCTTGCCGCAGACATCCCCCACATTGAAAACCAACTGATCATTGGGGAGCATAATTGCGTCATAAAAATCTCCCGCCACTTCTCTCGCCGCCTTGAAATATGCTGCGATTTCCCAACCCTGCAGAGTGGGCAGGTGAGTGGGAAGGAAGCTCATTTGGATTTCTCTGGCGATTTCCATTTCCCGCTCAAGACCCTTCAGATAGAGCGTACGTAGATCGTGCAGACGCTTCTTCTCAAGGCTGGAGGAGACGCGCGCATGCAGCAGGGTGGGCTCGAAAGGCTTTGGCAGGTAGTCCTCTGCCCCCATCTGGATACCCCTCACCACACTCTTCAGATCGTTACTTGCCGAGATGATCACCACGGGTATATCTCTGGTTGAGACTTCCGCTTTGAGTTGGCTAAGCACAGCGTATCCATCCATAACGGGCATCATGATATCGAGCAGAACCAAATCCGGTGATTCCAGTCTTACTTTCATAAGTGCTTCCTGCCCGTTATTCGCGCTTATGACCTCGCAGTCCAACCCCTCAAGTTCCTGTTCAAGGTAATCCACGTTGAAGGGTTCGTCGTCCACAATCAGGATTTTCGACAAGGTTTTCATCAACTCACCCCAAGTATTCCTGTAACTTTTCCATTAAGATGTCCTCGTCAATCGGTTTTGTGAGGTAGGCAGTGCACCCAGCAGCAATCGCTTTTTCTTGATCGCTTTTCATGGCGTTAGAAGAAATTCCTATGATTGGCAGAGTCTCAAACCGCTGGTGGATCTGACGCGCGGCTTCATATCCGTCCATTACAGGCAATGAGATATCCATCAATATCAAATCTGGCTTATTCTTCTCTGTGACCATTAAGCTCTCAGCCCCGTCTCTAGCCACAAGCAGCTGGTATTTTTCTTCCAAAAGCTGGGTTAGCAAGTCGATGTTGAATTCTGTATCTTCAACGATCAGGATGGTTTTCATGTTCACCTCTCCAGTTCCCGTTTACCCACTACCTGTCACTTCATCTCTCAAGACGATGATGGGAAGGTCGTGGATTTCATGGTTTTGTAATTGATGGGCACAATCAAACTGAAAGTGGAGCCCTTTCCCGGTTCAGAAACGACAGTGATGTCGCCGCCAAGCAACCTTGCCAGGTTACGGCTGATACTCAAGCCAAGCCCAGTCCCACCATACTGGCGCGTCGTGCTGTTATCCGCCTGTTGAAACTCCTTGAAAATTCGCGGCATGGCTTCCGGGCTGATCCCAATACCGGTATCCTTCACATCAATGCGTAGCTGATCCTCACCCTCGCGACTGGCTGCTACCAATATGTGCCCCTCCGGAGTGAACTTTGCCGCGTTGCTCAATAAGTTGAGCACAATTTGCCGGATCTTATCCTGGTCTGAGAAGATCAGATCCAGCTCTGGATCGATCTGTTTTTCCAGTTTCACCTTGGGTTTGATCATGGGTGTGGTGGTGTTGATGCATAGGTCAATCAGCGGGGAAATCCTGAAATTGGATGCCAGCACGTCCATGCGTCCGGCTTCGATCTTGGCAATATCCAGGGTGGTATTGATCAGCCCAAGTAAATGTTCCGCGCTAATAAGTACTTTCTCCAGGTTTTCGATCTGCTTTTCAGGCAGCAGTCCTTGTGCTTTGCGGTGCACGATACGCGTGAAACCAATAATCGCGTTTAGGGGTGTGCGCAGTTCGTGGCTCATATTTGCCAGGAAAGCGCTCTTGGCTTTGTTTGCTTTTTCCGCCTCTGCCCGCGCAAGCATGGCTTCGCTGTAAAGCTGGGCGTTGTGCATCACAGTGCCAACATTGGTGGCAATCGTGCTCAAAAGATGGGCATCCGCCTCTGTAAACAATCCCTCCTGTGTGGTGCTCTGCACGCTGATCACGCCCATCGGTTTTCCACTGACAAAGATCGGCACCCCCAGGTAAGATTGCGATTCCTTTCCGACTTGTGTCGCGCCAATTTCGATTCTTTTCCGACTCAAATCCTTGTTGATCAACAATGCTCTCCCGGATTCGATCACTTTGCTGGTAAAACCTTCTCCTATCTTGATTGGGGGCTGAAGTTCGCCGTAAACATATGGGAAGTTGATCATCCCCGCTGATTCATCCACCACAGCCACATAGGCAATGTCGCCTTTAAAGACCGACACGATCTGATCTCCCACAAGCTGGATCAATCCATTCAGGTCAAGCTCCTTCACGAGCGCGGAACTGACCGCATTCAGAGCTGCCAGTTCAGTCGCACGCTGCTCGGTTTCGCTGAGCAGGCGCTGAGTCTCATCAAAAAGACGGGCGCTTTCCAGGGCCAGGCTCATGCTGTTTGCCAGGGTCGTGAGCAACCGCAGGTCATTTTCAGTAAAAGCGTCGTGGTATTCGACGTTTTGCAGGCTCACATATCCCGTCACCGTTGAATCGGAGATCAATGGCACGAACATCACAGATTTGGGGACTTCAGTGCCCCGCAGCACCTCACTGCTGGTCTGCTTCATTTTATCGTCAGTTACGTGATTATCGAAATAAGGTCTGCCAGTGTCAACCAAATATTGTCGAATCCTGTCGTAAGGTCTGTCTGGCAGATTTTCAATATACATCCCCTTCTCGAACGCGTACCAGATTTTTTCCTTCTGAATTTCCGGAATAAATGAACCGAGGATCACACATTGGGCGTTAAATTTTTGGCGGACATTTTCACCCACCAGCCTGTAGATCCCCTCGATATCCAAATGATGGGAGAGACCTTCCTGCACACTGCCTATGATCGTGAGTTCCATCGCCCGCTGCTCTGTCTCCTTGAGCAGCCGCTGAGTCTCGTCAAACAAACGCGCGTTTTCGATGGCCGTCCCGATCGTGGAGGATAGCGTTTGCAGGAAACGCGTGTGACCATCATTAAATGCCCTTGGTTCGTACGAAGCCAGGAAAACGACCCCTATCGGGCGATCGTTAATGATGATCGGTACTCCCAGCCAGGATTGAGAATTTGTGCCGGAACTTTTTTCCACTAATTCCGGTGGGAAGTATGCCCCGCTGGCGATCTCTTCATCTAAAGTATTCAACAGTAGCGGCTTGCCACTTATGATAACCTTGGAAGTCAATCCGACCCCCAGAGGGAATGGCTCCACTCTTTCAAGCAATCCACCATCAAACTTGTCATACTCATAATAACTTGTGATCAGGTTCTGCTTAGGGTCAAGCAGCAACACGCCGGTTGCGTCGGCGTTAAATATCTTTTGCAGATTCTCGCCGGCAACCCGGGTGACTGTTTTCAAATCCAAACTCTTTCCAATAGCTTCAGCCACACTGTAAAGAATCGCTTGCTCATTTGCTCTTTGTCTTT
>MTKZ01004075.1_pt1 | contig 13376 bp, 10 predicted proteins | sample 1042781 | NCBI WGS metagenome assembly MTKZ01 (sample SAMN06212207, study PRJNA360539) | anaerobic digester metagenome | biome: Wastewater treatment plant; material: sludge; isolation source: anaerobic digester fed with sludge from wastewater treatment plant | place: Denmark: WWTP Viborg ...
GCATTGCCGATGGACTAGCAGTGCTAAGATCATCAGTCAGAGAGCATCTATGTAGCGAGGCAATGTACGCACTTGGCGTGCCCACTACCCGTTCACTTTCCTTAATGTTGAGTGGAGATATGGTCAATCGGGACATGCTTTACGATGGTCATCCGGCTTTGGAAAAAGGAGCTATTGTATGTAGGGTGAGTCCAAGTTTTGTTCGATTCGGCAACTTCGAGATCTTTGCTGCCCAGCAAGACAAGGAGAATCTTGTGAAGTTATTGGATCATGTGATTCATCATTTTTACAAAGACATAACATCTGAGGGCGCTCAAAAATACCTTGATTTCTTCAGCCAATTATGCGATAGAACACTTGATGTGGTCATTCATTGGCAACGTGTCGGCTTCGTGCATGGCGTCATGAATACGGATAATATGTCTGCACTTGGTCTCACGATCGACTATGGACCATACGGTTGGCTCGAACCCTATGATGAAGACTGGACGCCTAATACTACAGACCGTCAACATAGAAGATATCGATATGGACAGCAAGGAAAGATAGCACTTTGGAATTTATATCAATTGGCAAATGCGCTATTTACAGTGATTGGGGAAGGCGAACCATTGCAGGAAATACTCGAAAATTATGAAGATAAATATGAACCTGCTTTCAATAAAATGATGCTGTCCAAAATGGGTATTTTTTCTATGAATGAGGAAGATGTAAAGTTGGTAGATGACGTTAGAGAAGTGCTTCAACTCAGCGAAACTGATATGACTATTTTTTTTCGCAATTTAAGTTTCGTTAATTCGAAAACGACTTTTGGTAAATTTAATGAAATAATTGAACCTGCCTTTTACAAATTGGAAGAGATAAAAGGCGAGATATTAATTAAATGGCAACTTTGGTTTGAAAGTTATGCATTTCGATTACAAAAGGAAACTCTTTCCTATGTCGAGCGCATGGAAAAAATGAACAGTATCAATCCCAAATACGTCCTTCGCAATTACATGGCTCAGCTCGCTATAGATGCTGCTGATCAGGCAGATTATTCCATCATTTTTGAATTATATGAGTTGCTAAAAAAACCTTATGCTGAGCAACCGGATCATCAAAAGTGGTTTGCTAAGCGACCCGAGTGGGCGAGGCATAAGGTGGGTTGCAGTATGTTGTCGTGCAGTTCTTAGGAGGTGAGAGAGTGAGAAGGTGAGAGAGTGAGAAGGTGAGAAGGTGAGCGGACTGAATCTCAAGGATTGGACTTGAGGCAATTATTGTTGATAGGAAGGTGAGAAAAGTTATAAGATATCTTTGATCAAATATGATGTAAAATATCGATTAGCACAATATCCCGCTCGTCTGAGGGGGACAAGGGGGAGTAATTGATTTATATGTACAATAAAATCGATANNAGTCGTGCAGTTCTTAGGAGGTGAGAGAGTGAGAAGGTGAGAGAGTGAGAAGGTGTGAAAGTGAGAAAGTGAGGAGGTTAACGGCGAACAGTGAACAGCGAACAGTGAGCGGGCTGAATCTCACGGATTGGTTTAGATGCGATTATAATTAACTGGAAGTGAGCAAGGATACACGATGGTGAAGTTTGTTGTAGTTGAAACTATATCATCGTGTCACGAGAATTTATTTTGTTAGTAATACATAATCTTGTTCTCGGCTTAAAGCATACAGCCTATTCCTATAGCTTACCGTTCAATATTATTTCTATTTAATTCCTACATTTGACTGCGCAAAAATCTAACAATGAAATCAGCTAACAATATTGAAAGGATTGTCAAAATGACCTTCAGAACGGATGCAATTGATGAGTTCTTAGAACACTTTCACAGTATCAAAGAAAAAATTAGAAATTTCCCGGGTTGTAATGGGCTGAAGTTGATCAGATCTGTGGATAAGGATAATATTTTATTTACATACAGTAAATGGAATACCCCTGAAGATCTTGAAAATTACAGAAATTCTGAATTATTCAAAGGGACATGGAGCTATGTAAAACAATTATTTGAAGCAAGACCGGAAGCATGGTCCACGGAAATAGTTGCTGAACTTTAGGTTTATTGACCTACTTTTTGGGGTGAGAAGTTAGAAGTTAGAATTCAAAAGTTAGAAATTAGAAATTAGAATGAAACTCCGATTGTTGAGTTGTGTTTAAAACTAATTGCGCAACAACTTATATATTTTAATAAATAATTTATAAAAAGATGGATACGAATAAAGTAATTGATTTTTATTTAATAGATTTCTCCCTTCAGTAGGATTGACAGAATCTCTGATCCCACCTCATCGACTTAACGTCTTTGCGAGCGAAGCGAGGAATCTTTATGCGCTAAGACTTTTCTTTTTGGGCTTAGTGCAATTTGGTATACACACGTTGAATTCACAATTGAAGGATTCAGCAATAAAATTATACTTTTGTCTTTAAACTTTATTGTAGGAATATATGAATCAAATAACAAAATATCATCTAACATCAACCATCTAAATTCTATCTTTACAGCATGAAACCAGATATAATAAATGTTGACGGATGCCCTTTATTTCTAGATCAGGAGTTGAGTCATTTCAAAGCTTTTTTAGCAAATCGCTCCTATTCTTCTTATATAATTTTAGGGGATGAAAATACAATACATTATTGCTATCCATTGATCCGGGATCTTTGCCCAAGCGATACTCACGTATTAAAATTTCCGGCAGGCGAATCTCAGAAAAACATTACAACCTGCAGTAATATCTGGCAACAATTGCTGGAGTTGAAAGTAGATCGAAAATCATTGGTTATTCTGCTAGGAGGTGGTGTAGTCGGCGACATGGGAGGATTCATCGCCAGTACTTATAAGCGGGGACTTGACTTTGTGCATATGCCGACGACCCTCATGTCCATGACAGATTCTAGTATCGGCGGTAAACTTGGCATAGATTACGATCATGTGAAAAATGCAGTTGGATTATTCCGAAACTCTAAAGCAGTATTTATCCACCTTCCATTTCTCCAAACTTTGTCGGATGAAGAGATGCGGAGTGGCTATTCTGAAATCGTCAAACATGCATTAATAGCCAATAGTGTATTATTTAAATTGCTGCAAGCTCAAACTTCATCCTCTAGACCACTCATTAATACAGAATTATTGTATCAAAGTATTCTTGTCAAAAAGACTCTAGTGGAGCGGGATCCATTTGAGAGCAGTGTCCGTAAAGCATTGACGTTCGGTCATACCATCGGTCATGCCATTGAATCCTACAAATTAAAGCATGAACAACCCATCACTCATGGAGAAGCTGTGGCATTCGGTATGATAGCTGAAACATATCTATCTTACAAGACCGGTTTAATATTGAAAGACCATCATGAGCAAATTCAACATTTTCTAAAAAGCATATGCGATACCTCTAGAATCAGAGATATAGATCTTGATGAAGTATTCAATTATCTTCAACATGACAAGAAAAATGAATCAGGAAAGATTTTATTCTCATTATTGAATGGAATCGGTAGTTTTTCTATTAATAAGGATATTCCGAATGGGCTTATCAGGGAGAGTATGGGGTATCTGACAAATCAGTAATCAGTAATTGGTAATTACTTTTCCGGAACATCATTCTAATTTCCTATTTCTAACTTCTTACTTTAGAAAATAATCAGCGTAATCAATTAAATCCCTGCCTTTATGGTCAGGCAAGCGTGATTCTGACAACCAATAAGTAATCGGTAATTAATCCAACATCATATGAAGTGTTAAATCGTTGTTGAAATTTTAAGATCATAACTGCAGTGACAGGTCGCGACCTGTCATTACAGTTATGATCTTAAAATTTAATTAAAACTTACAATTCCATCCTTACAAAAATAATCAGTAATCAGCTCAATCAGAATAATCAATTAAATCAGTAGTTCAGACAACCAATAAGTAATGAGTAATGCAACGGACCCTCATTCTAATTTCTAACTTCTAAATTTAGAAAGTAATCCGCCCAATCAGAATAATCAATTAAAATCAGTGGTTCAGACAAATGGGTAATGCGTCCAGAACGCCATTCTAATTTCTGACTTCTAATTTCTAATTTTATATTAACTACACCTCCTCACCTTTTCACCTCCTCACCTAAAACACATACTTTTTCTGCGCAATATTCATCCTTAACCCAACTGAAAACATGGTCTCCTTCGTGTCATATGCATCTAGTAAACTGTCTTTTTTTCTATATGCAAGCGTCAAATCTGCAAATAAATTGTGGTACAACATATACGAAATATCTATTCCTCCCAATAGAATTTTAGCCTTATCGCCCTGCGCAAGCGGAATTCCAAAATCCATTGTTCTTGTTGTATTAGATAATTGTATTTGGCTGCCGTTATTTACACCATTGTGATCTTCTCCAATGATAGCGTACATGACGTGTGGTTGGACAATTAGATTTTTAATAGGAACATATCTGAAATTAATTAGAAATTCACTGAAATTAGCGCCCATAGGATGCGCCAGCGGCTGCAAATGGTGAGTATAATTGGACGAGCTATCAGTATGAGTGTAAGTATATGGACGTACTAAATTATACTCAAGCCGCATATCCAAATGATCAATTCCGGCTACATCAAAATATTTCATTCCTGCTTGAATTCCGTATTTATTTCCCCACCAACCATTTTGCTTGACAATATTTTTTATTTGTAATTCATCCAACAATATTTGTCCATATAATTTAACTGAATTGCCCAATTTAATTTTTAAATCTGCACCGACCATGGCATTATCAGGACTTCCTACCATCTGCTCTACTGTGCGATAGAAAATAATTGGATTTAAATATTGTAATTCGAAATTATTATTTCGACTAAAAACTACAGATTCAAACAATCCGACATTTAGCCATTTGGTCAAATTTAAACTTAGATGATGCGCAGCGAAATATTTCTTAGGAATTAACTCATCACCGCCTCTTTGACCTGAGGCATTTAATTCAGCAAATATATTTTGATAATCAAAGATCCAAAGTTTTGTATTTAATTTTAAATAGAAATAATTAGCACCATCGTCCGATAAAAATAACGAACGGTAACCATCTCCTATAAAGTTCTTTCCATGACCGAACTGAAGAGCAATCTGGTCAATTATTTTAAATCCCAATACTCCTTGTGAATTTAAATAATCTACTCCATTTACATTTTTAAGAAATGAGGGCGTATAGCTTTTATTAAATCCGGCGCCGGGTACAGCGCCAAACTTACCTCTCCATTCATTGACATAGGATGGATAAGCTTCTTGTGTTTCATGTATATTAGCATAAAAAAAGACCCGGTCTGCAATGCCACCTCGCAATTCTGCACCACGAATATTTTTGAAAGTAGTACTACCCACATCATTGTTTTTCGAAGAACCAATATTGAAATTAAATACCGGATTAATTCTAATGTAGAAATCTTGTTGATTAACTTCAATTAAATTGGCAGGGCTTTTGTAAAACAATCCAAAGATGGGCCTTTTATTCTCTTCTGGAGTTGGAGTAGTTCTATCTAAATCATTTTCATCCGGCGAATAAAAAGTACGTGTTGAATCGAGATAATTTCTATTGCCTGAAGTAGATTTCTCTTCATACAAAACACTCGTAAGCTGCTCACTTTCCTTACATTCATTGACTAGAAACTGAATATCCTCATGATCTTTTGCACTTAAGTTTTTATTCCCTTCCAGATCTTTGATTAATTGTAATACTTGAGCTCTCGTAAAATATTGGNNGGGTGGGAAGAATGGTAAGATTTCTCATTTTCAACCTTCATCATAAGTCGTTCGATGATGGCTTTAGTCGGTTCGGAAGAAGGAATAGCAATGATTTGACCTGTCAGATTATTTACCACAAATAATAGAATAATAAATGTTTTAATTAATAATGAATACTTTCCTTTAGTGGTATTTAAATTCATAAATAATTAATTGCTATTAAAAAATTAAATTTCTGATCCGGATCACTTCTTCCACTTAAAAGTACTGATCATATGTTGAACATCTTTTTTCATAAATTCTATCACCGGAGCCAATGAATCTTGATTGGTTCTGACATTAAAATATAAAGCACCCCTAAGAAAATGCGTCGTACTGTCTGTCAGAAAAAACTGATATGTAGATGCTACAGGCCCTTCAATATCAAATATTGTCCCACTGACATGATCAGGTCTGCTTACAGGTATTTCATCTATAAAACTTGCTTTTTTATTGTGCACCCCGGCTAATTTATAGGCATCATTGATCACCTTGTTCAATGAATTTTTTTTACCAAGCGGATAATAAGTACAAAATATAAGGCTTTGAAATTGCGGGACATAAATATTAAACCAGCAGGCATCCTCAGGCTTTTCGCCAAAGAATGAGGTGTCCTGTACGATAGTTGCATAATCCGGATATTCAAAAGTAAATTCACAGAATGAAGTATCAAACTGTACATAATTTTTTTCAGGATACACTACTCTAGGAAAAGAGCGGGGCTTGGGAGTTTGAACAGACTCCTCCTTGCAACCTATGGCGAAGATGGCCACTATAGTTAACAGTAAAAACAGCTTTGACTTATTCATTCAATTTATTTTCGAAGTGTCAAAGTTAGATGAATTTTCAATGAAAAGCTGAAAATGCCGGCAAAGCTTTGTGCTGAAAATCAAATAAGGCCTGATTTTCGTAGGATGAGCCATCCGTAGCTTTATCACCTTTGAATGCGATCCATTCACCACCCCAATAGCAAAACCCAATAGACTTTGTTCGCTCAACAATGCTTCTGATCTCTTTAACAAAATTTTGCTGACCTACTTTTGTAGCTGCATAGCCATTGACTAACTGACTTTCCAGGCCTAAGACATTATTAGTATAATCAGCATACTGTAATGTAAAAGGATAAGAAACTTCAGCGATCAGTACCTTCTTGTTATAGTCTTTTTGCAGTCTTTCAATGGTAGTTTCCAGAAGTGCTAATGACTTTCCATGCCATACAGGATAATAAGACAAACCTATAACATCATAATCCAAACTTGCGTTTTTCATTATATTAAAGAAGTAATCACTTCCTTCCAATCCTGCAAAATGGATGATGATCTTCGATTCAGGACTAGCTTCACGACTGCCTCTGACACCAGCTTTCAGAAGTTTGACAAAATTTCCTTCATTAGTGTATTTTCCAAGGTCCCATAGCATTCCGCCATTGATCTCATTGCCAATCTGAACATACTCGGGTTTTATTTTAGACATGATATTTTTAGTAAAAGTATAGACAGAGTCTTCCAGCTGCTCCACATTCAATCCAATCCAGTTCTTAGGAATAGCTTGTGCACCGGGATCAGCCCACGTATCAGAATAATGGAAGTCCAGAAATATTTTAAAGCCATGTGATCTGCATTTAGCCACAAGTTGTAAAACTTCCTCCAAACCCGAATGCGCAGAACCTTCTATATTCCATAGACGAATCCTTGCCGTATTGACACCATTTTCTTTAATTATATCCAAAAAGTCCTTTGATACACCTGCTGAATCATAGAAAATTGTATTCGTTGCCTCTATTTCAGGTAAAAAAGAAATGTCCATTCCTTTAATATCCAAGTTAAAAAGTTCAGGTTTGATGTTGACTGGGTCTTCTTTACAAGAATACAAAACAATTGAAAAAATGATAGTAACAAAAATATGTAATCTAATAATCATATTATTTTGAATGGATTTTGACGAAATTACAAAAATTAAAATAATCTTCTAAAATGTTCTTTTGCATGGAAGGTATTACGATTTTTAATTGGGTAAAGACAACTTTATTTCGAATTATATTTTTCTCTTTTACTTATTCATAAAATTATTACCTTAGCGCCTCATTCCTAATTTATTAATAACAAACAAACAAATGACAAGAAACAGACTTCTAACATTATTATTTTCTGTCCTGGCGTTACAGTTCACTTATGCACAGGTCACTTATACTGATGATTTCGATGCGTACACTGCCGGCACAACGGTCGTTACAAATAATCCTACCTATTGGAGAACATGGGGATCTACTACAGGTGGAGCTGCTGACGACGCTTTCATCACAGATGCAAAGGCTGCTAGTGGAGCTAATAGTTTCATCATTGAAGCTAAAGTAGCTGCAGGTGGCCCTATGGACCTTATCTTAAAACTTGGCAACAATGTCAATAAAGGTAAGATCCACGCTGAATGGAATATGTATGTAGAACCGGGTTATAGCGGATATTTTAATTTCCAGTCTACTACTACTGCAGGTACAGGATGGGCTATGGATTTTAATTTTAGTCCTGAAGGTGACCTACAAGTAGTAGCCGGTGCAGTTACTTATAGCAACAAACTAAAGTTTCCGGTTGGAGAATGGTTTAATTTTGCAGCGGACATAGATATTTCTAATAATATGTGGGCAATATCTATTGATGGCGAATGCGGTGCAACATTCAGAAGTGCACTTTCTTCCGTAGCTTCAGTTGACTTTTTTGCAAACTCAGGTAACAAGTACTACATCGATGATGTATCATTCACTACAGATGCTTCGGACATTAAAGTATATAATGGAAGTGAGGCTGGTTTGTTGAATTTGGTTGTCACTGAAGGTTTACAAATCGCTGGAACTAATATTAAAACTGCTGCGACATTATATAATGTTGGAAAAGATACGATCACAAGCATTGAATACACTATCTCTGGTGGTAGTGGATCAGAAACTAAAACTTTGGATGGACTTAAATTGGCTCCTAAAAAGAATTTATCGATTGCTATCCCTGTTGAAGTTAAATTAGTAGATGGAGCTAACGATATAGTTTTAGAGCTTACAAAGGTTAATGGTGCTTTGGACTCAATGCTATGTAATAATAAAATAGTTGGATCAGCTTATGCTGTACTTCCGGCTACTCACAGAAAAGTAGTATTGGAAGAAGGTACAGGAACATGGTGCGGATGGTGCCCTAGAGGTGCAGTATTCCTTGACGCTATTTCTCCTTCTTATGATGATTACTTCGTTCCGATAGCTGTACACAATGGAGATGTAATGACCGTAGCTGCTTATGATAATGTGGTTACTTCATTTGATGGCTTTACTGGTTTCCCGGGTATGATCGTGGACAGAAGAGAAGTAGTAGATCCTTCTGCTGCTTTGCCTCCAGGATTAAACTATTTGAGAGAAGAACCGGCAGCTGTACTTACTATTGGTGCACGTGAAGGCGCTGTAGCAGGAACAATGGATGTATCTGTTACAGCAGATTTCCTTCAGGATATTCCTTCTGGTTATAGTATGTATATTACTGTAATTGAATCAGAAGTAAGAGGTACAACTTCTGAGTACAATCAATCTAACTATTATGCAGGTGGCGCAAGTGGCCCAATGGGTGGTTATGAAAGTTTACCAGGAACTGTTCCTGCAGCTCAAATGGTTTATAAGCACGTAGCACGTACATTTGATAATTCTTTGAAGAATATGCCTTCTGCATCCATCGATGCTAAGAATGTATATAATTACAATATAGCATTGAATGGTGATTGGAATATAGAAAATTTAAAGATAGCTGCTGTTTTACTTAATGAAGATGGTCAGGTATCGAATGCAAATGATGCAACAATTGCAGATGCAACTACTGAAGGATTTGTTACTTCTGCTACAGAAAAAATCCTTTTAAATACAGATCTTAATGTATATCCGAATCCTGCTAAAGATCTTACTACAGTAGAGTTGACGTTAAACAGATCTTCTAATGTAGAAATATCATTGGTAGACGTTCAAGGTAGAACAGTTCTAGTGAAAGACTTTGGTCAGCAGCAAGGTAAGATCAACTTGCCGATCTCTATCAAAGGTATGACTCCGGGTGTCTATACTGCTATCGTGAGAACGAATGAAGGTATGGCAACTAAGAGATTAGTGATCCAATAGATTAATACCTGATTCGATCAGGATTAATAATAAAAGGAAAGCCGTCGTGGAAATGCGACGGCTTTTTTTTGTTATATATGTACTAATAAATATTGAATGCGAAGCCTGCATTGAAGACATAAGAGACTTTATTCTGAAGCTGTCTAGTTCCTAGTCCATTCCTATCAGTTAAAGATGGATCAAATGTCCTCCCTATATACCAATCTGAAACGTTATATGAAAAATCATCAGGGACAAAATTCATATTTGGATCATTTAGAAAATCTTTGACAAATGAGTGAAAGTATACAACTTCAAAATTTGCAAATAGCCTTAATTTATAATTAATAAAATAAGAAGATTGAAGCATGATTTTGGGGGCAATACTGGTACTTTTTATATCAAGAATACGCTGATCTTCATAATCCATTTTATAAAATATATAATTCATCAAGGTGGTCAATTCAACATTTGTTCTTGAATTTGGATAATAACCCATTTTGTAAGCTACCAGTACTTTAGGGCTTATAACATTTGATATTGTTGCTTCTTTTAAATCATAAAAAGTATTCTTAGACTTATTAATGTCCAAACTAATTATTGTGTAAAAATTAGATTGTAAATATCTTGAAATAGGTTTCTGCACTGAGAATTCAATAGAAAGGGCACCTCCAGATGAAAATGAATATTCTCCATCTTTAAAATATTTAGAATACGAAATATTCGGGTCAATACCCACCGTAAATCTGGACCCTATCGACCGAAATCCTATCCCTGCGAAAGAATAATTATCGATCAATATCGAAGTTAGTTCTATATCCGACGCCGCTTTAACAGGAAAATTACTCTTTAACCAGATACTGAGACTCCTCAGAACCTGAAGTCTGAAATTCCTATTGTCAAGTATTCTGGTAAAGTTAAACTTTGCAATCTCGCCTGCAAATGCAAATATCATATCCTGACCAATTGTGTCTGTCAGTATATCCTCTCTCCTAAGATCATCGATGATGAATTCTGCCAGCATTACTTCATTGAGTATATTGATCCTGCCCACACCGACCTTTAATGGTATATTGAGATAAGCACTCAGATTATTATATGCATTGGTTTTTGTACGAATATTATTGTAGATACCTGCATGATACCCATATTCAAAAAATTTATTGTCACCTCTATATTTTCTAAATATCTCGTCTGATATAGCTGTGGTATTGAATGCGTTGGAAGCACTTGCTGTATTTATTATGCTGGAAAAAGTCCTGCTATTATAATATTGCTTATTATCATTGTTGATATATCTACTTCCATTTAAAAATAATGAATTAGAAAACCTGGTGGAGCGGTCAGTAGCTGAAGCATTGTTTCCAAGATTTAAATTTTCATTTAATTGTAAGCTTTTATAATCAACTTTAGGAAATTGATAATCCTTATAATTCAATTGTTGACCATTCGACGTTGTCGATATTAATTGAAGGAAAATCATACACGCGATGATTACTTTGAAGTTTTGATGATGCATAATTTTAATTTTTGTAAAATAAAAGTATAGAAAAAATTCTACATCATTTGATATTTACAAATTGATGGGTGTTAATATTAATATAAAAAAGTCAACCGGTATAATTGGTGTACTTTCCACTGGTTAACTGGTGCACTATTCAATGTATTACAGACAAGGGCAAGCCTTATCCCTGCCGACATTCAATTATATTTAAGTACTTAATACCTAATTCCGTATTTACAAAGATCAACTGTGATGACAGGTCTCATCCTATCCCTACAGTTGATCTTTGTAAATACTATCTTACTATAATAATCTAATACTGATTAACTATAAACTGGTTAACTGGTGTACTAAAAATCTGGTTAACTTTTATACTGGCAAACGTTACCATGAATGGCGGACAAGGACAAGCCTTATCCTTACTGATATACTGATATACTGATATACTGATATACTGATATACTGATATACTAATATACTATAATACTTATACCCTAAAATGCTTCAATCGAATTACCTCCTCTTTGGTAAGGAAACGCATCATACCGCGGGGTAGATCCTTTTTGGTCAATCCTGCATAGTAGACGCGGTCAAGTTTTTCCACTTCATAACCGACAAATTCGAAGATGCGACGGATGATCCTGTTACGACCTGAATGCAATGTGATGCCGACTTCATTAAGCGGAGCACCCTTGACATATGAGATTCCATCGACTTTGATCGGGCCATCTTCGAGTTGAATGCCCTTTTTAATTTGTTCAAAATGCTCTTCTTCCAATGGCTTATTGAGCGTAGCATGGTATATCTTTTTGACTTCATAAGAAGGATGGGAAAGTCGTTTTGTGAGATCACCATCATTGGTGATAAGCAGCAAACCTGTCGTATCCCTGTCTAGTCTTCCCACAGGAAACACATGAGTAGAGACTTTTCCTTTGATGATGTCTTGAATACTTTTACGACCTTTTTCATCCGAAAGAGTAGTGATGACATCACGTGGCTTGTTTAACAATATATAGATCCTCAGTTCAACTGGTTTAATCACCTTTCCTTTGTAGGATACTTTATCGTTTTCCTGAACTCGGTAACCTGGCTCTTTTATTACATTGTCGTTGACCTGGACCTCACCATTGGCTATGAGAGTATCTGCGGCCCTTCTACTACAAACACCTGAATTGCTGACATATTTATTGAGCCGAGGGGTAGGATCTTCATCCTTCTCAACAGGTTGGATCTTAGGTGAGGCTGGCTTCAATGCATCCTTGCGAACAGTAGATTTTCTTTTTTCAGGACGTTCTTCTTCAAATGGCTTAGGCGTCTGCTTTCTGAATTTGTCAAAACCTTCCGGTTTAGTGGTGGTTCTACTTCCTGACCTTTTTGGGGCATTTTTAGGGTTTTTTTCCCGCATCTGATGTAATGAATAATGAATAATGAATAATGAATAATAATGGGTAATGAGTAATGAGTAATGTTTAAAATTCTTAACTAACTATACTCAATTTTCCTTTTTTCGGTGCGCATACAGCGCTGCTCCGATGACACCGGCATCATTCTGAAATTTCGCCGGAACAATACTTGTTTCTAAAGTAAAGTACTGTTTATACAAGTCAAACTTCTTACTTATGCCTCCACCAATAATAAAAAGATTCGGAGAAAATATAAATTGAAGATGGTTGAGAAATTCATCAAGCCTTCCACCAAATTTTTCCCAATTTAGGTGTTTTTCTTTTCTTACAATATTGGAAGCATAATGTTCTGCGATGCTTTTGTGGAATTTTAAATGACCGAATTCAGTATTTGGGACCAGCACTCCATTATAAAACAAAGCGCTTCCAATACCTGTCCCTATGGTGAGAACGATGACAACACCGGGTTGATTCGCTGCAAATCCAAATGCCTGTTCAGCCATACCGGCTACGTCTGCGTCATTCGCCACGTACACAGGACATGCTGAATATTTGGATAATAAATTCTCCACATTGACATTAATCCAGCTTTTGTCAATATT